>Ga0335081_10001190_pt1 | contig 41415 bp, 38 predicted proteins | sample Lox_Sample_35_FD_206713 | JGI IMG/M metagenome (GOLD analysis project Ga0335081, IMG submission 206713) | Soil microbial communities from Loxahatchee National Wildlife Refuge, Florida, United States - Lox_Sample_3.5 | ecosystem: Environmental > Terrestrial > Soil > Wetlands | place: USA... | reverse complement strand
GATCGCGACCGGCCTCGCGGCCGGAGACCGCCGGCAGCTCACCGAGGCGCTCGGCAAGGTGCGCGGCGAGCCGTTCGACGGGTGCTTCTACTGGTGGCTCGACCTGGCCGAGATCGAGTCGATCAGGGCGCGCATCGTGACCGCGGCGACCGCGCTCGCCGAGATCGAGCTGAACCAATCCGATCCGGCCGGTGCGACCGGCGCCGCCGGTGCCGCGCGGGCAGCAAGGACCGGCCTGGCTGCCGACCCGTCCGCCGAGCAGCTGTGGCGGCTGCTGATGCGGGCGGAGCACGCGGCGGGCAACCTGGCGGGCGTGCGCGAGGCCTGGAGCCGCTGCCGCAGCGCCGTCGCGGAGATCTCCGCGGACGGCCAGCCCGCCGCCGCGACGACGGCCGTCTACGACGAGTTGCTGGCGCGCTGCGCCGCCCGCTGACTCCGCGTGCCGAGCGAGCCCGATCGGCACGACACGCACGTGCCTCGGAAACGGTTGGTTCGCGAGAAACGCGGGCGGCTCATCTCCCGGTTTTACCGGCTAGTAGCTCCCTGACCGATAACATGCTCCGCAGTCGGCGTTCCAGCGCCGCGGGACGCAGATTTCGCAGGCAGCCGGCCGGCGAGAGGCTGTGCGGCCGTGTCAGGTTTGGACGCAGGTGAAACGATCGTCTCATGAAGTCGCGTCGCAAGCCGCTAGGACCAGCGGTCATGGCGGTACTGACGCGCGCGGGTAGCGGGTCAGGCGCCGCGGACGAGACGCCGACCCCGCAGCCCGACCGGCGGGCCGAGCACCCCGTCCTGCAGGTCGACGACCACCTCGAGCCGCGGGTCCGCATCCCCGCTGACCTGGTCCGCTGCGTCATCGCCGTGGTGGAGATCGCGCTGCTTATCGGTCTGGCCCTGCTGGCAAGCAAGACGGCCACCGGCGTGGAGTTCGACTTCGTCAACGCCAGCGAGCGAATCCCTGGCACGCTGCTCCGGCTGGCCGGCTTCGCTGGCTATGTAGCCCTGCTCATCCTGCCGCTGGCGCTCGCGGTCAGGCTCTGCATGCTGCGGCAGTTCCGCAGGCTGGCCGAGGCGGTCGCGACCGCCGGCATCGCCGTAGGCGTCGTGGCGCTGGCGAACGTGCTGCTCAACGAGCCCGCGCTGCACGAGCTGCACCTGGCCCTGCACACCACCAAGGCGGGCATGTTCGGGCCAAGGAAGGCGACGCTCGACGGCTACCTGGCCGGCCTGGTCGCCTACGTCACCGTCGTCGGCCTGCGCGGCCGCGACCGCTGGCGCACCGCCTACCTCACCGCGATCGGCTTCTACGCCGTCGCCATGCTCACCGACAGCACGACCACGGTGCTGGCGCTGCTGATCACGGTCGCGTTCGGGTCCGGGGTGGGATCCGGGCTGCGGTACGCGCTCGGCACGATCTCCGGCCGGCCCACCGCCGCCGAGATCGCGGCCACGCTCGGCACGACCACCGCGCCGATCGTCGCGATCCGCAGGCTGGGAAACGGCGGATCTGAGGTGCGCAGGTACGCGGCCACGACCGCGGGCGGCGAGCGGCTCGACGTGAGCGTCTTCGACCGCGACCAGCAGGCCGCCGACGCCTTCTACCGGCTTTACCGCAGGATCAGGCTCAAAACCAGCGTGTCCAGGAGCGCGCCACTGTCGCTGGAGGGCGCGATCGAGCGCCAGGCGCTGCTCGCCTACGCGACCGAGGACGCCGGAGTCCGCACTCCGAGGCTGCACGCCGTGATCAAGGTAGGGCCGGATGCCGCGGCGATGGCGACCGAGCACGTGGAAGGCACCACGCTGGCCGAGATCGGCCAAAACGCCACCGACGACCAGCTCAGGCATGTCTGGGACACCGTGCTTGCCCTGCACAAGCACCGGGTGACACACCGGGCACTGACCGCCGACCGGATCATGTTCGCGGCCCGGCCCGGACCGGGCGGCCAGCCCGCACCGGGGCGCCGGCCCTCATCAAACAACCAGCACTCGCCAGCCGGGCAGGACGGGCAGGACGGCCAGGTCGTGCTGCTCGACCCGGGCAACGGTGACGTCGCCGCCACCGATCTGCAGTTCCGGCTGGACCTCGCCCAGCTCATCGCGCAGACCGCGCTGCTGGTCGGGCCCGACCGGGCGGCCGACATCGCCACCGAGAAGATGCCGCATGACGACCTGCTCGGGCTGGTGCCGCTGCTGCAGCCGGTCGTGCTCTACCGCAGCACCAGGTCGGAGCTGCGCGGCCGCAAGAGCGTACTGACCGGCCTGCGCAAGCGGCTCACCGCGGGAGCGCCCGACGGGCAGGTGGCCCCGGTCCAGCTGGAACGGATCCGACCGCGTGCCCTGATCACCCTGATCGCCGGGGTCTTCGCCGCTTACATACTCGCCGGCCAGCTAGGGCACTTTCACCTCTCGAAACTACTCGCCGAGGCCAGTCTGCCCTGGACCCTGGTCGCCCTCGTGCTCTCCGGCGTGACCTACGTGGGCGCGACCATGGCGATCTCGGGCTTCGTGCTCGAGAAGCTGAACGTGCTGCGCACGTTCCTCGTCCAGGTGGCCGGATCGTTCGTCATCCTGGTCACCCCGGCCGCCGTCGGCGGGGTGGCCCTCAATGTGCGGTACCTGCGCAAGGCGGGCCTCAGCCCCGCCGACGCGGGGGCGAGCGTCGGCGTCACCCAGGTGATCTCGTTCGCCGTGTTCGTGGTGGTGGCGGTGGTCTCCGGAACGATCGCCGGGTCGTCCCGCGCCGCCCGGGTGCTCACCCCGCCAAGCTGGGCCTACATCGCTCTCGCCGCGCTGGTCGGCCTGGCCCTCATCGTGCTCGCCCTGCCGGCCGGCCGCAGGCAGCTGATCTCCAGGGTCGGGCCGCTGGCCGGCCAGGTGATCCCCAGGCTGCTCGACGTGGCACAGCGGCCGATGAAGCTGGCCCAGGGCGCCGGCGGCTCGCTGCTGATGATGCTCGCCTACATCCTGTGCCTCGCCGCGTCGCTGCGCGCCGTCGGCGACGCGAACGTGCCGCTGGCCAGCATCGCGGTCGTCTACCTGGTCGGCAACGCGGCGAGCACGTTCATCCCGACTCCCGGCGGCATCGGCGCGGTGGAGACCGCCCTGTCTACATCACTGGCCCTGGTGGCAGGCGTGCCGGCGGCCACCGCGATCACGGCGGTGCTGCTGTTCCGCACGCTGACGTTCTGGCTCCCGGTGCTGGCCGGATGGGTCTCGCTGCACTACCTGCAGCGCGTCGACGTCCTGTAGCAGGACGGCCGGATCTGCGTCACGGTGTCGCCCGCCAGATTGGTCACCCACAGCATGCCGCGGTAGGCGGCGATCCCGGTCGGCACGGCGAACCCGAACCTGCGGCCCGCCAGCACGCCGGCCAGCCGGCCGGTCGCCGCGTCTACGCGCGTCACCGAGTCGCCGAGGGCGTTCGCGACCCACAGGTCGCCGCCGGCCAGCGTCATCGCCGACGGGGCCGCCAGGCGGAACCCGGGAGCCGAGATCACCCTGAGCAGCCGGCCGGTGATCGTGCTGTACTCGGTGATCGAGTCGGCCGCCTCGTCGCCGACCCACAACCTGGTCTTGCTCGCGGTCTCGCAGAGCACGTCACCCACTCCGGACCGCCCGACGCGCAGCGTGCCGACCAGCGTCCCAGTGGCCGCGTTCAGCCGCGTCACGGTGCCGTTCCCCGCGTTGGCGACCCACAGGCTGCCGTCGCTGACCGCGAGCGCGTCGGGGGCGTCGAGCCCTTCGTGGCGCACGATCGCGAGCCGGGCACCGGTATCGGCATTGAATTCCGCGACCGAGTCCGATCCCTCATTTGCCACCCATAGCCGCGCTCCGTACAGAACGAGCGCATTCGGCGCTGCCAGCGGCCAGCCGCTCAGTCGCCGTGCGACCGCACCGGTCGCCGCGTCGAGTTCGGTCACCGAACTAGTCACCAGATCGGCGACCCATAGATGATGCCGGCCGGCCGTGATCGCACGCGGCCCGGAGAATCCGTAGCCATCGCCAAGCCGCACGACGGGCCGCCCGCCGGCCCGCCAGCCGAATTCGGTCACCGAATTGCCGATCGAGTTCGTGACCCACAGGCGACCGCCTGCCACGGTCACGCCGGCCGGGCCGCGAAAGCCGTAGCTTGCCGAGGCATCGACCGTGACCTGCATGCCAGCGGTGCTTGTGCCGGTGCTGCTCCGACCGGGCGGCCGGCAGCCAGGCGGGCGGCAGCCCGGGTTCCTGGTCACCGCAAGCACCACAGCGGTGGCGACACCGCACAACAGGGCAAAAGAACTGCCAATCACCAGAATAAGACGCAGCCGACGCCATGGACCCGCCGAATTCGGGCGATGCTGGGTAGTGGCGGCGTGCCGCGGAGAATATCCTATATTTGCAGCTTGCACGGCGCTCACGACCCTTTGATAATTAATTCATGTGACTTATCACGGGGGCGGTCCGGACGATTAAAATGGGCCTGCCATTGACACGCTACACGCGCGGAAAAAGGAAAGCGAGGCAGCCTCGCCGGGCGCAAGAAAGCACATCAGCCAGCTACGAGCGGAAGCCAGAAGCTCAGGAACTCCTCCGGCCCTAGGCGAGCCGTGCCGTTGCCAGGGCAGCGGCCAGCAGCACCACTCCCCATGACAGCGAACGCAGCGCCCGCTCCAGCGGTTCAAGCAGCCTGCCGACATCGAGCTCGATCACATCGTCGCTGGTCAGCGTGATGCTGCCAGAGACCGCGGCGGTGCGCCGGCGCAGCGTCCTTGCCGGGGTGCTGAGGTGCCGCTGCCCGGCCGACAGCGCCATCGCGGCCGCGGCCGCCAGCACCGCGGGCACCGTGACCTTCCCCGCCTCGGCCACGTAGCCGGTCAGCGCGGGGAACGCACCCCAGGCGGCCGCGAAGCCGAGGTCGGTGTGGATGACACCGCCGAACAGCTCGGCGTTGTAGCCCACCACGAGCACCGGCCCGACCACGAGGAACGGGATCAGCACCCAGCCGACCCTGGTGACTCCGGCGATGCCGAGACCCACGGCGCCGGCCAGGCCGGCGACCGTGACCGCGACGAGCACCGGCGACGGTATCCGGGTGCGCAGCGGCCTGCCGTACAGCTCGTCGAGCGCGTGCGCGGCCAGCCCGACCGCGAGGAAGAAGGCGAGCAGCGTGGCTACCAGGCGGTCGAGCCGGACCGCGGGCGCGATCATCGCGCCGATCACCACGTAGGACAGGTGCCAGGCGGTGAACGGCGGGTGCAGCAGGGTCCACCAGTCCCGCAGCCGGCCGGGGCCGGCCGCGTAGTAGGCGGGCCTGGCCCGCGGGTCAGCCACCTGACCTGGTTCCCCACATCACCAAGCCGCCGCCGAGGCTCATCACCTTGGCCCCCACGCCGGTGAACCCGGCAGCCTCCCAGGCCCGGACGGTCCAGCTCAGCGGGTACCGCCGGTAGTGCGCTGAGATGTTCGGACCGAGAAACCTCCCCACGCCGAACCACTCGCTCCCGCCGGTCACCAGCCCGCCAACGGGCAGCAGCGTGCGGGTGTACAGCCACCAGGCGGCGTGCCAGGGCGGCGACGGCGGGACGCAGAACTCCAGGCTGGCCACCCGCCCGCCCGGCTTGACCACCCGGGCCAGCTCGGCCAGGGTGGCCTGCGGATCGTCGACATAGCGCAGCAGGTAGGTGAAGGTCAGCGAGTCGAAGCTGGCGTCGGGGAACGGCAGCTGCTCGGCCCGGCCGGCCACCAGCCCGATCCGCCCGGCGAGGCCAGCCGCGGCCACGTTCCTGCGGCCGCGGCGCAGCATCTCCTCGGTCAGGTCGAGCCCGGTCACCCGGGCGCCGGTCCGGCGGGCGAGCTGGATGGCGACCCCCGCCGTGCCCGACGCTACATCGAGCACGAGGTCGCCGGGGGCACCTGCGATGGCGTCGACCATGGCCCGCCGCCAGCGGCCGTTCTGGCCGAACGACAGCAGCTCGGCCAGGCGGTCGTAGCGGTCGGGCAGCGGGGCGAAGAGATCCTGGGCGAAACGGTTGCGCTCGGCGATCGCAGGCAGCGGCACGGGCGTCTCCCTATGTTCTCGCAGGATTTCACCGTACGCTCTGCCCCCCGGCTACTCCACCGTGACGGACTTGGCCAGGTTGCGCGGCTTGTCGATGTCGAGGCCGAGCGTCAGCGCAGCGTGGTAGGCGAGCATCTGGAGCGGGACGGTCAGCAGGATCGGGTCGAGCTCGGGCTCGCTCTTGGGCACCATGATCCGCGGCACGTCCGAGCCGTCAAGCACGCCGGGATGGGTTATCGCCACCACGTCACCCTCGCGGGCGTTGATCTGCTGCAGGGCACCGAGGTTCCGGTCGGTGAGCTCGTCGTCCGGCACGATCGCGACGGTCGGCAGCGACTTGTCGATCAGCGCGAGCGGCCCGTGCTTGAGCTCGCTGGCCTGGTAGGCCTCGGCGTGCCGGTAGGACACCTCCTTGAACTTCTGCGCGCCCTCCCTGGCGACCGGGTACCCGCGCACCCGGCCGATGAAGAACAGGCTGGAGGCCGACGCCAGTGAGGCCGCCACCTCCGCGATGTGCGGCTCGTCGGCAAGGATCTCGGTGATCTGGTCGGGAAGCGCGGTCAGCGCCCTGACGATCCGCTGGCCGTCGGAGATGGACACGTCGCGCACCCGGCCGAGCGCCAGTGCCAGCATCGCGAAGCCGATCCCCATGTGGGTCAGCGCCTTGGTGGACGCGACTGCGATCTCCGGCCCGGCGTGCAGGTAGATGCCGCCGTCGCACTCCCTGGCGATGGTCGAACCGACCACGTTGACCAGCCCGACGATCTGGCCGCCCTTGCGCTTGACCTCACGGACCGCGAAGGCAGTGTCCGCGGTCTCGCCGGACTGGCTGACCGCGATGTACAGCGTGTCCGGCTCGATCACCGGGTTCCGGTACCTGAACTCCGACGCGGCCTCGGCGTCGGCCGGGATCCTGGCGAGCTCCTCGATCATCTGGGCGCCGATCTGTCCCACGTAGTAGGCAGACCCGCAGCCGAGGATCTTGACCCGCCGGAACCAGCGCAGGTCACGCGGGCTGAGGTTCAGCCCGTCCAGCCTGGCCGTGCCGAACCGCTCGTCCAGCCGCCCGCGCAGCATCCGCTCGATCGAGCGGGGCTGCTCGATGATCTCCTTGCGCATGAAGTGCTCGGCGCCGGCCAGCTCCATGTCGGCGACCTCCAGGTCGACCGTGGTCGGCTCCTTCGCGGTGTCCTCCTCCTCCCTGGAGAAAGTGCGGAAACCGCTGGCCGTCACGCTGGCGAGCTCCCCGTCGTCCAGGTGCACCACCGAGCTGGTGTGCCTGACCAGGGCCGACAGGTCGCTGGCGATGAACATCGCGCGGTCACCCACGCCGAGGATGAGCGGCGAGCCGTTGCGCGCGACGACGATCCGGTCCGGGTGGCGCTCGTCGGTGACCGCGAACGCGTAGGTGCCTGTGACCTTGGACAGCGCGTCGAGCACCGCGCCCTCCAGGGTCGGCGCCGGGGACTGGGCGATCAGGTGGGCAACCACCTCGGTGTCGGTCTCCGAGCTGAACTCCTCGCCGCCAGCGATCAGCTTCTCCCGCAGCTCCATGGCGTTGTCGATAATGCCGTTGTGCACGACGGCGACGCGGCCGTCGGCACTGGCGTGCGGGTGCGCGTTGACCTGCGTGACCGGGCCATGCGTCGCCCACCTGGTGTGCCCGATGCCGACCTTGCCGGTCAGCCGGCTCGGCAGTGCGGCCTCCAGGTCCCTGACCCGGCCGACCTGGCGGAAGATCTGGGTTCCCTTGGGCGACATGACCGCGATGCCTGCCGAGTCGTAGCCCCGGTACTCAAGCCGGAACAGGCCCTCCATCAGGATCGGGACCGCGTTCTGGCTGCCGATGTAGCCCACGATTCCGCACATGCGCTGTTGTCCCCTCTGGGTGTGATGACTCGTCCGGCCTCAGCCGTAGACGATCCTGCGAAGCTGGCGCTCGGACAGCTCGGGAGCCGCCACGAGCCGGCCGGCGAGCTCGGCGGCGATCAGCCGGAAGATCTCGTCGTTCTTCTTGCCGTACATCTGGTAGTGGGCATGCTGGCGCCGTACGTAAACCTCCACTGGCTCGCGATACCACGCCAGGACCTCGGAAGTGACCCGCGCTGCCTCTCCCGCCGACAGTCCAGTGGACTCCGACAGCAGGCTGACCAGCTCCCGGTCGACGGACGGCTCAGATCGCGGCACCCCCACATAGTCCGCGATCGAGTCACCGAAAGCCAAGTTCTTGCCCGAAATCGGGCACAGCATTGACCTCCGGCGACCCGAACTACGCGGGTGGCATGTTCTTGTAGGTGAACGAGTCGAACAGGTGCACCTGGTCGCAAAGGTGCGGGCTCGGCAGGCCGGTCGCCGAGATGAACCCGCTCTGGCCGGGCGGCAGCACGTCCTGGCCGGTCATCGCGCGGTCGGCCTCGACGGCCATCATGAACGTGCTGCGGTTCTGCGAGGGGCTGGCGCCGCAGTGCGTCACCACGCTTGCTGCCTGCGCGAGCGGGTCGAGGCTGTTCCAGTTCTGATCGACGGCCGGCCGGTAACCCCATCGCGCGATGTCGGCGGTGCCGAAGCCCGGCACATCCTGGCCGAGCTGAGTGCCGGTGCCCGACAAGATCGTGATCGCGTCGTTCAGGCTCTCGACCAAGAGCTCGTCCCGGTGCCCGGCGAAGTAGTCGCCCTGATAGCACAGCGTCCCGCACGGCTGCACCCCGCGGGTGTGCGCGAGAATGTGGTAGAGCAGGTTGTAGGTGCCCATCCCGCCGAGCCCGCCGAACGTGCCCATCTTGAGCGAGGCGTCGCTGAAGTTGACGCGCCCCGTGTACTGCTCGCCAGCGTTCAGGCCGCCCTCGAACACGTTGCGCTCGTAGGCCTCGAGGAAGTTCATGAAGATCGACATGGCCGGGCTGCCCAGCGTGCTGACGCCGTTCCAGCGCAGCAGCGTGGCGATCGCCCCGGCCAGGTCCGGATGGGTCGCCGGGTCGGTCAGCGGGCTCTGCGCGGCCCTCAGCTGCCGGTAGGCCCGCGCCAGGAACGGGATGAAGTACGGCGCGGCCGGCCTGGTGTTGTCCTGGTTGTCGATGGTCCCGATCGTGTGCTCGATGCGCTCGAGGTACCCGATGGTGATCGTGGTGCTCCTGGCGAGCATGGCGGCGATCAGCGAGGACCGGAAGATTGTGCCCCAGTACTCGTCGCCCTCATTCTGCTGGTAGAAGGCCCGCGCCGACGGCTTGGTGTTCCAGTTGTCCAGATAACCCTGCCTGGGGTTCACGCTCCGTGGCATGCCGCGCCACGGCACGAACCGGTTCCACTGCTCGGTGCCGTTGCCGAGCGCGGGCAGCCGCGGGTCGACCGTGCCCAGCGGCGGCTCGGCCGGGACCAGGCCGTCGCCGAAGTAGGCGATGTTGCCCTTGCGGTCGGCGTACAGGAAGTTGTGCAGCGTGGTGACCAGCCGCATCGAGCGGGTGAACTGGCGCAGGTTCCGGTCACCACCAAGCTGGGAGAACCCGAGCAGCGAGCCGGTCTCCCTGCCCCAGGACGCGAACCTCATCGCGAACGCCGTCCCGCCCTGCGGCGGCGCGATGATCGGCCCGTCGATGGTCCGGTACACCCGATACGTGGCGGGCTCGGCTCCGGCCACCGGGATCTTCTCGGTGAGCACCTGCATCTTCCGCCAGGTGCCATCGAACAGGTAGGTCGGCGGGGAGACCGTGAAGTTCACCTGCATCGCGTAGATGCGCTGGTCGACGGTCTCCTCGCTGGTGGTGGTCCAGGCCAGGTTGGCGTTGCGGCCGATCAGCACGAACGGCTCGCCGGTGATGTACATGCCGCCCGCGTCATAGCCAGGGCCGCGCAGGTACTCCTCGCCGTCCACGCTCGGCGTGCCGAACCCCTCCTGCGGAGCACCCCACAGCAGGGCGTGGCCGCTGGCCGAGCGCCACGGCGCGACCGCGATCGCGTTCGAGCCGCCATGGGAGAGCACCTTCAGGCTGATGCCGGTGGCCAGGATCCGGCGCCGGTCCGCGGCCAGCGCCCGCTCGGCGGCCCTGACCTCGGACGTCCTGATCTTCGAGAGCGCGGCGAGCTGCCGCGCGGTCGCGGCGACGTCGGCCCGGTCCGGCAGGCCGGCCGATCTGACCTCGGCCGCCGCGGCGGCCGCCGACCTGGGCGGCACGGTGGTCGGCGCTGTGGTGTCGTCGATCCAGCGGGCGTCGTTGAATATCGCGACCGCGTCGGGCCCGGCGTGCGTGTCGCCGGTCGTGGTCAGCTCGGCCTTGAGATAGGTCAGGAAGCTGAGGTCTTGCAGCTCGCTGCCGCCTCCGCCGCCGAACTCCCTGGCCAGGTAGTTGCCCACGGCGATCGTGTCGATCGGGCGCCAGGGAGCTGGCCGGTAAGGGCCGGACAGGCCGAGCGCCTTGCCGAGCACATAGAACTCGACCGGCACGAGGCTGACCGCGTTCGCCGTGCGGAACGCATGCGCCTCGTAGGCGTTGATGCCTGCCGAGAACGCGACGATCGCGCGCCTGGCGGCCGACGGCAGCGAGCGGAACTGCGCCCGCAGTTCGGCGGGGGTGTAGAACAGCGTCCGTACCGTCTCGTCCTGGCCGAGCTCACCGGATCCGAATATCTGGGACAGGGTGCCCTCGACAGCGCGCCTGGTCAGCTCGAGCTGCGCCATCCGGTCCTGCGCCTGCGCCCAGCCCGCGCCAAACCACATCCCGGCAAGCGTCCGCGCGTAGATACTCGGCACGCCGTAGGAGTCACGCCGGATCACCGCGGTCACGCGGCCGTATCCGACCCGCTCGACCGCCGGCGGCGACTGAGCCGCGGCGATGCGACCCGCCATGCTGGCCGAGGCCGGCCCGGCCATGGCTGCCACGACCGCGACCGCCACCAGGCCGCTGCCCGCCCGAATGCCGTTACGCCACAGCATGCCCATGCCGCCTCCGAACAGGTACCCCGGCCGGAAGCTAACCCCGTAGTGGCTCACTGTCAATGGTGCGGAAGTGGCACAGTAACCGCATGGAGACCTTCAGCATCGCGGTCGACGGCGGCCGGTCGGTGGACGTGACCGTGGCCGGCCCGCCTGACGGGCTGCCCTTCGTGTTCCATACCGGCACACCGTCGGGCCTGGCGACCTTCCGGCCGGTGATCGACGCCGCGGCCGGCCGCGGCCTGCGCTACATCCAGTACGCCCGCCCGGGGTACGGCGGCTCCGCGCCGCTGCCTGGGCGGCGGGTGGCCTCGGCAGTGGCCGACCTCGCCGCGGTGCTTGACCACCTCGGTGCCGGCCGCTTCATCACGGCGGGCTGGTCAGGCGGCGGGCCGCACGCGCTGGCCTGCGCCGCGCTGCTGCCCGGTCGGTGCGCCGCCGCGGCGAGCATCGCCGGAGTGGCGCCGCGGCAGGCCGACGGGCTCGACTGGCTCGCCGGGATGGCCGCCGAGAACGTGGCGGAGTTCGGCGCCGCAGAGCGGGGTGAGGCCGAGCTCACCGCGCTCCTCTCGGCTGCGGCTGAGGTGATGGCCGCAGTGACCGGCGAGCAGGTCGCTGCCGAGCTCGGAGGGCTGGTGACGGCCGCGGACCGGAACGCACTGACGGGCGAATTCGCCGACTACCTGGCCGCGCTCTTCCGGTCGGCGCTGAGCACGGGGATCGCCGGCTGGCGCGACGACGACCTGGCGTTCACCGCTGACTGGGGGTTCGACCCCGGCCAGATCACCGTGCCGGTCGCTGTCTGGCAGGGCGACCAGGACGCGATGGTGCCGTTCGCGCACGGGCAGTGGCTGGCTGACCGGATCCCCGGGGCACGTGCACACCTGCTGTCAGGCGACGGCCACCTGACCCTGATCCTGCGCCACTTCGGCGCGATCCTGGACGACCTCGCCGAGCTCGGTCGCTGAGCGGTTCTGACCGATCCGCCGCAGCAGGCCTGGGAATAAAGCTGTGCATGATTCTGTGGACAACATGAGATCTGCGGCCTGGTACGGTGGATAAGCGCCACACGTCCTGTGGATAGCGAAAAGAATCTTGTATTTACTGGCCGAACTCCTTGTGCCAACCACCGTATTGGCAGTAGAAATTCTCTCACCACCGACGCCGGGCCAGTCCGAGGAGCGATCCGCGGAGCGCCGGGGGTGCCGGGAGACCGGCGACCTCCAGCGGCGCCCGATTCCCGGTGGTGCCCGGGGCAGCGCACCGGCCGCCGAGTCATCGGCGTGCTAGCGCGCCAGGGGCGGCGAAGGCCCCTCCATCTCATACATGGAGGGGCCTTCGCTCTGCCCGCCGTTCTGCCGGCCGCCGCTCTGCCGGCCGCCGCTCTGCCGGCCGCCGCTCTGCCAGCCGCCGGCGTGGGCGCCCGCCAGCCTAGGCGTATTTGCGTGGTTAGCGGGGATTGTCGGTATTGCGACCGGCGTCACGCGGTGGAGCATCAGCGAACGCATCGGTCCTTGGCGTAATTACGGTGCTTCATTCTGGGCCATTGCCCATTATTTGTTTACTCTTTGATGAGGATATTAGCCGCGCCAGGCACAGGTCTCTCCAATCGCGCATTACTCCGGGCACATGCCGCACTTCGATCTATAGCCCGAATACAGGTATCGCAGGTAATCGTTAATGCATTCAACGGGCGGCCAGCCGACTACAGTGCGACACTGATCGCTGACGGTCCGCTTACGGCCTCTTGTGGCCAGTGGCGCATCTGCCCCGGTGCGCGCTGCCTCCGTGACGCGGGACCTGACCCATAGCCGGCCCTGGTGAGCAGGCACTCGATGTGTACCGGCAGGCACTCGAACCTTGAGGGGAGCGTCGGTCGGGCGTGCGACAGGGACGGGGAAGTGAATGGGCCTGATGATTGACCGCGCCGGGCACTCGGAGGAATACGAGGCGATAGCGCTGCCGCCCGCCGCGGGCGGCGGCCTGACCCACCTCGGGCCGGCGGTCTTCCTGCGCCGCTCGGCCAGGCCGAGCAGGCGGGCCGTACTGCACCTGCACGACCTGACCGGGTCGTTCGCGCCTGCCGACCTGGCCCGCTGGTACAACGAGCGCGGCTTTCACTTCTACATGACCGACGTCGACACCGGCGAACTGCAGAACGCCAGGCGCCGCGGGTCGCGCCGCCAGCCCGCCTGCTTCGCCGCGCTGGATGCCGCCTGCCTGCACCTGCGGGAGGCCGACGGAATCGACGCGATCATCCTGAGCGCGGACGGACCGGCCGCCGTGGCGGCAGGCCTGTGGTGCGATGCCCGCGCCGACGCCGGCCCGGTCGGAGCGCTGATCCTGTCCGGCACCGACCTCGGCGCGCTGCGGGGCAGCCTGGACATCCGCTGCCCGGTGCTGGTGATCGCCGCGGCCGCTGACCGCTCCGATCGCAAGGACCGGCGGGACCGGCGCGGCCGCGACGCGGTCCGGCTCGGCCAGCACGTCACCTGGCTGTACCTGGACCCCGAGCCCGGCCCCGACGCCGCAGCCGGCGGGGCCGGCGCCGAGCAGCGCAAGCGCATGTTCGACGAGATGGGCCGCTGGCTCGGCGCGTACATGTACGGCAAAGTGCGTGACCAGCTGCTGTGACCAGCGCTAACCGTGCACGATCAGGTAGGCGAGGATCACCAGCCCGACCAGGCTGAGAGGGATCAGCGCCTTGGCCGCAAGCGCCCGTTCGTATCTGACGGCATCGGCGATCTCGGCGTCGTAGTCATACGCCGAGCCGGCAGGCCCGCCGTCACGGCACGCCGATCTTGCCGGTCTTCTCTGTCTTGTCCCATACCGCCTCAGCCCCCCTGAACTCTTTCGCGTAGGCCGCGAGCGTGATCGCGCACAACAACGACCCGTACCCGGCCAGGTACAGCAGCGCCGCGCTCAGGTGCCGCCGCGGGCCGCTCTCGCCCTCCACCACCTTGGCCAGGTACGCAACACCCATCGAGGCGGCCAGCCAGACGTAGGTGAACAGCACCTCGGCCGCGGGCGCCGCGTGCCCGTACGTCACGCCGAACTCGGCAAGGCCGCGCCGCACCATCCAGCTCACCTGGTGGGACAGCAGCACGGTGGCCATGATCAGCAGGCTGATCACACCAGGGAAGAGTGCCCCCTGCCGCCAGCTGCGGCGGCCGACCTGCGGATCGATCAGCAGCGAGTACGAGAGCAGGAAGACATAGGTGATCACGTTGATGATCCACAGCGCGCGGAACGCGGTGTGGCTCAGCGGGTTGTCCACGAAATACAGCGCCACCAGCGCCGCCGAGGCGACCAGCAGCGTGACCGGCAGCAGGAACACGGAGAACCAGATCGCGCCGAAGCTGACGCTGCCCAGCCGGTGCGTGCGGGACCGGCGCAGTCGCAGCGTGCCGAACCACACGCTCCTGAACCGCCAGGTCACCTGGACGTTGCCGCGCGCCCAGCGCAGCCGCTGCTTCCACAGCGCGGCGATGGAGCCGGGCTCCTCGGCCCACACCCTGGCATGCGGCTCGAACAGCACGCGCCGCCCGGCCAGCTGGGCGCGGAACGTGCTCACGGTGTCCTCGGCCAGCGTGCCGGTGTCGATCCGGCCGCCGATCGCGACCAGGTTCTCCCATGCCCCCGGCCCGCTTCAGCCTGTAATCAACCAGCTACTTGCTGTCTACCCGGCGGGTCCTGACCGAACACCGCCGCCCGGTGAACCTGACGCCGGCCAGGTACGTGTCAGCTGTTGACAGCAACCTCGTGAAAGGGGCGGAGCTTTGGTCAGTATCGGTACCAGCCGGAAGGCCGGCCGCCGCTGGACGGCGCGCGTGGCAGCGGGAGCGGTCGCGCTCGGCAGCCTGACCGTGATCTCGGTGGACCTGACGGCCGCGCAGGCGGCCCCGGCGTCCAAGTCGGCCGCGGTCGTGAAGGTCGTGACCAGGGGCAAGTTCGGCAAGATCCTCGCCACGACCAAGGGTCGCAGCCTGTACATCCTGCCGAAGGGCAGCTGCACGGGATCGTGCCTGCCCGTCTGGCCCCCGCTGGTGATGCCCAAGGGCACGACCGTGCCGACCGGCACGCACTGCCTGAAGACGGCCTCGTTCCACGGCAAGCTCCAGGTCACCTACCGCGGCAAGCGGCTGTACCTGTTCTCCGGGGACAGCGGCACGAGCGTGAACGGTAACGGGGAGGGCGGGTTCAAGGTGGCGAAGTTCTCCGCCAGCGCCTGCCCGATGTAGCCGGCTCGGCGGCCAGCTCAGCCGGAGCCGATGCGGAGCCCGTGCTCACGCAGGTCCGCCCTGAGCTGGCCGGCGCCGGCGTACCTGATCGCGACCATGCCAAGCCCGCGCGCCGCGGCGACGTTGGGGTCGGCATCGTCGATGAACAGCGTGGCCGACGGCGCCAGGTCGTAGCGGGCGAGCAGGATCTCGAAGATCTTCGGGTCCGGCTTGGCGACCCGCTCGATGCCCGAGATGACGCAGCCGTCAAACATGTCGAAAAACGCGAACCTGTCCCGCCGGAGCGCGAACGTGTCCGCCTCCATGTTGCTGAGCGCGTAGCACGGCAGCCCGGAGGCCCTCACCTCGGCGAGCACCTGCACCCCCGCGTCGATCTGGCCGACCACCATCTCCTCGGTCCGCCTCGCCCACGCCATGATCAGGTCAGCCTTGGCCGGGTACTGGCCGGCCAGCTCCTGGCAGGACTGCTCGATGTCGGCGCCGAGGTCGTGCGCGAGATGCCATTGCGGCGTGCAGATCCGGCCGAGGAACTCCTCCAGGCTGGCCGGGTCATCGATCAGCTTGCGGTACAGGTGCCGCGGGTTCCAGTCGAGCAGGACCCCGCCGATGTCGAACACGACGGCAGTGATGCTACGGTCGGCCACCGGCCGACCGTAGCATCACTCCGCTACGCGACCTTCACCTGCACCGCCGGGTAGCCGGTCGCGCCGTTGGGCTCGGGCGGCTCGGACAGCGCGGTCTGGGTGTAGCCGGTCTTGTCGGTGGCCCGGGCCTCGATCACGTGATTGCCCGGCGCCGCGTCCCACGGGATCGACCACTGCCGCCAGGTGTCGATCCCCGGCACGGTGGCGAGCGTCGCCTCCCGCCAGGGCCCGCGGTCCACCCGCACCTCGACCGCCTCGATGCCGCGGTGCTGCGCCCAGGCCTCGCCCGCGATCACGGTCGGCCCCTTCTTCAGCACGTTCTGCCCGGACGGAACGTCGATCCGCGACTCGGTCTTGATCGTCGCCTCCTGCGACCAGCCGCGCTGAGCCCAGTACGCGTGGTTGGCCGCGTACGTAGTGACCTCGATGTCGGTGATCCACTTGCAGGCCGACACGTACCCGTACAGGCCGGGTACCACGGTGCGGACCGGGAAGCCGTGGGCGGTCGGCAGCGGCTTGCCGTTCATGCCCACGGCCAGCATCGCGTCCCTGCCGTCCATCGCCGTGGCCACGGGCGTGCCCGAGGTGAAGCCGTCGAACGAGGTGCAGTACAGCTGATCGGCCCCTGCCTTGATGCCGACCTCGCGCAGCAGCGCGCCCAGACTGGCGCCGAGCCACTTGGCGTTGCCGATGTAGGGCCCGCCCACCGGGTTGGAGACACAGCACAGCGTGATGTAGTCCTCCATCAGCGGGCGCCTGAGCAGCTCGCCGAAGGAGAGCGTCATCTCCCGCTGCACCATCCCGTGAATCCGCAGCTGCCAGCTTGACGGCGGGATCTGCGGCAGCACGATCGCGGTGTCGACGCGGTAGAAGGCCGAGTTCGGAGTGATGAACGACGCCAGTCCCGGGACGTGCAGGTCGACTCCGGCCGGCAGCGGCGGCACCGGCCGCGCCGCGGCGGGCAGCTTCAGTGATTTCACGGCGGCTGCGACGCTGGCCCGCTCGCTCAGCAGCCGACCGCCTGCGTAGGCGACGGCGGCGCCGCCGGCCGCCGCGGCGCTCAGCGTCATGAACTGCCGCCGGTCGGGCTCCTTTACCGCGAGCCTGGCGGTTGGCCTGGCCGGCTGCCGTGCGTCTCCGGCGGGCCGACGGTCAGGTCTGGGCCACCGGGCGGCGGCCTCCTCGCGCGACGGCACCTCGGTTGGCTGGCCGTCGGCCGGCAGTTCTCCAGCTGGCTGGATCTTGGCTGACGGGGAGCCAGCCACCCTGATCAGCCTGACGAGCGTGAACGCCGCGACGCCCGAGCCGATCAGGGTCGGCAGCAGGTCGACGGGGCCCGCGGTGGGGCGCGTCCCTGCCGCGATGAGGCCAATGACGGCGAACACGCCCACACCTATGAGGCCGCGGCTCATCTGCCGCTGCGCGGCCATCCCGATATACGCGGCGAGCACGGCGAGCACGACGATCACGCCGATCTGCAGGACCAGCTTGTCGTTGGTGCCGAACTCCTTGATCGCGAAGTTCTTCAGCGCTGGCGGGCTGAGGTCGATGGCCATCTCGGCGACCGCGACCACCGGCGAGCCGACCGAGCCGGTCAGTCCGGCCACCAGGAAACCCACGCAGACGCCGACCGCTCCGGCGAGCAGTCCGGCGAGCATGCCTCGCATGCGCACGCCACTATCAACCGTCACACTTGTAATTCGTAGCAGCACCGGCCAGGGATTGGACCGGGAGGCCTTCGCCAAACCGGCAGGCTCCCGGCGACGAATATATGAGTGTGGGCGTGTCTGACGGCGAGCAGCGGGGCATCGGCCCGACCCGGCGGTCTCGCGCCGGGCGGGCACCACGACCTGACCCGACGTCACGGCCTGACCCGACGCCACGGCCTGACCAGACGCGACAGCGCCTCGAGGACCTGCTGCCCGCCGTGGCCAGGGGCGACGAGCGGGCCTACGAGGCCGTCTACGACCAGGCGGCGGGCTGGGTGCTCGGCGTTGCCAGGAAGGTCGTGCGGGATCCCGCGCAGGCCGAGGAGGTCATGCAGGAGGTCCTGCTCGAGGTGTGGCGGTCGGCGAGCAGGTTCGACCCGGCCGTGGGCAGCGGCAGCGCGTGGATCATGACGCTCGCGCACCGGCGCGCCGTGGACCGGGTGCGGTCCGAGCGCAGCCTCGCCAGCCGCGAGCTGCGGTCGGCGACCGCCGTGATCGACTACGACGACGTCACCGAGACCGTCGAGGCGAGCCTGGACCGGGAGCGCGTCCAGCGCTGCCTGACCTCGCTGACCCAGGTGCAGCGCGAGTGCGTCCGGCTTGCCTATTACGGCGGGTACACCTACGCCGAGGTCGCCGAGCTGCTCGGAGTGCCTGCCGGCACGGTAAAGACCAGGATGCGCGATGGCCTGATCAGGCTCAGGGACTGCCTGGGGGTGCAGTGATGACGTCCGGAGACCACCTGCACACGCTGTCCGGAGCCTACGTGCTCGACGCGATCTCCGACGACGAACGCGCCGCGTTCACCGCGCATCTGGCCGACTGCGGGCCGTGCCGCGATGAGGTACGCGAGCTGCGCGAGGCGACCGCCAGGCTGGGCACCTCGCAGTACCTGTGGCCGCGACCAGAGCTGCGCGGACACACGATCCGCGCGGCGACGATGACCAGCCAGCTTGGTCCCGTTATCTCCGCTCATGACCAGGCAGCTCCTGACGCGGCAGCCCTCGTCGCGACCAGAGCCCCGGTCTGGCGCCGGCTGGCGCTCGCGGCGGCGGCCGTCGTCGTCGCCGCGGGGGTCGGGTTCGGTGTCGTGATGCACGACACGATGCAGACGCTGCACCACTCGCAGCGGCAGAACCAGCTGATCGCCGCCGTGCTCAACGCGCCCGACGCGGTCATGCGCACGGCGCGGGTCGGCACCGGCATGGCCAGGGTAGTGATGTCGCACCGCAGGCACATGGGGGTGTTCATGGCCTACCGGCTGCCGTCGCTCCCGCGCGCCGACCGCTACGAACTGTGGCTGATGGGACCGCTCGGCGACCGGCCGGCCGGGATGCTCAGGACCCGGCCGGGCGGCATGGCCGGGCCCGCGGTGATCTCGGGGATGGCCTACGGCGACATGATCGCGCTGACCGTGGAGCCGGCCGACGGATCGCGGATGCCCACCTCGGCCCCGCTTGTCCTGATCGGGCCCTGACCCCGGCGGGCGCATAGCCCGGTCGTATTGCGGTAAGTAGTCAGGTCATGAGCTCACGCGCACGGGCCGTGACGGCCGTGATCGCGCCCGTCGTCGCGCTCGCGGCCGCCGCCTGCAGCACCACGGCAGGGCCGGCCGCGACGGGCTCGGGCACGCCGCCGCCGGCCGGGCTGGTCGGGGCCGACTGCGGCATGTTCCCCGCGCACGGCGGCGGCAGCGTGCGGACGCTGCGCGCCAAGCCGGTGCTCGCGGCCGCGTCGAGCAACCCGCAGCTTTCCGTCTTCGTCGCCGCGGTGCGCACCGCGGGGCTTGACCACACGTTCGCGGCCAGGCGCCCGTTCACGCTGATGATCCCGGCGAACCTCGCGTTCGGCGGGCTGACCAGGCCGCAGATCAGCACGCTGCACGGGCACGCCGCGCTGCGCAGGGTCGTCGGCTATCACGCCATCGGCGCGGCGATCAGGCCGGCCCAGTTCGGGCGCGGCGCCTCCTACCGCACGGTGCAGGGCGCGTCCCTGCGGGTGTCCAGGTCGGGCGCCGACTACAAGGTGAACGGGGCCACCGTGCTGTGCGGCAACATCCCGACCGCGGGCGGCACGCTCTACGTGATCAACAAGGTCCTGCTGCCGCCCGGCAGCTAGCCGAGTCCGCCCGTGCCAGCGGTCGGGCGCGCGCCGGTCGGCCGGCAGGCTAACGTTGGCACGTGAAAGCATCGCCAGAGGCGCAGCTTCGGCTGCTTGAGGTAACAGACATCGATGCCGAGCTTGGCCGGATCGAGCACCGGCGGCGCGGACTTCCCGAGCACGAGCAGATCGCGAGCCTGGAGACACGCGACCGCGAGCTGCGGGACTCGATCGCGGAGCTGACCGCCCGCGGCAGTGACCTCAAGCGGGAGCAGGCCAAGGCCGAGGCCGACGTCGACCAGGTGCGCTCCCGCATCGACCGGGACAGGCAGCGGCTGGACGGCGGCATGGTCGGCTCGCCCCGCGAACTCGAGAACCTGCAGTCCGAGGTCGTCTCGCTCCAGCGCAGGCAGTCTGACCTGGAGGAGATCGTTCTCGACGTGATGGAGCGGCGGGAGACCGCGCAGGCCAGCCTGGACGCGGCGACCGCGGAGCTGACCAGGCTGGAGGGTGAGCTGCAGGCCCTCACGGCCGCCAGGGACACCGCGCTCGCCGAGCTTGCCGAGCAGTCGGCCAAGGCGACCACCCGCCGGGCCGAGGTCGTCGCCGAGGTGCCCGCCGAGCTGCTTGACCTGTACGACAGGCTGCGGGCACAGCACGGCGGCGTCGGCGCGGCGGCGCTGCGCCAGCGGCACTGCCAGGGCTGCCACCTGACGCTTAACACCGTCGACCTGAACGCGATCAGGCAGGCGCCGGCCGACGACGTGCTGCGCTGCGAGGAGTGCAGGCGGATCCTGGTCCGTACCCCCGACTCGGGCCTGTGAGCGAGAGCGAGGCAACGGCCTCCGGGCCCGGCTGGGGGACCGCGACGGGAAAGCCGACCACCACGCTGCTGCTGCGGCACGGCCAGACCGAGCTGTCCACCGAGCGCCGGTTCGCAGGGCGCGGCGACATCCCGCTCACGGCCGAGGGGGTCAGGCAGGCCGGCCTGGCAGGCCGGCGGCTCGCCAGGACCGGCGTGGACGTGATCGTGACCTCGCCGCTGCAGCGTTCCCGCCGCACCGCCGAGGCCGTCGCAGAAGCCACCGGCGCCCCGCTCGTGGTCGACCAGGACCTCGCCGAGGCCGACTTCGGCGCCTGGGAGGGGCTGACGTTCGGTGAGGCCAGGCAGAAGTGGCCGGACGAGCTCGCGGCGTGGATGGGCAGCCCGGACGCGGTGCCGCCGGGAGGCGAGAGCTTCGCCATGGTCGCGCTGCGCGTGCTCGCCGCACTCGACCGGCTGACCAGCGGCTACCCGCAGGCGACGGCGGTGGTGGTCAGCCACGTGACGCCGATCAAGACCCTCATCTGCCGGGCGCTGCTCGCGCCGCCCGAGGCCATGTTCCGCATGAACCTGGACGTGGCGTCGCTGTCGCGAGTGGACTGGTTCGACGGCCGCTCGGCCCTGGTCCGCTCGCTCAACGACACCGCGCACCTGGACGGCCAGCGCCGCCGGCGCCGCTAGCCCACGCTGTCCCGGCGGCCGACCGACATTCGCGGCCGCTGGCGTTCGCCGTCGGCGGGTGACCGTTCGTTGGCTCTACACTGACCTCAGCGGCGGGCGAGATGGCCGGGCGGCCGCGTCGGCTCCGGCTCGGCCGGGACCGCCGAGGAAGGTCCGGGCTCCGAAGGGCAGGGTGGTCGGTAACGCCGACCCGGGGTGACCCGCGGGACAGTGCCACAGAAAACAGACCGCCGCCGGGTCGCGGTTACGGCCGAGGCCCGGCGGTAAGGGTGAAACGGTGGTGTAAGAGACCACCAGCGCCGCAGGCGACTGCGGCGGCTCGGTAAACCCCACCCGGAGCAAGGTCAGAAGGGAGCCGGACCTGCGAAGGTCCGGCGACTGCGCGAGCGTTCGAGGGCGGCCCGCCCGATGCTCGCGGGTGGACCGCATGAGGCTGCCGGCAACGGCAGTCCGAGATGGATGGCCGCCGGCCCGCGCAAGCGGGTGCACAGAACCCGGCCTACAGGCCATCTCGCCCGCCGCCCACGCCGCTGACCTGCGCCCTCGGCAGGACGCACACTGCCTGGGCGCATTCAGGGCACATCCGGCACCGGCCGGAGCGCGTCGAGTGCGTCACGCGCGCGCCCGCTCGCTTCGGGCACCCGGGCCGTCCCCCGGAGATGATCTTGATGGATGTGGCGGAAGTCCCAGAATACGCAGTGGATGTGGCATCCATTCCACAGGCACCCCGATGACCACATGCGGTTTCACGTGCTAATTGAACCAGTGGAAGCTGCCGAGCGCGGAGATGATGATCGCGGCGTCGGCGCCGATGAACAGGTACATACACCACCGCCAGACGTGGTAGATGAGGCCGTCCACGGTCCACAGCGTCTGCGGCGTGGTGTGCCTCGGTATCGCGTCCTCGCGGTCCAGCTTGCCGAGCAGAGCGTCGGCGTGCAGGTTCTCCGAGAGCCTGTTGACCAGCTCGGCGTGGTTGATGGCGCGGCCGCGCTGGTTGTGCATGAGCTGCACCGACGCCAGCGCGATCACGATCGACAGCCCGGCGGCGAGGCCGACCGAGACCGTGTTGTTCCCGTGCGTGAGCGCGATCGTCAGCAGGAACGACTGGGCCGTGAGGCTGAGCGCGGGCACCTGCCAGAGCAGCGTCGTGTACGAGCCGAACTGGCCCGCGTACACGCTCAGCAACGTGATCTTGTTGTCCAGGGACAGTTCGGAAACCTCCGACCGCGGCAGGGTGCTCGTTGCCGCCCAGTCCGGTACCGGTACGTCGGGCCTGTTGCGTTCCCATCCGATATGCACGCGGATTCCCATGCCAGCACGGTACGCGTGTTCCGTGCCGATCATGAACTGGATGGCCCGGTACTGGTCTGCCCGCGGGCGTGGGCAAGCAGCGTCTCGCGCAGCGACGGTGACGGCCCGGCGGGTTCCAGGTCCACCTGCACCCAGCCGTCGACAACGGCGCACTCGTAGTGCCTGACCGATTCGGACGGCACTCCGACGCACCTGCCGGAGCGCAGGTCAAAGCGCCTGAAGTGGCCGGGGCAGGTGATTACGCCGCCGGTCACCAGGCCTGCGGAGAGATCGGCCGCCCGGTGCGGGCAGCGATCATCGACCGCATGCGGCTGCCCGTCGGCGAGCCCGACGCAGACCGAGCGCCCCTGGTACTCGAAACGGCGCCCGGACGTCTCGCTCAGCTCGGCCGCGGGAAATGCCCGCACCCACGTCATGGCGGCGGCTGGGCACCGCGTGCCACCGAGTAGGGCTCGCCGCCGATGCCCCACTCGTCGTGGCCGACCTCGTAGATGGCGACGCGCACCCGCTCGAGCGGTGTGTCGAGCGAATCGGCCACCGCGCGGCTGACCGCGGCGATCAGCACGTGCTTCTGCTCGACGCTTCGACCGCGTACCAGGGTGACCTGCACGAAAGGCATAGCGTTCTCCTCATGGCGGGCACGGCAGCGGGCCGCGCACGGCTAGCGGCACGCGACCTCGACCGTACCAAGCCGGTCGAAGCGGGCGACGATCACGTCACCGGGAGCCACCGGCACGGCCTCGGTCAGCGCTCCGGAGAGCACGACCTGGCCAGCGGTCAGGCCGCGGCCGCGCCGGGCGAGCGAGCGGACCAGCCAGGCGACCGAGGCCGCCGGGTGGCCGAGCACCGCGGCGCCCGCGGCGGTGGCGACAAGCTCGCCATTCTTCTCGAACACGATGCCGGTGAGCCGCAGGTCGAGTCCGGCCGGGTCGGTGGCCTGGCCGCCGACGACGAAGCCGGCCCCTGACGCGTTGTCGGCTATGACGTCGGGAAGGGTGAACGAGTAGCCGGCGAACCGCGAGTCCAGCACGTCGACGGCGGGGCAGACCGCCTCGGTGGCGGCAAGCACGGCCGACGCGGTCACGTGCGGGCCCGCCAGGTCGGCGCCGAGCACGAACGCGATCTCGGGCTCGCACCGGGGCTGGATGAAACGATCACACCGGAGCGGCTGGCCGACGTCGACCGCCATGTCACCGGTGAGCCAGCCGTAGAGCGGCTCGTCCACGTTCATCTGCCGCTGCTTGGCCACGGCCGTCAGGCCGAGCTTGGCGCCGACGATCCCGGCGCCGCGCGCGACCCGGTCGGCGACCACCGCGTCCTGCACCTGGTACGCGGTCTCCGCGTCGAACGGGCCGACGGCGGTGGTCAGCGCCTCGATCCCGGCTCGCTTGGCCGCGGCATCGACCAGCAGGGCCGCCAGGGCGGCTGGGTCGCTCATCACGCCTCGTCCCCGGCCGCCGCCTCGCGGGCCGCCGCCTCGCGGGCCGCCGCCAGCTCGAGCGCCACGTCGATGATCATGTCCTCCTGGCCGCCGACCGCCTTGCGCCTGCCGAGCTCGAGCAGGATCTCCGCCTGCGGCACCCCGTACCGGCGCGCCGCCCGCTCCGAGTGCAGCATGAACGAGCCGTACACCCCGGCCAGGCCCAGGGTCAGCGCTGCGCGGTCGACGACCTGCGGCCGCCGCAGGGCCGGCCGCACCACCTCCTCGGCGACGTCCATCAGCGGCAGCGCGTCGATGCCGGTCTCGATGCCCATCTTCTGGCAGACCGTGACCAGGGTCTCGGTCGGGCAGTTCCCGGCCCCGGCCCCGGCGCCCGCGGTGCAGCCGTCGACGTGGGTCGCCCCGGCGTCGAGCGCGGCGAGCGAGATCGCCACCGACAGCGACAGGTTCTCGTGCGCGTGCATGCCTACCGCGATGTCCAGGCCCTGGACCAGCGCGGTGACCCGCTCCACCGCCTGCGGCACGGTCAGCGCGCCCGCCGAGTCCACGCAGTAGACGATGTCGGCGCCGGACTCCTGCATCACCCTGGCCTGGGCGAGCAGCTCGTCGGGACCGAGCATGTGGCTCATCATCAGGAAGCCCACCGCCTCCATGCCCAGCCGCTTGGCCATGCCGATGTGCTGCTCGGCGATGTCGGCCTCGGTGCAGTGGGTGGCCACCCTGGCCACGCTGACGCCAAGATCGCCGATCGCCCTGAGGTCCTCGGCCGTGCCGATGCCCGGCAGCAGCAGGCAGGCGATCCTTGCCTGGCGGGCGGTCTTGACGGCCGCGGAGATCAGCGCCATCTCGTCGGTGCCCGAAAATCCGTAGTTGAACGAAGAGCCACCGAGCCCGTCGCCGTGCGAGACCTCGATCACCGGCACGCCGGCCGCGTCAAGCCCGGCCACGATGTCGGTCACCTGCTCGAGTGTGTACTGATGTGCTACGGCATGCGACCCGTCGCGCAGCGTGGAGTCGGTGAGCCTGAACCTGGCCGTCATGCCAGCGCCCCGGAGAGATGGCCGGCCTTGGCCTCGCCGACCCTGACCGCGGAAGCCGTCATGATGTCGAGATTGCCGGCATAGGTGGGCAGGTAATCGCCGGCGCCCTCGACCTCGAGCAGCACCACGACGCGGTGCGGCACCGTGCCGCCCGGGGCGCCGAACGGGCCCTCCTCGATCACCGGCCGGTTCTTCAGCCGGTATCCGGGCACGTAGCTGGCGACATCGGCCACCATCTGCTCGACGGACGCCACGACCGCGTCGTGGTCGGTGCCATCGGGCAGCGCGCAGAACACCGTATTCCGCATCAGGATCGGCGGGTCGGCCGGGTTGAGCACGATGATCGCCTTGCCGATGCCCGCGCCGCCGATCTCCTCGAGCGCCCGCGCGGTGGTCCTGGTGAACTCGTCGATGTTCTGCCTGGTGCCCGGCCCGGCCGAGCGCGAGGCGACCGTGGACACCATCTCCGCGTACGGCACGTCAGCCGCCCGGCTCACGGCGGCGACGATCGGCACGGTGGCCTGGCCGCCGCAGGTGATCATGTTCAGGTTAGATGCGCCGAGGTGCTCGGTGAGGTTCACCGTGGGCACGACCTTCGGGCCGCGCGCCGCCGGGGTCAGGTCGATCGCGGCTATGCCCAGCTCGGCGAGCACCGGCGCGTTCCGCACGTGCACGTAGGCGCTGGTCGCGTCGAAAAGCAGGTCGATGTCGCCGGCGTGGTCGCGCACCCAGTCGATGCCGGTGTGCGAGGCCTCGATCCCCAGCGACGAGGCCCTCGCCAGGCCGTCGCTGCCGGGGTCGATGCCAACCAGGGCCACCAGATCGAGCGCGTCGGACCTGAGCAGCTTGATCATCAGATCGGTGCCGATGTTCCCGGATCCCATGACCGCGCACCGCAGTGTCATCGGTGTCTTCCTCTCTCGTGCCGCTCCAGCGAGACTCAGGCCACGCGCATGCCGACCGGTCCGAGCCGGTCGATCTCGGCCCGGTACCGCTGGCCCGGCGCGATGTCCACCGCCGCGTGCAGCGCCCCGGTCATCACGAACTGCCCCGCCCTCAGCGACTCGCCAATGCTCGCCAGGGTGCGCACCAGCCACGCCGCGGCGTGCAGCGGGCTGCCGAGGGCGGCGGCGCCCGCGCCCGTGGCGATGACCTCGCCGTCCCTGGTGAACACCATCCCTGCCAGCCGAAGATCCAGGCCAGCGGCCGGGGTGACCGCCGAGCCGAGCACGATCGCGCCGCTGCTTGCCAGGTCGGCGATCGTGTCGGCGAGCCTAATCCGCCAGCCGGCGATCCTGCTGTCCACGATCTCAATGGCCGGGACCGCCCCGGTCACGGCCGCCGCGACGTCGAAGGCGGTGCAGTCGGACCCGGCCAGGTCGGCACCGAGCACCAGCGCGATCTCGGCCTCGACCCTGGGATGGATGAAGGCGGCGGCCGCCACCTGGGATCCGTCGGCGTGCACGTGCGAGGCGAGCACCGGGGCGAAGTCGGGGGAGTCGATGCTCAGCATGCGCTGCATCGGTGCGCTGGTCAGGCCGAGCTTGTAGCCGACGACCCGGTCGCCGTCGGCCACCAGCCTGCCGACCAGATCCCGCTGCACCCGGTAGGCGTCGGTCATCGACATGTCCGGATGGCTGTCGGTGAGCGGCTCGATGGGGAGTCCAGAGATCCGGGCGTCGTAGAGCGCGGCGCCGAGTTCGGCGACGACAAGGTCGGACATCACGGTCAAGAAGGTACCTCCCCGGCTCTGGCCAGCTCGCCCCAGCCCAGCCGCCTGCTGATCTGGGCCGCGCACTCCGTGACAGGGCGGGTGAACCGGCGCAGGTTGTCGCCGTCCAGCCGCTGCACGGGGCCCGCCACCGACAGGGCGGCGACTACCTCGCCCGCCGGGCTGCGGATCGGCGCCGCGACCGATGCGAAGCCCATCTGCGCCTCGTTCACGTTCTCGGCCCAGCCGCGCGTCCTGATCTTCCTCAGCTCGGCCCGCAGCTGCTGCTGGCTGGTGATCGTGTAGGGAGTCCGCCGGACCAGGCGGACACCGGCCAGGCGCCGGTCGAGCTCGTCGGGCGGGAGGAAGGCGAGCAGCACCTTGCCCGAAGCGGTGGAGTGCGCCGCGCCCCGGTTGCCGATGCGGCCGAACATCTGGATCGCCCCCGGGCTCTCCCGGCGCTCCACGTAGACGACCTCGAGACCGTCAAGCACCGACAGGTGCACCGTCTCCTTGGTCAGGGCCCTGAGCTGGTCGAGCGTCGCGGTGGCCGCGCTATGCAGCCCGGAGGTCGCCTGGGCGCTGGCGCCGAGTATCTGCATGGTGACGCTGAGCCGGTAGGCGCCGGTCTCCTCCACTCGCTCGAGCAGGCCCTGCGTAGCCAGCGTGTGCACGATCCGGTGCGCGCTGCTCTTGGCGATTCCCAGCCGCCTGGCCAGCTCGCTGACCCCGAGCTGCGGCTCGCCCCGGCCGAACTCGCGCAGGATCCGCGCCGCGTTCGCCACGCTGGTCAGGACCTGGGTACGGCCGGCGGCGGGGGCGCGCCCGCGGGCGGGGGGCGCCTGGTCCGGCGCGTTCATGGCCGGCCAGCAGATCGTGCCGCCGTGAGCACCGCCCGCCGGACGGCCGCGTCGTCGTGGCCGGCGATGGCCTGCGCCACGCCCTGGTCATCACCGGCCAGCGCGGCGGCCAGCATGCGCAGGCTGTGCCGCATGCCGAGCCGCTCGGCCGTGATGAACTCGTCCACCAGCCCGGAACGCCCTGGCAGCAGCGCGCGCAGGCTCTCGCCGTCGCGCGCTGCGGCGGCATGCTCGCTGATCAGGGCCGTTCCCGCGTGCATGGCGTGGTGCGCGGTCAGCCCGCCGCCCGGGCTGACGGTCAGGTGGTAGAGGACGTCGCCGACGCCCAGTGCCCGCCTGACCGCCGCCGGTGCCTGCCCGGCGTCCGCGCCGACCAGGCCGAGCTCGGGAAGGATGACCGGGTCGTAGAAGCGCACGGTCCAGCGCATGCCGTCGGCCTCGCCGGGCTCCGCCACCTCCTGCCCGGTCGGTGCGGGCAGGAGGTCGGTGGTACCGATCAGGTGCAGGTCCCTCGCCGCCGCGACGACCACGGTGAGGTTCCGCGCGGACAGCAGCGGCAGCGCGGCCCGCTCGGCGGGAGCGAGCAGGCGGGCCCCCTCCAGGTAGGCCTCATGCAGGGCGCGGACGTACGCGCAGAGCGTGGCCCTGGCGTCCTCCGGGCGCCCGAGCGGTGACTGCGCGGCCGGCATGCGACGACGGTAAGACGTGTGTCCCGCATGGAGGCACATCGGTCCTATATGCGGGACGCCGGATCTACCTTCCGAGCAGACGCTGGCGCCACCCGCCGGGCCGGCACAGGTAAGGAGCGACACCGTGGGCATCCTGCGGCTGTCCCATGTCGACATCACTGTCACCGACCTCGATCTTGCCTGCGCCTATTACACCAAGGTCATCGGCATGACAGAAGTGCGGCGTACGACCGACTCCGCCTACCTGAAGTGCTGGGACGAGGCCGACCACCATTCGCTCCGGCTGACCTACGCGCCCAGGGTCGGCTTCGACCTGATGTCGTTCAAGGTCGAGCACCCCGACGACCTGGCGGAGTTCGAGACCGCGGTCACCAGGTACGGGTTCCCCGTCCAGCGGGTCAGTCGCGGCACGAGCGTCGGGCAGGGCGAGTCCATCAGGTTCGAGACGCCCAGCGGTCACGTGATGGAGCTTGTGCATGATGTCGAGAAGGTCGGCGGCGCCCTCCCGAAGCTGAACCCTCGGCCGTTCGTCGTGAACCGCGGCGGCGCGGACGGGATCGCGCCGCCGCGGATGGATCACGTGCTCGTCACCGCAGAGGAGGTCGGCGATGCCACCAGGTTCTACGCGGGCGTGCTCGGGTTCCGGCTGACCGAGCAGCTGCTCGACGGCAACGGGCATCAGATCGGCGCCTGGATGGAGCGCTCCCATACCCCGCACGACCTCGCGGTCGTCGCCGGGCCCAACGGCGGGCTGCACCATTTCGCGTTCTGGCTGGACGACTGGGATCACGTCCGCACGGCGGCCGACATCCTCGCCTACAACGGGATCTCCGTCGATGTCGGTCCGACCAGGCACGGCATCACGCGCGGCTCGACGATCTACTTCTTCGACCCGCTCGGCACCCGCAACGAGGTGTTCACCGGCGGCTACCGGCCGGACCCTGACTTCCCGACGATCACCTGGACCGAGGACAACGCGGGCCGGGCGATCTTCTACTACGAGGGCGCCCTCAACGACCGTTTCATGAAGGTGCATACCTGATGTCGATCCTGCGGCTGTCCCACGTCGAGATCCGGGTGCCGGACCTCGAGCTCGCGACCGCCTACTACAGCGAGGTCGTGGGCCTGATCGAGACCGCGCGGGAGCCCGAGCGGGTCTTCCTCAAGTGCTGGGACGAGCATCAGCACCACTCGGTGGTGCTGAGCTACGCGCCGACGCACGGCCTCCGCCACTTCGGCTTCAAGGTCACCGACGCCAGCGACCTGGACCTGTACCAGGGGCGGCTCGAGGCGGCCGGCCTGGCCGTCCGCCGTTTCGACAAGGGGGAGTGCGGCCCGGGGCACGGCCAGGCGATCCGCTTCGCGCTGCCGAGCGGCCACGAGATGGAGCTCGTCCACGGGATGGAGCAGGTGGGGAACATGCTGCCGCGCACCAACCCGCCGCCACGGCCGATGGGGCTAACCGGGATGGCCCCGCCGCGGATCGACCACATCTTCCTCACCGCCGAGGAGGTCGACACGGTCACCGCGTTCCTGGTCGGAACGCTCGGCTTCCGGCTGACCGAGCAGGTCGTCGGCGACGACGGCTTCCAGATCGCCACCTGGCTCGAGGTGTCCCACACCTCGCACGACATCGCGCTGATCACAGGGCCGAACGCAGGCCTGCACCACTTCGCGTTCTGGGTGGATGACTGGAACGAGATCCGCGCGGCGGCCGACACCTGCGCCTACCACGGCGTGCACATCGAGACCAACCCGACCAGGCACGGCGCCACCCGCGGCCAGTGCCTGTACTTCTTCGACCCGTGCGGCAACCGCAACGAGGTCTTCACCGGCGGGTACTGGGCCGATCCCGACGCCGAGCCGACGACCTGGACCGAGGCCGAGATGGGACGTGCCCTGTTCTACTACGACGGCGTGGTCAACCAGCGATTCCTGACGGTACACACATGAGCGAACCGGAGCCTGTCCTGCCACGGACCGACCGGCCCGACGCCCCCGCCTACCTGACCGCGTACCAGAGCCGGGCGGCGGCCGGGCGGCAGGGAGCCGCGGCGCCGGACGACGCCGACCCGGCCGTGCCGCTGTACCTGCGCACCTTCCGTGCCCGCAAGGCCGGGCCCAACGGCGCGGCCGCGCCGACCGTGCACTGGCAGGGCGCCGACCTCGGCGTGCCTGCCGCCTGGGCCGAGATCACCAGGACCAAGGAGATCGTCCCCGAGCGGCGGGAGCATGCCGCGAACGTCGTCACCGACGTCTACCTCGTCAGGCACGGCGAGACCCAGGGCTACTCGTCGGAGTCCGGCCTGACCCCGCTGGGTTCCTGGCAGTCACACCGCCGCGGCCAGGAGATCGCCCGCCGGGTGATGGACGGGCACCGCGTCGTGCTCGCATGCGCCCCCACCAACCGGGCCAGGCAGACCGCCGACCACCTGCGCCGCGGGCTGGTCGACAGCACGGCGCTCTTCGGCAGGGACGCCGACGTCGCTCAGGTCGCGGAGATGGCCGAGTTCGGTAACTTCGCCGTGGCCACTCCGGCCGGCCCGCGCGACGTGACGGCGGCCTTCCGCCTCTATCACAGGGAGATGGAGCGGTACGAGCGGATCGGGCTCGGGGAGCGCCCCGGCTGGCTGGTGGAGATGGACAGGTTCTGGGGGGTACAGCAGGGCGGCGGTGACCCGATCACGCACTGGCTGACCATGCCGCTGCTCTACTTCGAGCCGCCGGTCTCGTGCGTCCGCCGGTTCTGGTCGGGCGTGCTGCGGATCCAGCGGGGCACGCCGGGCAACACCGTGGTGGTCGCCACCCACTCGGGCCCGATCCGGGCGTTCGCGACCTGGGCCATGGGCTACGACCCGGGGGAGCCGTTCAACGCGGAGTTCGTCCGGGTGCGGCTGATCGAGGGCGGCGTCACCGCGCTGGTGCTCTACCGCAACCGGGTCCAGGAGGTACGGGTGCCCGCACCCGCCGACCTAGCCGGCATCGACCCGCGGTTCGAGGAGGTGCCGGCATGACGCACGTCGTCTGGTTCGACTCGTTCACCGATGAGCACCGGTCCTGCCTGGGCGGCAAGAGCGTCAGCCTCGCCGAGCTGATCAGCGCCGGGCTGCCCGTCCCGCCCGGCTTCGCGGTTACCACGCACGCGTTCCGGCTGGCGAGGGACGCCTCGATGACGATGCCGGCGATCCGCCGGCACCTGGCCGACCTGGACGCCGGCGACCCCGCCCAGGTGTCCGAGCGTGCCGCGCTCCTGCGCGGCCTGGTCGCCGGGTGGCCGCTCCCCGCTGAGGTGGAGCGGGAGATCAGGGCGGGCTACGCGGGGCTGTGCGACCGGACGGGGACGGCCGACGTCCCGGTCGCGGTGCGCTCGTCGGCGACCTACGAGGACTCTCCTGACGCCTCGTTCGCGGGCGAGCACGACACCTACCTGTGGGTGCGCGGCGCGGACTCAGTGGTCGAGCACGTCAGGCGCTGCTGGGCGAGCCTGTTCACCGACCGGGCGATCAGCTACCGCGCCGCCATGGGCTACGGCCACGTCGAGGCGGAGATGTGTGTCGCGGTGCAGAAGATGGTGCGGCCGCGGGCGGCTGGCGTGGCGTTCACGCTCAACCCAGGCAACGGCGACCGGTCCGCCGTCGCCATCGACAGCGCCTGGGGGTTCGGCGAGGGCGTGGTCTCCGGCGCGGTGACGCCGGACAACTTCCTCGTCGACAAGGTGCTCGGGTCGATCTCCCGGCGGACCGTGTCGGCCAAGAGCCACGCCTACCGGCTCACCGACGACGACCAGGTGCGCCTGGTCGAGCTGCCGCCGCACGAGGCCACGGCGCCCAGCCTGTCCGACGAGGAGGTCGCCGCGATCGCCAGGTTCGCCCGGGCGGCGGAGCGGCACTACGGCTGCCCGCAGGACGTGGAGTGGGCCGTCGACGCCGACCTGCCGGACGGCGCGAACATCGTGCTGCTCCAGGCGCGCCCGGAGACCGTGTGGAGCAGGAAGAAGGTGGTCGTCTCCTCCGGCACCGATCCGGTGTCCAGCATCGTCAGCACGCTGATCAACCCCTTGTACGCCCGTAAGCCGTGAGCTAACCCCCGGAGGATCCAATGCCAGATCGGTTCCCGAGCCCGTTCGAGATCCAGACTCCGCCAGGGGCGGAAGGCTGGGAGCAGCTCTACCTGTACTCCTCGCTGTTCAGCGAGGACCGCCGCGAGTACGAGGACGCGGGCTTCTGGTTCCAGGACGGCGTGCACTGGCCCGAGGTGCTGACGCCGTGGGACGCCACGTTCTACGAGTTCGCGCTGGCCTCGCTGTCGCAGTACAACACCAGGCATTACCTCATCCCGCCAGCGCTCGGCGTCGACTTCCGCATCCTGAACGGCTATGCCTACCTGTCGCCGGTGGGGGTCGCCAACCCCGCCCAGATCGAGGCGCGGGTACCGCACTTCCTTGAGCGGGCCGGCTACTACTTCGGCAACTGGGACCGGCTCTACGACGACTGGCTGGTGAAGATCCGCGCCCTGGTCAAGCAGATGGGCGAGATCGAGGTGGAGCCGCTGCCGGAGAAGGAGCCCCTGGAGGTGATCACGCAGGGCCGCGGCGAGGGCAGCGGCATGACGATGATGGAGAGCTACCACAGGCTCTGCGACCTCGCGCTGCGGCTCTGGCAGCACCACTTCGAGTTCCTGAACCTCGGCTACGCCGCCTACCTCGACTTCTTCGGCTTCTGCAAGCAGGCCTTCCCGTCCATTCCCGACCTCGGCATCGCCAAGATGGTGGCCGGGGTCGACGTGGACCTGTTCCGCCCCGACGACGAGCTCAAGAAGCTGGCCAGGCTCGCCGTGGATTCCGGCGTCGACAGGGCGTTCGACGCCGCGAGCCCCGACGAGGTGCGCGAGGCGCTCCGCGGCAGCGAGGCCGGCCGCGACTGGCTCGCCCACTGGGATGAGGCATGCGAGCCCTGGTTCAACTTCTCCAGCGGGTCAGGCTTCTACCACACCGACCGGATCTGGATCGAGCACGTCGAGATTCCGTTCGGGTTCATCAGGGACTACATCGCCAAGCTCAAGGAGGGCACCGACCTGGCCCGCCCGGTCGGCGCGATCCACGCGGAGCGGGACCGCATCATCGCCGAGTACCGCGAACTGCTCGGTTCCGACGAGGACCGGGAGGCTTTCGACGCCAAGCTCGGCCTGTCCCGCACCGTCTTCCCTTACGTCGAGAACCACAACTTCTACGTCGAGCACTGGGCGCACTCGGTGCTGTGGCGCAAGATGCGCGCGTTCGGCGACGTGCTCGTCAAGTCCGGGTTCTTCGAGCAGCCCGACGACATCTTCCTGCTCAAGCGGGACGAGGTGCCCGAGGCGCTGTGGGACATGTACGCGGCGTGGGCCGTCGGGACCGAGCCGCGCGGCGGCAGGTACTGGCAGCCGGAGATCGCCAGGCGCAAGTCGATTCTCGCGGCGCTCGCCGGGTGGAGCGCGCCGCCCGCGCTCGGCGTGCCGCCCGAGGTGGTGACCGAGCCGTTCACCGTCATGCTCTGGGGGATCACCTCGGAATCCGTGGCGGGCTGGCTGCGCGCCGCGGACAGCGGGGACGGCGGGGCGGTGTCCGGCTTCGGCGCCTCGCCCGGCGTGGTGGAGGGGCCGGCCAGGGTGATCTACTCGGCCGACCAGATCGGCGAGGTCCAGCCCGGCGACGTGCTCGTAGCGCCGCTGACCGCGCCGAGCTGGGCGCCGATCTTCGGCAAGATCGTCGCGACCGTGACCGACGTCGGAGGCATGATGAGCCACGCCGCGATCGTGTGCCGCGAGTACGGGCTGCCCGCGGTGACCGGCACGGCCTTCGGCACCGCGAGGATCAAGACCGGCCAGCGGGTCCGCGTCGACGGCAACGCCGGCACGGTCACCGTGCTGGACTGAGCAGCGGAAGGATGCCGGGACATGCTGACCGTCGAACAGAACGAGGAACTGACGCGCGTCGGTCCGGGCAGGCCGATGGGGGACCTGCTGCGCCGCTACTGGTACCCGATCGCCTTCGAGCAGGACTTCGACGCCACGCCGAGCAAGACCGTGCGGCTGCTCGGCGAGGACTGGACGCTGTACAAGACACCGTCAGGCAGGTACGGCATCATCGCCGAGCACTGCCCGCACCGGCGTGCCTCGCTCACCTACGGCGTCGTGCACCCCGACGGCATCCGGTGCGGCTACCACGGCTGGAAGTTCGGGTTCGACGGGCAGTGCCTGGAGCAGCCGGCCGAGACCGAGAGCAGCAACTTCCGTGACCGGGTGCGGGCCAAGGCGGGGCGCGCCGAGCCGCTCGGCGGGATGGTCTGGGTCTACGTCGGGCCCGAGCCCGCTCCCTTGCTGCCGCGGTTCGACGTGTACGTGCTCGACGGCGTCCGCGACATCGGCTACACGACGCTGCCGTGCAACTGGCTGCAGATCATGGAGAACGCCGTCGACCCGCATCATGTCGAATGGCTGCACGGCTACTATTTCGAGTTCCTCGGCCAGATCGGCGGCTTCGAAGCACCCAAGTCCTTTCAGAAGAAGCACGTCAAGGTGGCGTTCGACGAGTTCGAGTTCGGCATCATCAAGCGGCGCGTGCTCGAAGGGCACAGCGACGAGGACGATGACTGGAAGATCGGGCACCCGCTCGTCTTCCCCTACTGCATGCGGGTCGGCGGCATGTGGGTCGACCAGATGCAGATCCGGGTCCCGATCGACGACACTCACACGTGGAAGCTGTTCTACACGCTGCATCACCCCGAGGCCGGCACCTGGGAGCGCCAGGACCGGCCGGTCGTCTACGAGTTCCCCTGGCGTCGCGACGACGGGACGCTGATCACCGACTACGTGGAGGGCCAGGACATCATGGCCTGGGTGTCGCAGGGGCCGATCGTCGACCGCTCCACCGAGCACCTCGGCCGCAGCGACGCGGGGGTGGCGCTGCTCCGCAAGTTGTTCAAGGAGAACATGCAGCTCGTGCGGGACGGAGGTGATCCGCTCGGGACGGTGCGGACACCGCACGAGATCATCGAGCTGCCGTGCGAGAGGGATAAGTTCGGCGCCGGAACGGCCTTCACAGACCAGTGGATCAAGGGCGGGTCGATGCGCTACGCGCCGATCAGGGACGAACTGCTCGCACTGCACAGGGACGCCGCGCAGGCTCGGGCCAGGGCAGCGGCCGGTGGCTGAGACCGGGCTGCCCGCTGACCCGCACCGGCTGCCGCCGCCCGGGGAGTGGTTCGCGCCCGACGCCGAGCGGCACCTGCTTGACCGGCCGAGGTTCTGCCCGATGTGCGGCGCGGCGCTGGAGCGCGGCATGGTGTGCGAGTCCTGGTCGGGAGCCCAGCGCAACTTCATGACCTGGTGCGCGGCGTGCTCGTGGATGGGCGACGTGGTCCGCTACGACCGGGTCGCGATCAGCGAGCAGCACCGCTGACCGCTCACTGCGCAGCACGCGGTCACTGCGCAGCACGCGGGCGCTCCCGGTACCCGCCGGCCCGCTGCACGGCGTCCGCTCGCCTGGCCAGTTCGCCGGGGATTGCCAGGTTGCGCAGGTCGATCGCCGCGTGGACGAGCATGGCCACGAGCAGCGTGCCTGAGGCAAGGGTGATCCAGCAGAACAGCGCACCGATGACGGCGGTCCACACGGCCGCCGCAGCGCCCTGGTAGAGGTGCCCGAGGCCGAAAGGCACCGAGGTCGCCAGGATCAGCCAGGGCCACGGGGCGGCGGGCCACAGCCATCGCAGGTACCCCACGGCGAAGCCGCGGAACAGCAACTCCTCGCAAATCCCGGCGGTCACCGACAGGGCCGCGTAGCCCGCGCGCTCGCCGCGAGTGATCGGGACCAGCCCGATGACGCGCTGCAGATGCGTCACCATCATCTCGTCATGCCGCTCGCCGCGCCGGCGCAGCACCATCATCGCGGGCACCATGCTGGCGCACGTCAGCGCCAGCACCTCGGCCGCCAGCGCCATGTCGGCGCCGCCCGGGTAGGCGGGCAGGCCGACCGACCGGGGCGTCCGGCCGGCCAGCGCGCCGATGAGGACGACCAGCCCGGCCGCGGCCCAGTCCCTGGCGATGACCCTGCGGTACTGGGACAGCCGGGCGCCGGGATCGGCGGCGAGCCTGCGCAGGTAGCGCCGGTACGCGGGCCGGGCGGCCAGCGGCAGCACCACGGCGAGGACGACAGCGAGCGCGCTGGCCAGTACGGCGGCGAGGACCACGCGGGTCAGGCCCGCTCGAAGCTGACCTGATCCCCTCCGTGCGCGTCCACCAAGGTGGCGAGCACCTCAGCGGCGATCCAGTCTCGGTAGCCGAGCAGGTCGGCGTCGGCGGCGGGCAGCGAGAGCACGATCCGGTCGGACAGGCCGAGGCCGGCCTCCTTGCGCATCGTGTTCACGTGGTGGATGAGGTCGTAGACCCTGCCCTCGCTCCTGAGCTCGTCGTCCAGGGCAGTGTCCAGGGCGACAGTGACCCCCTCGTCGGAGGCGACCGACCACCCTGGCTTGTCCAGCCGCTCGACGACCACCTCGGCAGGCTCGAGCACGAACTCCATGACCTTGAACCGGCCGCCGTCAAGCTCGGTGAACTCCCCGGCGTCGAGCGCCTTCTTCACCAGCGGCATGCTCGCGCCGAGCCGGGGCGCCAGCACAGGGAAATTGGGCCTGACCCGCAGCCCGGATGCCTCGACCGTGCCGACCGTGACGGTCTTGACCCGCAGCTCGTCGGCGATCTCGGCCAGGTACGGCTCGATCCCGGCCGCGCCCTCGACCACGAGCGTGCGCAGCGGCTGGCGCAGCTTCAGCTTGGACAGCGCCCTGGCCCGGCGGCCAAGGTCAACCACCTGCCGGACCGCGGCCACCTCGTCGAGCACCTGGTCGTCGACGGCGCCGGCCTCCGGCCAGCCGGCCAGGAAGACCGACTCGGGCGCGCCCGGGCAGGCGGACACCACGAGCCGGCGCCACACGTGCTCGGCCAGGAACGGCGTCACCGGCGCGATGACCCTGATCGCCTGCACCAGCCCGGTCCACAGCGTGCGCAGCGCGACGGCGTCCGAGTTCCAGAACCGGCGGCGCGATCGCCTGATGTACCAATTGGACAGGTCGTCAAGGTAGGACTCGAAGGCCCGAAGCACGTTGACGGTCAGGTACCCCTCGTAGCCCCTGGTGGCATCCCGCACCAGCCGCGCCGTGCGAGCGAGCAGCCAGTGGTCAAGCGGCGTGAGGCCCGGCCAGCGCTCCTGCATCTCGCCGGCGGGCCCGGCCAGCGCGACGGCAGCGTCCAGGTCGGCGAGGTCAGGGGTGAACTGCGAGGTGTTCGCGTAGCTGGAGAAGAACGAGATGCTGTTCCACAGCGTCAGCAGCTTGCGCTGGATCTCCTTGCCGGGACCGAAGCCGAACAGCAGGTTCTGGCTGGGCGGCTGCTGGCAGTACTGCCAGCGCATCACGTCGGCGCCCATCGTGGCGAACGCCTCATCGGCGCTGATCGCGTTGCCCCACGAGCCGTGCATCTCCCTGCCCTGCTCGTCGAGCATCCGCTCGTAGCCCAGTACCCGCCGGTACGGTGCCTTCCCGGTCAGCGTCACCGACATGAACAGCTGCGAGTAGAACCAGAGCCTGATCTGCTCGCGCATCTCCGACACCCAGTCGGCCGGGTACCACTTCTCCCAGTACGCGTGGTCAGGCAGGTCCGCGGTGGTCAGCCCTTTCGCGGCGCCGGTGCCGTAGCCCTGCGGCACCCAGGTCGGGTTCTCCCAGCCAAGGGTGGAGAACGGCACGATGCCCGCGTCCAGCCACACGTCGCCGACCTCGGCGATCCTGGTGGCGTCGCGGTCGCACTTGGCGCACCTGATCGTCACCGCGTCGATCCACGGCCGGCGAAGCTCCTTGAGCCCGTCAAGCGTCGCCGGGTCGACCGCGCGCTCGGCAAGCTCGGCGCGGGAGCCGATCACGGTCAGGTGGCCGCACGAGCAGGGGTAGAACGGCAGCGGAAGGCCGTAGTACCGGCGCCGGGAGATGTTCCAGTCCGACATGTTGACGAGCCAGTCGTCCATCCGGCTGCCCATGTAGGCCGGGGTCCACTCCACCCCGCGGTTGGCCTCGCGCATCGGCTCCCTGATCGCCTCGACCGAGATGAACCAGTCGTCGGAGACGCGGAAGATCAGCGGCGTATGGCACCGCCAGCACTCCGGATAGCGGTGCTCGATCGTGCCCGCCGCGACCAGCAGGGAGCGCTGCCGCAGGTCGTCGATCACCCGGTCGGCGACCTCCGCGGTGGACAGCCCGGCCAGCCGGCCGTAGTCGGAGTAGAACCTGCCCGACTCGTCGACCGGCGCGAGCACGACAAGGCCCTGCTCCTTGCCCAGGTCGAAGTCCTCGGCGCCGCAGCCGGGCGCGATGTGCACGATCCCGGTGCCGTCCTCCATCGAGACATCTGGCCAGCCGACCACCCGGTGGTCGGCGCCGCCGCCGGGACCGACCTCGTCGAACGGCCCCAGGTACCGCCAGCCGACCAGGTCAGCGCCCGGCAGCAGCTTGGTGAACTCCTGGCCGGCGGCGAAGTCCCACGCGCTCGCCCGCGCCGTCGCGATCCAGTCGCCGCTCGGCAGGCGGCCGTACTGCGCGTCGGGCCTGACCGCCGCCGCCACGTTGGCCGGCAGCGTCCACGGCGTGGTGGTCCAGATGACCAGCGCCTCGCCGGGCCGGTCGAGCAGCGGGAAGCGCACCGACAGCGACGGGTCGGACCTGTCCACGTAGCTGCCGACCAGCTCGTGGGCGGAGATCGAGGTGCCGCAGCGCGGGCACCACTCGGTCGGCCGGTGTCCCAGGTAGAGCCAGCCGCGCTCGTGCACGACGCTCAGGAACTTCCAGATGTACTCGATGTTGGTGTCGGAGAACGTGAAGTAGTCGTTGCCCCAGTCCATCCACTGGCCGAGCCTGACCGACCCGTCGGTCAGCTCCTTGGCCGACCACTCGACGACCTCGCGGCACTTCGCCGCGAACGCCTCGAGGCCGTACTCCTCGATCTCGTGCTTGGAGTTGAGCCCGAGCTCCTTCTCGACCCCGACCTCGATCCACAGGCCCTGGCAGTCGAAGCCGTTCTGGTAGCGCTGGTCGAAGCCGCGCATCGCCTTGTAGCGCTGGAATGCGTCCTTCAGCGTGCGGCCCCAGGCGGTGTGCACGCCGAGGATCTTGTTGGCGGTGACCGGCCCGTCGATGAAGCTGAACGTCGGGCCGCCGGCGTTGCGCGCGCGTACCTTGCCGAAAATGTCCTGACGATCCCAGAATTCGAGGATCGCGTGCTCCAGCGAATCGGCGTCTGGCTTATCGGACAGGACTTCGAACATGGCCGGGAGTCTATCGTCCCGCCGCTCCTGCGCCGACCGGGTTAACGGCCGCCGGATCGCTACCGCCGCGCCACCAGCCCGCGCAGGTAGGCGGCCTGCCCGGCGTGCTGGAGGTCGTCAGCGAGCACGCTGACCAGCCGGACGCCGAGCGAGACCGGCGGACTCCAGCGCTCGTCCACGATCCGGTCCAGGTCGCCGTCGGTGATGCCCGCCACGAACGCGGCCGACGCGTCGAAGACGTCGTCGTGGTAGCCGGTCAGCAGGTCCGCCGACGGGACCCGGACCGCGGCCACCGCCTCGGCGTTCTGTCCCCAGCCGGTCTCGGCGTCGTCGAATGGCAGCCCGAACCTGGCCGACCAGCCGCGGGCGGTCCACACCTGCTCGGTGCCCGCCACGTCGGCGACGTGGTCGTCCTGGATCCTGGTCAGGTGCCACAGCAGCCACCCGATCGAGTTGGCCTGCGGCTGCGGCCGGAACGCGAGCTGCTCAGGGGTCAGGCCGGCGGCCACCTCGTGGACCACCTCCCTGATCCGGCCGAGGGCGTCGGCGAGCAGTTCGGCTGTCGTCATCGGGGTACATCCCTTCGCGTGGTTCGATGGAGCGATCCCCCGCCAGTATCCACCGGCTCGATGACTTGGGGAGGACGACTGCGATGACGCCGAGGCCGCACGCACCGCGACGGAACAGCATCGAGATCAACCCGCTTTTCGCCCGGCCCGGCGAGGCCACCGAGCGGCCAAGGTTCGCGCTCTCCGACGAGCCGATGCTGCCGGAGACTGCCTATCAGGTCGTGCACGACGAGGCCATGCTCGACGGCAACGCCAGGCTCAACCTCGCGACGTTCGTCGGCACCTGGATGGACCCGGCTGCCTCGCGCCTGTACGGCGAGTCGTTCGACAAGAACATGATCGACAAGGATGAGTACCGCGCCACCGCGGCCATCGAGGACCGGTGCTGGAAGATCCTGGCCAGGCTGTGGAACGCTCCCGAACCGCACGCTGCCATCGGCACGTCGACGATCGGGTCGTCCGAGGCGTGCATGCTGGGCGGGCTGGCGTTCAAGCGCCGCTGGCAGCAGGCACGCAAGGCGGCCGGCCGGCCGGCCGACCGGCCGAACATCGTGATGAGCTCGGCCGTGCAGGTCTGCTGGGAGAAGTTCGCGAACTACTGGGACGTCGAGGCCAGGATGGTGCCGGTCACCGAGGAGCACAAGACGCTCGACGGGCACGACCTGGAGTCCTACGTGGACGAGAACACCATCGGAGTGGTGGCCATCCTGGGCGTCACCTACACGGGGATGTACGAGCCGGTGCACAAGATCGCCGCGGCTCTGGACCGGATACAGGAGAAGACCGGGCTCGACGTCCCGATCCACGTGGACGGCGCGTCGGGCGCCTTCATCGCGCCGTTCCTGCAGCCCGAGCTCGAGTGGGACTTCAGGCTGGACCGGGTGCACTCGATCAGCACAAGCGCGCACAAGTACGGCCTGGTGTACCCGGGCCTTGGCTGGGTGATCTGGCGTAGCGCCGAGTACCTGCCCAGTGACCTGGTCTTCGACGTGAGCTACCTGGGCGGGTCGATGCCCACCTTCGCGCTGAACTTCTCCAGGCCAGGTGCGCAGGTGCTGCTCCAGTACTACAACTTCCTGCGGCTCGGCCACAGCGGCTACCGCGCGGTGCAGCGGGCCTCGCACGACGTCGCGTGGCATCTGGCCGACGAGGTCGACAAGATGGCGCCGTTCGAGCTGTGGGGCAACGAGGGCCCGCACATCCCGGTCTTCGCCTGGCGGCTGAAGGCCGGCTACACCGACAAGTGGGACCTGTACGACCTGGGCAACCAGCTGCGCCA
>Ga0335081_10001189_pt1 | contig 41421 bp, 37 predicted proteins | sample Lox_Sample_35_FD_206713 | JGI IMG/M metagenome (GOLD analysis project Ga0335081, IMG submission 206713) | Soil microbial communities from Loxahatchee National Wildlife Refuge, Florida, United States - Lox_Sample_3.5 | ecosystem: Environmental > Terrestrial > Soil > Wetlands | place: USA... | reverse complement strand
TTCCGACGAGGAAGGCCCATCGGTCGACGGAACGGCCCGTGTCGTCGAAAAGCTGAGGCAGCGGGGCGAATCGATCGACTACTGTCTCGTGGGTGAACCCTCGTCGGTCGAGAGTCTCGGCGACTCGATCAAAAACGGTCGCCGCGGTTCTCTTTCGGGTCGACTCACGGTACGAGGCGTTCAAGGACACATTGCCTACCCGCATCTGGCCCGCAATCCGATCCATCTCGTCGCGCCGGCCCTGGCGGAGCTGGTTGCGACGCGCTGGGACGAAGGGGACGAGCACTTTCCGCCCACTTCCTGGCAGATATCGAACATTCATGCCGGCACGGGTGCAAACAACATCATCCCGAGCTCAATCGAAATCGAGTTCAATTTCCGCTTCAGTGCGAAAAGCAGCGAACAGTCGCTTAGACAGCGCCTGGAAGAAGTCCTGCGCCGGCATAAGCTGGATTACGATATCCAGTGGAACCTTTCGGGACAGCCGTTCGTTACACGCAGCGCAGAGCTGGTGGACGTGGTCAAGCGCGCCGTCTTCGCGCATACCGGGCGTACAGCCGAGCTTTCCACGGCCGGGGGAACCTCCGACGGCCGCTTCATTGCGCAGATCTGCCCCCAGATCGTCGAGCTTGGTCCAGTCAACGCGAGCATCCATAAATTGAACGAGAACATCGATCTCGCGGCTCTCGAACAACTGCCCCGGATCTACCTCGACGTTCTTAGGGCCCTTCTGCCTTAGCGCCCGGATGCCGCCAACCGGGCCTGCGACAGTAGGCGGGTTGTTCCACGACGTCGTTCGCCGCCTCGAGCGCGCGCCCCTGCATTACGGACACGGCACCCGCAACGCTCACGACGACGCGGCCTACCTCATCCTTCGTACGCTACATTTGCCGCTGGATGACTTGGGTCCGTACCGGCACAGAATCGTGGCGCCGAGCGAGCAGCGCCGCATCTTGGCGCTCGTCGAACGGCGAGTGCGCGAGAGAATCCCGGTCGCGTACCTCACGCACGAAGCCTGGCTCGGCGAGTACAGCTTCTACGTCGACCAGCGGGTCATCATTCCGCGCTCGTTCATCGCTGAGCTCGCGCGGGAGCGGTTCGAACCTTGGCTGAGGCGGCCGGTTCGGAGCGCGCTCGACCTCTGCACCGGGTCCGGCTGCCTTGCAGTCTTGCTCGCCAAGACTTTCCCTCGAGTCAGCGTGGATGCGGCCGACGTTTCGCCCGGAGCGCTCACCGTCGCACGCCGCAACGTGGCGCGCTACCGTCTCGGGCGCCGCATCCACCTCGTCCGTTCGGACCTCTTTGCGCGCCTTAAGGGCCGCCGCTACGATCTGATCGTGTGCAACCCGCCCTACGTGAATGCAGCGTCGATGCGAGCGCTGCCGCATGAGTACCGGTACGAGCCTGCACTCGCCCTTGCCGGCGGTGCGGACGGGCTCGCCCTAGTCAGAAAGATCCTCGCAGGCGCCGCGGAGCACTTGCGGCCGGGCGGCTCACTGGTGTGCGAGATCGGGCACAACCGGCGGACCCTCGAGCGCGCCTATCCGTCGGTTCCCTTCGCCTGGCCGGAGACAAGCGCCGGACACGGCCACGTGTTCGCGCTCGAGCGCAATGCACTCGTTCCGCTCAGCTCGGCAAGGTTCCCCTCAAGGCCGGCTAGAAGTGAACGTAACGGCTGATGAAATGGGGTGGCCGATGGGACTCGAACCCACAACAACTGGAATCACAATCCAGGACTCTACCGTTGAGCTACGGCCACCGTCGAACAACCGCTACCTAAGCCCGTCGCCAATTCATCATATCCGTCATGCAGCGCAATCGCCGATGCGATACTGGCCTGCCCGGCGGGACTCGAACCCACAACCCCCAGCTTAGAAGGCTGGTGCTCTATCCGGTTGAGCTACGGGCAGCCCGCCTGCAAAGCTGGTCGGGGTGGAGAGATTCGAACTCCCGACATCTTGCTCCCAAAGCAAGCGCGCTACCAGGCTGCGCCACACCCCGAAAAACGGTCGCACATGATACTCCGGGAGCGCTTCTGGAGCAACGCAACTCCGTGAAAAAGCTGGAATATACGCGCCGTCGGGGTTTGCTTGCGGGAGGTGTCTATTTCTGCTAAAAAGCGCCTTTCCTTTTTCCAGGCAACTGCATCAATGGCCGTCGAACTGACGCGGAAGAGCTTTACGCCCTACGTACCGAAGAAGGGTGAAGAGTATATGAACGCGCGCCAGCGCACGCACTTCCGGAAAATCCTCGAGCAGCTGAAGGCCGAACTCTCGGAAGAGATCGATCGCACGGTCCATACGATGCAGGACGAAGCGACGGTGTTCGCTGACCCCAACGACCGCGCCAGCCAGGAATCCGACATGGCGCTGGAATTGCGTAACCGCGACCGGGAGCGAAAGCTGATTAAGAAGATCGACGAAACGATCGGTCGTATCGATGCGAATGAATACGGCTACTGCGATAGCTGCGGGGTGGAGATTGGATTGAAGCGCCTCGAGGCCCGTCCGACGGCCACGCTGTGCATAGACTGCAAGACTTTGGACGAACTGCGCGAGAAGCAGGTCGCCAAATAGGGGCGCGCGCGACTAGGGTGCAACTTAAAAAGGGCGCCTGTGCGCCCTTTTCGCCGTCCGAGGGCTCTGCCGCCCTGCTCAGCTCTGCTTCGCGGTCTCCGGCGGGTTCACGGCCTTCATCGAGAGCCGGACGCGGCCCTTGTCGTCGGCCTCCAGCACCTTCACTTTCACGATCTGGCCTTCCTTGAGGTAGTCGGACACCGCGTTCACCCGCTCGTTGCTGATCTGAGAGATGTGCAGCAGGCCGTCCCGTCCAGGCAACAGCTGAATGATTGCGCCGAAGTCGAGCAACCTCAGCACCGGCCCCTCGTAGATCTTCCCTACCTCGACGTCTGCAGTGAGCTCGAGGATCTTTTGCTTTGCTGCCTCGCCGCCTTCGGCGCTGGTCGAGGCGATCGACACGGTACCGTCGTCCTCGATTTCAATCGTTGCGCCGGTTGCCTCCTGCAGGCCGCGGATGACGACGCCGCCCTTGCCGATCACGTCACGGATCTTTTCCGGATTGATCTTGATCTTGATGATGCGCGGTGCGAAGGTCGACACTTCCTGGCGCGAATGCTCTATCGCCTGCTGCATGAGGCCCAGGATGTGAAGCCGGCCTTCGCGCGCCTGATCGAGCGCCACGCGCATGATTTCCCTGGTGATCGACTCGATCTTGAGGTCCATCTGGAGTGCCGTGATGCCGCGGTCCGTGCCTGCCACCTTGAAGTCCATATCACCCAAATGATCCTCGTCGCCGAGGATATCGGTAAGCACCGCGAAGCGGTTACCGTCCTTGATCAGGCCCATCGCGATGCCCGCGACATGCGCCTTGACCGGCACGCCTGCGTCCATGAGCGCCAAACTGCCGCCGCAAACAGACGCCATCGAGGAAGATCCGTTCGACTCCGTGATCTCGGATACGACCCGCATCGAGTAACCGAACTCTTCCGCCGTGGGCAGCACCGCGGCGAGCGCCCGCTTGGCGAGCCGGCCGTGGCCGACCTCGCGGCGTTTCGGCGTGCCCATGCGCCCCGTTTCGCCTGTCGCGTACGGCGGCATGTTGTAGTGAAGCATGAAGCGCTCGCGGTACTCCCCCATCAGCGCGTCGATGATCTGCTCATCGCGTCCGGTGCCGAGCGTAACGGTGACCAGAGCCTGGGTTTCGCCCCGCGTGAATAATGCCGACCCGTGAGTGCGCGGCAACACCCCGGGGCGAATGGTGATCGGTCGCACGGTCCTCGTATCTCGCCCGTCGATCCGAGGTTCGCCGTCAAGGATCTGGCTACGCACGATCTTCGATTCGAGGTCGAAGAAGATGTCCTTCAGCTCGCTGGGGCTGATTTCGCTCTGGGAGTCCTTCGCCTCCTGCTGCAACTTGGCGACGGTTGCCTTGCGGATTTCTCCAAGCTGCACGTTGCGCGTCTGCTTCTGACGCATCTCGAACGCCTCGCGCAGGTCCTTTTCCGCCAATTCCGCGACCCGCGCAATCAATTGCTCGTTCTTCCGCGGCAGTTCCACTTCCCAGGCCGGCTTGCCCGCCACCTCCGCCAACTCGTCGATCGCGCGAATAGCGGCCTGCATCTGTTCGTGACCGAATACGACCGCGCCAAGCATCACGTCCTCAGGCAATTCCAGCGCTTCGGACTCCACCATCAACACGCCCTGGTCAGTGCCAGCCACAACCAGATTGAGCTTAGAGCCTTTCAGCTGCGTGGTGGTCGGGTTGAGGACGTACTGACCGTCGATATAACCAACGCGGCAACCACCGATGGGCCCGCTGAACGGTATGCCGGAGAGGGTAAGCGCGGCCGAAACCCCGAGCATAGCCGGGATATCGGGATCGACCTCGGGATTACACGACATGACAGTCGCCACGACTTGCACTTCGTTGTAGAACCCGTCGGGAAATAGCGGCCGTATCGGGCGGTCGATTAGCCTGCAGGTCAGTGTTTCCTTCTCCGAAGGACGCCCCTCACGCTTGAAGAAGCCTCCCGGAATCTTGCCCGCGGCATAAGTCTTTTCGACGTAGTCGACCGTCAGCGGGAAGAAGTCCTGCCCGGGTCGGGCCTCTTTTGCTGCCACGACAGTGGCGAGGACAACCGTGTCGTCGACCGTACAGAGCACGGCTCCATGCGCCTGGCGGGCAATCTCCCCAGTTTCCAACGTAACCTGCTGGGCACCGTATGTAAATGTCTTCTTGATTGGATTCAAAGCCAGTTTCCTCTAAATGCAAGTTGCGCCGCCGCCGCGGCGGCGCGAGGGTGCGGCGCTCAGCGCACGCGGCCGACGCAACAAGCGAAAGCGCCCATCGTTTGAATGAGCGCTTTCCGTCGATGCATCGAGAGAGAGGCTACTTACCTACTTACGCAGGCCAAGCCGCTCGATAAGCGCACGGTACTTGTCAGCATCGGCGCGCTTCAGGTAGTCGAGCAACTTGCGGCGCTGGCTCACCATCTTAAGCAGCCCGCGACGCGAATGGAAATCCTTGACGTGGCTCTTGAAGTGCTCGGAAAGACCGTTGATCCGCTCCGTCAGAAGAGCGATCTGCACTTCCGGCGATCCCGTGTCCTTGCCGGAGCGTTGATACTGTTGAACGACTTGCGCCTTCTGCGACACCTGCAATCCCATATTCTCTCCTCATGCGAAGCGGGATTTTAACTCAAGCGGCACGCTATTCACAAGTTTTTTTATGTATTTCAGCCGGTTGCGCCCGCCTAGCCTCCAGCGGTGCGGTCAGCCTCACCGGTCTCAGCGTCCCAGCCGCGTCCGCCAGGCCAACCCCTATCAGCCCGCCCGGACCGTGCAGCACGCACTGCCCCGCGCGTCCGGGACCGATTTCAATCGCCTGGCCGTTGCGCAACCGTGTCTCCTGTTCCTGCCCGCAGTTCAAGCGAGGCAGGTCGCTCAGCAACGACTCGAGCGGCAAGAGCCTGCGCTCGCGTTCGCCTTCAGGCATCGCAGCGAGTGCGTCGAGGCTCGTCGCGCCTTCGAGCGACAGCCTGCCTGCCGCCGTACGGCGCAGAGCCGCCAGGTGCGCGCCCGTGCCTAGCGCCGTTCCAATGTCCTGCGCCAGAGTGCGCACGTATGTCCCCTTGCTGCAGCGAACACGCAACTCCAAGTTGTCTCCCCGAAGCGCGCTCTGCTCGAGCTCGTAAATCACGATCGCGCGTGGCCGACGCTCCACGGTCTTACCTTCGCGCGCCAGTAGGTAAAGGGGCCTTCCGTCGAGCTTCAGGGCTGAATACATGGGCGGCACTTGCCAGATCGAACCGCGGAAATTCTCCAGCACGGCCTCGATCTGCGGCTCAGTCACGCTCACAGTGCGACGCTCGACGACCTCACCCTCCGCGTCCCCAGTCGTAGTGCTGACGCCTAGGCGAATTGTGGCGAGGTAGGACTTCTCCGCGTCCAGCTGCGGGCCGGCAAACTTGGTTGCATCGCCGAACAGCACCAGTAGCAGCCCGGACGCAAGCGGATCCAGAGTTCCAGCGTGGCCCGCCTTGGCAGCTCGATACAAGCGCTTGGCGGCCTGCAGCGCGGCGTTGGAGCTGAGGCCGACTGGTTTGTCCAGCAGAAGAGCTGCGTCAAGCCGGCGACGCATCGCGTAGCCTGCGCTACTTAGCGCTTTTGTCCGCGGGTCACGCTGTCGATCAGCTGCGACAGGTGCGCTCCGCGCTCGATCGAGTGATCGTATTCGAAGCGCAGCTCAGGGGCCGTGTAAAGCTTAATGCGCTTTGCCAGCTGCGTACGCAAAAATCCTGCGGCGCGCCGCAAGCCCTCAGTTGCCTCTGCAACGTGGGCGGCGTCCAGGCAGGTGAAGAACACGGTCGCGTGAGCGCAGTCGGAAGAGACCTCGACGCCTGTCAGAGTGATCATCCCGACTCTAGGGTCACGCAACTCGCGGTGCAGGATCGAGGAAAGCTCCCGCTGAACTTGATCTCCGACCTTCTGTGTACGTCCGCGCCGTCGCGTCATGCCCGATCTCGCTAAAGCGTGCGGGCGACTTCCATCACCTCGAAAACCTCGAGCTGATCGCCTTCCTTCAGATCGTTGAAGTTCTTCAGCGATATACCGCATTCGAACCCGGCCTTCACCTCACGTACGTCGTCCTTGAAGCGCTTCAGCGAGTCTATATCGCCGGTATGGATCACAACATTGTCGCGCAGCACGCGTACCTGCGCGCCACGCCTGACGTTACCTTCGAGCACGTAACAGCCGGCTACGGCGCCTATCTTCGATATGCGGAAAACCTGGCGTACGTCGACCAGCCCGATCGCCTGTTCCTTCCTTTCGGGTGCCAGCATGCCGGAGAGCGCTGCCTTTATTTCCTCTACCGCCTCGTAAATGATGTTGTAGTAGCGCACATCTACGCCTGCGCTCTCGATCAACTTGCGCGCCGTCGCGTCGGCGCGGGTGTTGAATCCGACGATTACCGCGTTCGAAGCCATTGCGAGATTGACGTCGGATTCCGTAATGCCGCCCACGCCGGCGTGCACTACGTTTACCTTCACTTCGTCGGTGGACAGTCGGGCAAGTGCATGCGCGAGTGCTTCCTGTGAACCCTGCACGTCGGCCTTGAGCACAATCGCCAGCGTCTTCTTTTCGCCCTCGCCCATTTGCTCGAACACATTCTCGAGCTTGGCCGCCTGCTGCTTCGCGAGCTTGACGTCCCTGAACTTGCCCTGACGAAACAGCGCAATCTCGCGCGCTTTGCGCTCGTCGACCATTGCAACCATTTCTTCACCCGCCTGCGGTACCTCGGACAGTCCCTGAATCTCGACTGGAATTGAAGGGCCCGCCGACTGCACGGGCTTGCCGTTCTCGTCGAGCATCGCCCGTACGCGGCCGAATACCGCGCCGGCGAGAACGATGTCGCCACGTTTGAGCGTTCCGGATTGCACGAGCAGCGTTGCGACGGGGCCGCGCCCCCTATCCAATCGTGCTTCAATCACGACGCCCCTGGCCGGCGCATCCACCGGAGCTTTCAGTTCCAGCACCTCGGCCTGCAGCAGCACCCGCTCCAGCAGATCGTCGATGCCCTTCCCGGTCTTTGCCGAGACAGGCACGAACGGCGCATCGCCGCCGTACTCTTCCGGCACGACGCCGTGACTGAGGAGTTCCTGCTTGACCTTTTCCGGATTGGCGTCCGGCTTGTCGATCTTGTTGATCGCAACGACGAGCGGGACTCCGGCCGCTTTGGCATGATTGATCGCCTCGATCGTCTGCGGCATTACGCCATCATCCGCGGCGACGACCAGAATGACCAAATCGGTCACCTTCGCGCCCCGCGCCCGCATGGCCGTAAAGGCCTCGTGCCCGGGGGTATCCAGGAACGTCACTACGCCGCGCGGCGTCTCTACGTGATAGGCGCCGATATGCTGCGTGATGCCGCCCGCCTCGCCCGCCGCCACCTTGGTGCGGCGAATATAGTCGAGCAGCGAGGTCTTGCCGTGGTCGACGTGACCCATGACGGTGACGACCGGTGGGCGCGTCACCGCGTCCGCGGTAACCTCTTCGCCCACGTCGCTCAGGTAGGCCTCAGGATCTTCGAGCTTTGCAGGCTTGCCCTTGTGTCCCATCTCTTCGACCACGATCATGGCCGTCTCTTGGTCAAGGACCTGGTTGATCGTCGCCATGCTGCCGAGCTTCATCAGGGTCTTGATAACCTCTGCCGCCTTGACCGACATCTTGTGCGCCAGCTCGCCCACCGTGATCGTCTCGGGCACTGCGACCTCTCGCACGATCGGTTCCGTCGGTTGCGAAAAGCCGGGTTGCTCGGCGGCGACGGGCGACGGACGGTGTCTGGCGCCGCCGCGCGCATGCCAGCCGCCTACCCCGCCACCCGCGTCACCACGGGTCTTGATCATCCGCCGCCGCACCGAATCGTCGCGCAGGACGGTCGTTGTCTTGACCTTCTTTGCCTTGCGTTCTCCCTTGACCTCGTCGCCCTTCGGTTTGGGCGCATGCAGCGTGCCTTCGGAAGCCGCAGCCGATGCGACCGGCACGGCGGCCTTCTGCAGTGCTGCCTGTGCCTCCCGCTCGGCCTGCTTCTGCTCGGCTTCGCGCTTTTCCCGCTCCTGCTTGTCGCGTAGCTCTTGCGCTTGGATCTCGGCCAGCTGCCGTTGGCGGCGCGCTTCGTCCTCACGCAGCTCGATCTCTTTGGCGTCCAGCGCAGCAGCTGACGGGGCTGCCGGAGCCAGACTCTGGGCCGGCGTCGTCACCCCTTCCTCCGCGCCCTCCGCCGCCGCCTCGGCAGGGTCGCGCTTCACGAACACTCGCTTCTTGCGCACCTCAACCTGGATAGTGCGCGCCTTGCCGGAGGAGTCCGACTTCTTGATCTCGCTCGTTTGCTTGCGCGTGAGTGTGATCTTGTTCTTCGCCTCTGCCGATCCGTGCGACTTGCGCAGATACTCCAGGAGCCGGGACTTGTCCTGTTCTGTCAACGAGTCCTCGGGGACGCGTTTCTCCACGCCCGCGGCGCGCAGCTGCTCGAGCAGGACCGATGGCGGTACTTTAAGCTCGCTGGCGAATTGTGCGACGCTGGTCTGAGCCACGTTACTGAACCTCCTTGTGCTCTGCCTGATCCGTGGCGGGTTCGTCCGCGAACCAGTGCGCTCGTGCCGCCATGATCAGAGTCTTCGCGCGCTCCTCGTCGATCCCGCTGAGCTCTGCGAGCTCGTCGACCGCCAGATCCCCGAGGTCGTCACGCGTCTTAACGCCGCCCTCCGCGAGCTTGGCGGCAAGTTGGGTATCCATTCCCTCAAGCTGGAGCAGGTCTGCGGCGACCCCCTCGACTTTCTCCTCGTTTGCGATCGCCGCCACCAGGAGCGCGTTGCGCGCACGATTGCGAAGCTCGTTGACGGTGTCTTCGTCGAACGCGTCAATTTCGAGCAGCTCGTTGATCGGCACGTACGCAATTTCCTCCAGAGTCGAGAAACCCTCTTGAATCAGAATGCCGGCCACCTCCTCGTCCACATCCAGCCGTTCGATGAAAAGATTGCGCGTGCGGCCGCTTTCTTCAGCCTGTTTCGTCGCGGACTCTTCCTCGGTCATGAGATTGATCTGCCACCCGGTGAGCTCCGAAGCGAGGCGCACATTCTGTCCGCTGCGGCCGATGGCGATCGCGAGGTTTTCTTCGTCGACAACCACGTCCATCGCATGTTTCTCTTCGTCGACCACGATCGAGGACACTTCGGCGGGCGCAAGTGCGCCAATCACGAATTGGGCTGGATCTGCCGACCACAACACGATATCGACGCGCTCGCCCGCAAGTTCCTGCGTGACGGCCTGCACGCGTGAGCCGCGCATGCCAACGCATGTGCCGATGGGATCGATGCGCTTGTCATTAGAATGCACGCCGATCTTCGCCCGGATTCCCGGGTCGCGCGCCGCGGATTTGATTTCCAGCAACCCCTCCTCGATTTCCGGCACCTCGAGCTCGAACAGCTTCATGATGAACTGCGGAGCGGTGCGCGAAAGTATGAGTTGTGGCCCCCGTGCACCGCGGTCGATTTTCATCACCCAGGCGCGCACCCGATCACCGATGCGAAGGTTTTCCTTCGGGATCATCTGGTCGCGCGGCAACAGCGCCTCGAGCCGCCCGGACTCGACGATGGCGCTGCCGCGCTCCATCCGCTTCACCGTGCCCGTTACCAGCTCGTCGCCCCGCGACAGGAAGTCATTGAGAATCTGTTCGCGCTCCGCATCTCGGATGCGCTGCAGGATAACCTGCTTCGCGGTCTGCGCCCCTATACGTCCGAACTCGATCGGCTCAAGGGCCTCCTCCACGAAGTCCTCGAGCTTGAGCTCGGGATTGCGCCGTTGTGCTTCCGATAAACCAATCTGTGCCGCCGGCAACTCGATGGCGTCGTCCGGGACCACTTTCCAGCGTCGGAACGATTCGTAGCTTCCGCTGTTACGATCGATCGCGACGCGCACGTCGACGTCGTCACTGAAGCGCTTCTTGGTAGCCGAGGCGAGCGCCATTTCCAGTGCTGCGAAAACAACGTCGCGATTGACGTTCTTTTCTCGCGCCAGGGCATCCACAAGAAGCAGGATTTCACGACTCATTGAATACTCTCCAAATTACTCACAGGTCCGGAACCAGTCGCGCCCGTTCCATGCCTGCAAGACTCAATTCAACCGCATGACCGTCGACGATCAGCGTCGCGACCTCGCCGGTCGTTCCCTGCAGCGTGCCGACGAAGCGGCGTCTGCCGCTCGCGTCCGCCGCACGCATGCGCACGTCAACCTTCTGTCCGGCGAACCGCACGAAGTCCGCCGCCTTGCGCAGGGGCCGATCGAGGCCTGGCGACGAAACCTCGAGGCGGTCGAAGTCGATCCCCTCGACCGCCAGTACGCGCGTCAGGTGGTGGCTGACGTCCGCGCAATCGTCTACCGATACACCGCCCGGCTTGTCGATGAAGACACGCACCATCCGGCCTCTGCTCGACACCTGGGTGTCGACCAGTTCAAAACCAAGACCCGCTACGGCGGGCTCCACTACGCCGGCGATCGCCCCCATATTCCCGTTCGGCTGCGCAAACAAAAAATGGGCCGAAGCCCATCGCGCCTTCTCGGCCTAGGACTAATGTCCTGCGGCCGTAAAGCTTTTGAAGTTTAACAGCTTTTCCAACCGCAGACAATCCTGCCGGGCGAACGTCCGCGCTATCCGGCAGGCGCGGTTTGGGCGATCAATTCGCGCACCTGGCGCGGCTCGAGCTCGCACCATTGCCCTGGGGCAAGGTCGCGCGGCAATTGAACGGGCCCAAAGCCCGTTCGCACCAGGCGGCTAACGCGCAGGCCGACCGCCTCGAAAAGTCGGCGCACCTCGCGATTGCGCCCCTCGCGCAACGCGACCTGGTACCAGCGGTTGGCACCGACATCGCCGCCCCGCGCGTCGATGCGCTCGAACGCCGCTCTCCCGTCCTCGAGCTCGACCCCCTGCAGCAGCCTGCGTCGCTCGGTCGGTCCGAGGCGGCCGAGGGCCCGAACCGCGTACTCGCGCAGCATCCCGAACCGCGGATGCATGATCCGGTTGGCGAGTTCTCCCGAATCGGTGAACAGCAAAAGTCCCGAGGTGTTGAAGTCCAGGCGGCCGACGGCGGCCCACTTCGCGTGCCTCACCGGCGGCAAGCGCGCAAATACGGTCGGGCGGCCAGCGGGATCGCTGCGCGTGACGAGTTCTCCGACCGGCTTGTGGTAGAGCAGAACACGCGGCAGCCCGGTGGTTGCGCGCAATTCGACCACGCGGCCATCGACGCAAACTCGATCGCCAGCCCTCGCCCGGTCCCCGAGTTGCGCGACGCGACCGTCGACCGAGACGCGCCCGGCGCTTATCCAGCCCTCGATTTGGCGCCGGGAGCCCAGTCCGGCCGCGGCAAGCAGCTTTTGCAGGCGCTCCGGTCCGCCAGGGTCAGGCGCCGGTCGCAGATTCGGCGTGCTCTGCCGGGGCGGCTGGCGCCCGGGCGTCGCTCGCGTCGGTCTTGGGCGTGGCGGGTTCAACTTGAAGCGTCCTGGCAATTTCCTCGAGCGGCGGCAGTTCCTCCAGCGAGCGTAGCCCAAGGTCGTCTAGAAATGCCTTGGTGGTCGCATACAGCGCGGGGCGCCCCGGGGTGTCCCTGTGGCCGACGGTATCGATCCAGCCTCGACTTTCGAGCGCCTGAATGATTTGTGCTGAAACAGTCACGCCGCGGATGTCCTCGATGTCGCCGCGCGTCACTGGCTGGCGATATGCGATGATGGCAAGCGTTTCCATCACGGCGCGCGAATAGCGCGGCGGACGTTCCGGATTTAGGCGATCGACGTAGCTCTGAAACTCCGGCCTGGTCTGGAACCGCCAACCACTCGCCAGATTCACCAGTTCGACAGCACGATCGTGCCATTCCTCGCGCAGCTCGCTCAGAAGGCGTCGCAGCGTGTCCGGTCCGATTTCTTCATCGAACAAGCGCCCTAGTTCCGCGAGCGAAAGCGGCTCGCGCGAGGACAACAATGCCGCCTCAATTACGCGTTTGGCTTCAGTGGGGCTGAGCATTCGCTAATTTTACGTAGATAGGCGCGAAACACTCGGATTGAGTTATTTCGATAAGTAGCTCTCGGGCCAGCTCCAACACGGCGAGAAAATTCACCACAAGGACTGCGACCCCGCGTGCCGGGTCGAACAGCTCCGAGAACTCGAGCACACGCTGTTCGCGCAGGCGCCGCAGTATCGTGCTCATATGCGCCCGCACCGACAGTTCCTCACGCGAAACGCGGTGGTGCGCGGCGAGTCGGGCGCGCGTTAGCAGGCCGCGCCAGGCTTCCGCAAGATCCCTGCGGTCCACATCCGGTAAGCGCTCCTCGAACGTTTTCTCGATCCAGACCGAGATCGCGACGATGTCGCGCCCGACCTGGGGCAAGCTGTCGAGCTTGTGCGCCGCCTGCTTGATCTGCTCGTATTCGAGCAAGCGCCTGGCGAGTTCGGCGCGCGGGTCCTCTTCGTCATCCGCCAGCGGTTGCGGGCGAGGAAGCAGCATGCGTGACTTGATGGCCATCAGCATGGCCGCCATGACCAGATATTCGGCGGCGAGTTCCAGGTTCCTCGAGCGCATCATCTCGACATATTCGAGGTACTGGCGCGTGAGCGGAGCCATTGGAATGTCGAGCACGTCCAGGTTCTGCTTGCGGATGAGATACAGCAACAGGTCGAGCGGCCCCTCAAAAGCATCCAGGAACACCTCGAGCGCATCAGGCGGGATGTACAGGTCGAGCGGAAGTTCTGCCAAGGGCTCGCCATAGAGGCGCGCGATCGGGGTGGCGATGGTGTGCTGGACAGGCTTCGCCATCAGCTGTAGCTCAGTCCCATGGCTTCGCGCACGTCGCGCATCGTTTCACCCGCCAGTTTGCTTGCCCGGTCGCAGCCATCGGCAATGATGTTCTTGACCAAAGTGGGATCATCGAGATAGGTCTGGGCGCGCTCGCGCATCGGCGCGAGCTCCGCCAGCACTGCGTCGATCACCGGCTGCTTGCATTCCAGGCAGCCGATCCCCGCCGTTGTGCAGCCTTCGCGCACCCAGTCCTTCCTCTGCTGGTCGGAGTACACCAGATGCAGCTGCCAGACAGGACAAACATCGGGATTGCCCGGATCGCTGCGCTTCACGCGCGCCGGATCCGTGGGCATGGTCCGGATCTTCTTGGCGACCGTTTCCGGTTCGTCGCGCAGCTCGATCGCGTTGCCGTAGGACTTGGACATCTTCTGCCCGTCAAGCCCCGGCAGGCGCGAGGACTCTGTCAGCAGAACGTCGGGTTCCACGAGGATCTTCTTGCCGCTTCCCTCGAGCCAACCGAACAGGCGCTCTCGATCTCCGCGCGGCAGGTTCTGCTGCTCCTCCAGCAAGGCCTGTGCACGCTGCAGCGCCTCGACGTCGCCATGCTCGATAAATTTGGTCCGCAAGTCGTTGAACACACGAGCTTTCTTCGAACCCATCTTCTTTACCGCCGCCTTCGCCTTGTCCTCGAACCCGGCCTCGCGCCCGTAAAGGTAATTGAAGCGCCGCGCCACCTCGCGCGTGAACTCGACGTGGGGGACCTGGTCCTCCCCCACCGGCACGTACTTGGCCCGATAGATGAGAATATCCGCCGATTGCAGAAGCGGATAGCCCAGAAAGCCATAGGTCGAAAGGTCGCGATCGGACAATTTTTCCTGCTGGTCCTTGTAGGTCGGCACCCGCTCGAGCCATCCGAGCGGCGTCATCATCGACAGCAGCAAATGCAGTTCGGCATGCTCCGGCACCAGGGACTGAACGAACAAGGTCGCCTGGTTGGGATCGACGCCAGCGGCCAGCCAATCTACGACCATGTCCCAGGAATTCTTTTGTACCTGCCCCGGCGCCTCGTAATCCGTGGTCAGCGCGTGCCAGTCAGCGACAAAGTAGAGGCAGGGATATTCGGCCTGCAACCGAACCCAGTTCTTCAACACGCCGTGATAGTGCCCGAGGTGGAGTGCGCCGGTGGGTCGCATGCCGGAAAGAACTCGTGTCTCGTACATGACAGATCGAGTCCTAGAGCATCACGACGGCGTGAATGAGCGAAACCCCCACGTTTACCAGTGGTCCGAGAACAATATCGAGCACGTGGGTGACGAGCATGAGCAGCAGCAGCGGCAGCCCCCAGGGCTCGAGCTTGGCGTATTGCCACGACGCACGCCCGGGCAGCAGGCTCGCCAAGATCCGGCCGCCATCAAGCGGAAGGATCGGGAGCAGATTGAGGAACATGAACACCAGGTTGATCAGAATCCCTGCTCGTGCCATGGCTGCCATCGGCACGGTCAAGAAGCTGAGAGGCAGAACCAGCGCCAGCTTCAGCAGCATGGCCCACGCGAGCGACATCGCGAGGTTCGCGGCGGGTCCGGCTGCGGCGACCCACGCCATGTGCCGCTTGGGATTGCGTAGCGCCGAATAGTTGACGGGAACCGGTTTTGCCCATCCGAACAGGAATACCCCGCGCGAAACGAGCAACATCAGCAAAGGCACGACGATTGTGCCCACGAGGTCGATATGGCGCAGCGGGTTGAGGCTCACGCGCCCCTGAGCGTAGGCGGTCATGTCCCCAAAATGTCGGGCGACATAGCCATGTGCCGCTTCGTGCAGGGTAATCGCCAGAATCACGGGAAGTGCAAAAATGGCGATCGTCTGTACGAGCTGATTGACGTCCATCGATGAGATTCTAAAACGTTGAATTCTAGCAGATTAGCTGCGGCTGCCGGCGTCGAAGACTAGGCGACCACCCCGAGGGCCTCAAGCGAGCCGCGCCCCTTGCGCAGCACCAGGGGCTCTGTCCCGGTGAGATCGACGACGGTCGTCGGCACGACGCCGCACGAGCCTGAATCGATCACCAGGTCAAGTTCGTGCTCCAGCCGCGCCCGGATTTCCGCCGCGTCTGAAAGCGGTCGAGAATCGCCCGGAAGCAGCAGCGTGGCCGAGAGCATCGGCTCGTTCAGCTGCGCCAGCAGCGCGTGGGCAACCGCGTGCGACGGCACTCGCACGCCGATGGTTTTGCGTTTGGGGTGCAGGAGCCGCCGCGGCAGCTCGCGCGTCGCGCGCAGGATGAACGTATAGCTGCCGGGCGTGGCGGCCTTCAGCAACCGGTACTGCGCGTTGCCGACGATCGCATAGGCGGCGATTTCGGACAGATCGCGACACATCAGAGTCAGATGGTGCTTTTCGTCCAGCCGTCGAACCCGGCGCAGGCGCTCCAGCGCCTTCGAATCTCCAACCTGGCATCCCAGGGCGTAGCAGGAATCGGTCGGATACGCGATCAATCCGCCACCGCGCAGGATTTCCGCGGCCAAACGTATCAGGCGCAGCTGCGGATGCGTCGCGTGAATCTGAAAATACTGCGCCACGGCCTCAGACTTCCCACTCGGCCCAGACCGGGCGCAACCGAGGATCCAAAGCGGGCAGGCCTCCGAGTTCGGCACCCTCGTCCGGCGCGTGAAAGTCGGACCCGCGCGACGCTGCCAATCCGTGCTGCACGGCAAGGGCGCCGAAGAGCGCGTACTGGTCCGGTGAGTGGCTGGCGGTCACGACTTCGATCGCGCCGCCCCCCGCTGCGCGGAACTCCGTCAGCAGGCTTGCCATGGCGCCCGCCGAAAGTGCATAGCGCCCGGGATGTGCGAGTACGGCGAGTCCTCCCGCGTCACGTATCCAGCGCAGCGCGTCCGCAAGCTGCGCCCAGCGGTGCGGCACATAGCCGGGTTTGCCCGGAACCAAGTAGCGTCGAAAGGCCTCCTTGATGCCGGCCACGCGCCCGCAGTGCGTCAGATAGCGCGCGAAGTGGGTCCGGCTCACCATGGCAGGGTTCTCGGCCAGCGCGAGCGCGCCCTCGAAGCTGCCCGAAATGCCCGACCGCTCGAGGCTTTCCCCCATCTCCCGCGCGCGCTGGAGGCGGCCCGAGCGCACGCGCTCGAGCCCCGCGCTCAACGCAGGATTACGGGCATCCACACCGAGACCGACCACGTGCAGCGTCACTCCCCGCCAGCTGACCGATATTTCGACGCCGTCGACCAGGACAATCCCGGTCGCGCGCGCTGCCTCGTGGGCCTCCCGCAGCCCCTCTAGCTGATCGTGGTCCGTGAGCGCGAGCATTTCGACGCCGAGCGAGGCGGCGCGGCGCACCACGTCGCCGGGGGACAGAGCTCCGTCTGAAGCGGTGGAATGACAATGCAGATCGACATTCATGCGCGTTCCAGCAAGAACTCTTCGATCCGCGCTGCCAGCGCCTCAGGCTGGTCGTGGTGAAGCATGTGTCCTGCATCCGGAACGGTGACATGGCGCAGGTTCGCGATTGCGGCGCGACGCTCCGCATACTGCTCAGCACCGATTCCGATCCGCTTCAGCGCCGCCGATTCGCTTGCATCGACCCACAGCACCGGCGCGCTGATCTGCTGCCAGATGGCACGCGCTTCCTCGTAGCGGTACAGGATCGGATTTACAATCTTGTGCGCCGGGTCGCCGCGCAGCCGCACCTCGCCGTCGAGCTCGCGACCCCAGTGCCTTGCGAGGAACTCCGCGCGCTCGCGTGTCAGGCGCGAATTGTTCTTCTGCAGACGGTCCGCTAGTGCCGCGAAGTCCGGATAGCCGCGCAGCCGCGGCGGGTTGCGCAGCTCTGCCAGCCAGCGCGCATAGCGAGTCGGCGCCTGTTCGGGGCGCGTCGCCGACATGCCGAAGCCTTCCAGATTGACCAGTTTCGCCACGCGAGCGGGGCGCACCCCCGCGTAGAGCGCTGCGACGTTGCCCCCCAGGCTGTGGCCGACGAGGTTGACCGGCGATCCGGGCTGGATGTGCTCGAGCAACGCGTCGAGATCACCGAGATAATCGGGAAACCAGTAGCAGTCAGATTTGCCCCAGTCGGTCAGTCCGTAGCCGCGCCAATCTGGCGCATAGACGTCCCACTGCGACGACATGGCATCGACCAGGAACTGGAACGAAGCCGAAACGTCCATCCATCCGTGCAGCAGCACGATACGCCGACCGTCATCGCTGGGCCAATGGCGCACGTGGTAGCGCAGGCCGCGGACGTCGAAGTACAGGGATTCGCTGTGACGCATGAACGGCCGCGAAAGCCGCGATCTTACTGGAAGTTGAACCCGACCTCGGGTTGGCGCCCTGAAACGAGATCGGCAAGGGCGCGCCCCGAGCCGCACGCGAGCGTCCAGCCGAGCGTCCCGTGGCCGGTATTGAGATATAGATTGCGCAATCTGGTGCCGCCGATCAGCGGCACGTTGTTCGGCGTCGCAGGCCGCAGCCCCGCCCAGGTTGTAACCGTTGCGAACGGCGCGAGCAGCGGAAACAGCTGCCCCACGCGCTCGAGAATTGCGTCGCACCGAATTGGATTGACTTCCGTGTCGTACCCTCCGAGTTCGGCGGTCCCGGCGCCGCGCAGCCGGTTGCCCAGTCGCGAGATGACGATCTTGCACCCCTCGTCGGTCAGGCTTAAGTTCGGCGCGATGGCCGACTGCTCCGGCGCCAAAGGGAGCGTGATCGAGTAACCCTTCAACGGGTAGACCGGCAAGCGCACTCCGAGCGGCGCGCAAAGCAGCGGGCTGTAGCTGCCGAGTGCCACCACGTAAGCATCGCCTTCGATCCTTCCGCTACGAGGGCCGAGCACGGTTACCCCGGTAACGCGGTCAACCGTGGTCTCGATCGCCTTTACTGCGGATTCGTAACGGAAGTTGACGCCGCGCGCCTGTGCAAGGCGGGCAAGCCCTTGTGTGAATTCGAAGGCGTCGCCCGACTCGTCTTGCGGTGTGTGCACGCCGCCCACGATGTCGACAGTGCTGTTGCGCAGCGCCGGCTCGAGCGCAAGGCACTCGGCGCTCGACTTCACCTCTCGCGCGATACCGAGCCGTCGCATCACCTCCGCGTGTCGCGCAAGTGCCTCGAATTCCCGCTGGTCGGTGCTGAATTGCAGGATGCCGCGCCGCAAGCAATGGTATTCGATGCCCGTTTTCTCTCGCAGTGCGTTCAGACAGTCGCGGCTATAGAGCGCGAGTCCGACCAGCTCGCGTGTGTTACGCTCGAATCTCCCCGGAAAGCATTCGAGGAGAAAGCGCAGGCCCCATTCCCATTGCGCAAGACTGGCACGAGGCCGGAACAGCATCGGTGCGTCCTCGCGCCCCAGCCATTTGAGGATTTTCGGCAGCACGCTGGGGCGCGCCCAGGGTTCGGCGTGTCCGGCAGACAGCTGTCCGCCATTGGCAAACGACGTCTCTCTGCCAGCCTCGGGCTGGCGATCGACGACAGTCACCTCATGGCCGGCCTCGGCGAGATACCATGCCGTCGCGACGCCCACCACCCCCGCACCGAGCACCACGACTCTCAAACCACGTTCTCCCTGCAGTTGACGCACGCTATGATAGCCGCCGCTCCCGCCTTAGCCGGATACGCCGCAATGCCAATCTTCTCAATCGGTGACCGTCGCCCGCAATTCCGGGGCGAGCAGCACTACATCGCCCACGACGCGACGCTGGTTGGCTCGATTACGATCGAGAACGAAGCGAGCATCTGGTTCCAGGTCGTCATCCGCGCCGAGAACGATCGTGTTCATCTGGGCGAAGGCTGCAATGTGCAGGACGGCTCGGTGCTGCACGTCGATCCCGGGTTCCCATTGACCCTGGGGCGGATGGTAACGATCGGACACAAGGCGATGCTGCACGGCTGCACCGTTGGCGAGGGCTCCCTGGTCGGCATTAACAGCGTAGTAATGAACGGCGCACACATCGGCAAGGGATCGCTCGTCGGCGCCAACACGCTGATCGCGGAAGGCAAGGAAATCCCGGATGGCGTTCTGGTGCTCGGATCCCCCGGCAAGGTAGTGCGAGAGCTGCGGCAGGACGAGCGCGACAATCTGGTCAAGATCGCGCAAGGCTACATCGAGCGCTCCAGGTGGTACCGGAGAGAACTGCGCTCGCTGGCACTGCCCCCTTCGGCTGGCTAGGCATTCATTTCGGCGCCATCCGGATCGCACCGTCGAGCCGTATCACTTCTCCATTCAGCATTTCGTTCTCGACGATGCTTCTCACCAGTTGGGCGTACTCGGCGGGTCGCCCCAGGCGAGGCGGGAACGGAACCATCTTGCCGAGCGAGTCCTGGGCCTCCTTCGGCAACCCCATCAGCATCGGAGTCTCGAATATGCCGGGCGCGATGGTACAAACTCGGATCCCGCTGCGCGCAAGGTCGCGGGCGATAGGAAGCGTCATGCCGACGACACCGCCCTTCGAGGCCGAGTACGCCGCCTGACCGATCTGGCCGTCGAACGCGGCGACCGAAGCGGTGTTGACGATCACGCCGCGTTCGCCCGCCGCGTTCGGCCCCGCCCTCGCCATTGCGTCCGCGGCCATGCGGATCATGTTGAAGGTCCCGATCAGGTTCACGCCGACCACGCGCGCGAAGCTGGCGAGCCGATGCGGCCCGTCCTTGCCTATCGTCTTCTCGGCAATAGCGATGCCGGCGCAATTGACCAGGACGTGCACACCGCCGAACGTGCTGAGCGCCGTCTCGACCGCTGCCGCGGCATCGGCCTCCGCGGTAACGTCGGTGCGGATGAAGCGCGCGGCGGCGCCGAGCGACTTTGCCAACTCGCCACCAGCGTCGGCCTGCATGTCGGCGAGTACCACTTTGCCTCCCGCCTCGGCCGCCATGCGGGCGGTTGCTGCGCCCAGCCCCGATGCGCCGCCAGTGATAAGGAATACGCTGTTCTTGATCTGCATGGGAACTCCGGCGTGAACGGCCGCAACAACGACCAGGTTGAAGCATATAACGGAATTTTCTTGAGGCCACGGCCTCAATCGTGGACAATTCCGATTTTTGAACGGCTGTTCAAAAACCGTGCTCGCGCTCCCCAAGGAATCCGCCCAACTGCGCCTCGGCTTCGGCATGGCGTTCGGCGATTTGTACGATCGCCAGGCGCTGCGGCAACTGGACGGCGCCTTTCTCGCTTTCCTGGGTGAATTGGATTCCGCGCTTCGCGACCGCCTGGCGGCCGCGCGCGAAGCGCCGGACCGGCTGGCCGCCAAGGACGAGTCGGACCTGTTGATCGCGCTCGCGCCGCACCTCGATGATTTCCTCGCACGCCTGTTCGGCATCGAAGCCGAAGTCCAGGCGCTTGCTGCGCGCCACCACGAGCTGGCGCCGCTGTATTCGGCCAAGCGGCTGTTCGTGCAGCGCCGCGCGCTGCATAAGATCAAGGCGGAGGATGCGCAGGGCGTGGACGGCACGGCCGCCGAGCAGGAACTGGTCGCCCGATTCGGCGAGCCGTTCAGCGAGCTGGCTTTTGCGCGCCATGTCACCGAATGGCAGAAGGACGAGACGGTGAACGCCGACGCGCTCGAGCTCGCCGCGCGCTACGCGGCGTGGGCCACCGTGACGCCCGAGGGCAAAACAAAACATCGGGCGGGCGTGTTGTTCAAGACAGCCAGAAAGCTCGACTTCATGCGTCTGGTGCCGGTCCATACCGATGCCTCGCAGGGTTATCCGCGGCACACTCTTTCCCCCGAACGCCTGCGCCGCCGAGAAGGGTTCGGGCTCACCGACCCGGGCACCGATCTGGTGGGCGCGCTCGACCAAGCGAACTACTGCATCTGGTGCCACGAGCAGGGCAAGGATTCTTGCTCGAAGGGGTTGAAGGAGAAAGTGCCCGCGCATGCGTTCAAGAAGACGGTGTTCGGTGTCACCCTCACCGGCTGCCCGCTCGAGGAGAAGATATCGGAGTTCCACATGGTCAAGACGCGTGGCCAGCTGCTCGCCGCGCTCGCCATGATCACGGTCGACAACGCGATGGTCGCCGGCACGGGCCACCGGATCTGCAACGACTGCATGAAGTCCTGCATCTACCAAAAGCAGGAGCCGGTCGACATTCCGCAGGCCGAAACACGCACTCTCAAGGACGTACTGGGGCTGCCGTGGGGATTCGAGATCTATTCGCTCTTGACGCGTTGGAACCCGCTCGATTTGCGGCGCCCGTATCCCGGACCTGCGAGCGGCAAGCGCGTGCTGGTGGTGGGCCTCGGTCCGGCCGGATTTACCGTGGCGCATCACCTGATGAACGACGGTCACACCGTGGTCGGCATCGACGGTTTGAAGATTGAGCCCCTCGACCCGGGCTTGTCGGGCGTCGATCCGCTGGGCGTGCGCAAGCCCTTCAAGCCAATCCACAGCCTCGACGAGCTGTACGAGTCGCTCGATGAACGGCTCATGGCCGGCTTCGGCGGCGTGGCCGAGTACGGAATCACGGTCCGCTGGGACAAGAACTTCCTGAAGATCATCCGTCTGTTGCTGGAACGGCGAAGCGAGTTCGCCATGTTCGGCGGAGTGCGATTCGGCGGCACGCTTAGCGCGGAGGATGCTTTCGCGCTCGGCTTCGACCACATCGTGCTCGCCGCGGGCGCCGGCCGCCCTACGCTGCTGGACGTGCCAAACGGCCTCGCGCGAGGTGTCCGTGCGGCATCCGACTTCCTGATGGCGCTGCAGCTGACCGGAGCCGCGCGACTCGACTCGATCGCCAACCTGCAGATCCGCCTGCCAGTGGTAGTCATCGGCGGCGGCCTGACTGCGATAGATACGGCGACCGAGTCGCTTGCCTACTATGTGGTGCAGGTGGAGAAATTCCTGTCGCGCTACGAAGTTCTCGCCAAGGAACTCGGCGAAGCCGCGGTGCGCGGCGCATGGAACGCGGAAGAGGCAGCTATCGCCGACGAGTTCCTGATGCACGCCCGCGCAATCCGCGCGGAGCGCACCACCGCGAGCACCGAGGCGCGCGAGCCGGGGCTGCTCGAGCTGCTGCAGTCCTGGGGCGGCGTTACCATCGCCTACCGCAGGCGGCTGGTCGATGCACCCTCCTATACGCTGAATCACGAAGAGGTCGAAAAGGCGCTCGAAGAAGGCATAAGCTTTGCCGAAGGCCTGTCGCCGACGAGGATCGAAATCGACCAGTTCGGCCACGCCAGCGCGGTGCGGTTTTCCCAGCAAGGCGGCAGCGAGGTCGAGCTTCCGGCTCGCTCGGTGCTGGTGGCCGCCGGCACGCAGCCCAACACCGTGCTGGGGCGTGAGGATCCGACGCACTTCAAGCTCGACGGCAAGTACTTTGAGGCCTGCGACCCGGAGGGCAATCCGGTAAAGCCCGAGCGAGCGATCTCCAAACCGTTGCAGCCGAACGTCCTAATGTGGCGCGCGCGCGATGGCAGGTTCGTTAGTTACTTCGGCGACCTGCATCCATCCTATTTCGGCAACGTAGTAAAGGCGATGGGAGGCGCCAAGCAAGGCTATCCCACGGTCAGCGCAATGCTGGCCAAGGTCAGGCCGGCGTCCGCGCTGGACGATGCCGCCTTCGTCGCTTTGCTCAATCGCGAGCTGCGACCCGTCGTTCACGAGGTCAAGCGCCTGACGCCGACCATCGTCGAAGTCGTGGTGCGCGCCCCGATGGCCGCCCGGCGCTTCCGACCGGGGCAGTTTTACCGGCTGCAGAATTTCGAGTCCCTCGCGCCTCGCGCCGGCGCCACCACCTTGGCGATGGAGGGGCTCGCCCTGACCGGCGCTTGGGTGGACAAGGCGCGCGGGATGCTCTCGACCATCATTCTCGAGATGGGCGGATCGTCCGATCTGTGCGCTCATCTCGTGCCGGGCGAGCCGGTCGTGCTCATGGGCCCGACCGGCACACCGACCGAAATCCCGCCCGACGAAACCGTCGTCCTGGCGGGCGGCGGACTGGGCAATGCAGTGCTGTTTTCCATCGGCCAGGCGTTGCGCGCCGCGGGCTCCAAGGTGCTCTACTTCGCCGGCTACAAGCAGGTCGTCGACCGCTACAAGATCGAAGAGATCGAGAAGGCGGCCGACGTCGTGGTCTGGTGTTGCGACCAGCCCCCCGGTTTCCAGCCGGGACGGGCCCAGGACCGCAGCTTCGTCGGCAACATCGTCGAGGCGATGCTCGCTTACGCCCGCGGACAGCTCGGTGCGCAGTCGATCTCTTTTCACGACTGCGACCGCTTGCTCGCGATCGGGTCGGATCGAATGATGGCGGCGGTAGCGCGGGCGCGGCACGACGTGCTAAAGGACTATCTCAAGGCCTCCCATTTGGCCATCGGCTCGATCAATTCGCCGATGCAGTGCATGATGAAGGAGGTATGCGCTCAGTGCCTGCAGCCCCACGTCGACCCGGTCAGCGGCGATCGAAGCTATGTCTTCTCCTGCTTCAATCAAGACCAGCCGCTCGATCTGGTGGATTTTCCGGCCCTCGACCAGCGGCTACGTCAGAATGGAGTGCACGAGAAACTGACCGCACAGTGGATCGATCGCTGCCTGCGCGAGCTACAGTTGCGGTCCCGAAGCACGACCGTCTTGCGCTAAGATTTCCCCTTATGTCGATCGGAGCCAGTAAATGCGCATGAACGTCAAGCATGGATTGCTCGCGCTTACGCTGCTCGTCGCGACGGTTGCAGGCGGCAATGCGTTCGCTCAACCGATCAAGGTAGGCGAGCTGAACAGCTACAAGCTGTTCCCGGCGTTCCTGGAGCCATACAAAGAGGGTTGGCAGCTCGCGTTGGAGGAAATCAACGCGGCGGGCGGGATCGACGGACGCAAGCTCGAGGTCGTGTCGCGCGACGACGGCGGCAACCCTGGCGACGCGGTACGTGTTGCCGAGGAATTGATTGCGCGCGACAAGGTCTGCATGTTGATGGGCGAGTTCGCCTCGCATATCGGCCTGGCCGTGTCCAATCTTGCCAACCAGCGCAAGGTGGTATTTGTCGCAGCCGAGCCGCTGACGGACAAGCTCGTGTGGGAAGATGGCAACCGTTATACCTTCCGCCTGCGCCCGTCGACCTATATGCAAGTCGCGATGCTCGTGCCCGAGGCGGTCAAGCTGCAAAAGAAGCGCTGGGCGATCGTCTATCCGAACTACGAATACGGCCAATCGGCAACCGCGTCGTTCAAGAAGCTGATGGCCGCTGCGCAGCCGGGAACCGAGTTCGTCGCCGAACAGGCACCGCCGCTGGGCAAGATAGACGCGGGCGCGGTGGTCCAGGCCTTGTCGGATGCGAAGCCGGATGCGATTTTCAGCTCTCTGTTTGCGTCCGACCTGCAGAAGTTCGTGCGCGAGGGCAACATCCGCGGCTTGTTCAAGGGCCGCCCGGTGGTCGACCTTTTGGGCGGCGAGCCTGAGTATCTCGAGCCGCTCAAGGACGAAACCCCCGAGGGCTGGTGGGTGACCGGCTACCCTTGGCGCCAGATCAAGACGCCTGAGCACACGAAATTTCTGGCTGCCTACGAAAAGCGCTGGGGCGAGCACCCTCGCCTCGGCTCGGTCGTCGGCTATGCCGCGATGTACACGGTGGCCAATGCACTGAAGAAGGCGGGCTCGACCGAGAGCGACGCGCTGATCGCGGCGCTGGAGGGGCTTGAAATGCAGACTCCGTTCGGCCCCATCATCTACCGCGCGGTCGACCATCAGTCGACGATGGGGGCGTACGTCGGGCAACTGGCGCAGAAGAACGGCGAAGGGGTGATGGTCAACTGGCATTTCGCCCCCGGCGCCGCGTACCTGCCGTCGCCGGCCGAGGCCAGGCTGCTGCGTCAGCAGTAATGTCGTCCAGTCGCAGGATCGCGCTCGCCGGGCACGTCCCGGCGATTTTGTTTCGATGACTGCTTCGGCGATCCTGATCCAGTTCCTGAACGGCCTGGCCGGTGCCAGCGCGCTGTTCTTGGTGGCGGCGGGCCTGTCGATCATCTTCGGCGTCACTCGGATCGTCAATTTCGCCCACGGCTCGTTTTTCATGCTGGGGCTGTACCTGGCCTACAGCCTGATTGGCAGATTCGGCCACGGGGCAGCCGGATTCTGGGGCGGCGTAGCGCTGGCCGCCCTCGCCATCGCGCTGCTGGGCGCGCTGGTCGAGGTGCTGCTGCTGCGTCGCATTTACGTCGCGCCCGAGCTGCTGCAGCTGCTTGCCACGTTCGCGCTTGTTCTGGTGATCCAGGACTTCACGCTCTGGGCCTGGGGTCCGGAGGACTTGCTCGGTCCGCGCGCGCCGGGCCTGAGTGGGGCGGTGAGCATCGCCGGACAGCAGTTTCCTCAGTATGACCTGTTCCTCATCGTTCTCGGCCCGGCGGTATTGGTTGCCCTGAACTTGCTATTAATCCGTACTCGATGGGGAACGCTTGTACGCGCGGCGACCGAGGACCGCGACATGGCGAGCGTGCTCGGCGTCAATCAGAAGTGGCTGTTCACGACCGTGTTCGCCCTCGGTGCCCTGCTCGCCGGCGCCGGCGGAGCTTTGCAGATTCCGCGCGAACCCGCGAATCTCTACCTCGACCTGTCGGTCATTGCCGACGCCTTCGTCGTAGTGGTAGTGGGCGGGCTGGGCTCAATTCCCGGTGCGTTTGTCGCCGCGCTGCTGATCGCCGAGATCAAGGCTTTTTGCATCGGCATCGGCGACGTCACGTTCGCCGGCAGTGTCATCTCGCTCTCCAAGCTCACGCTGGTAGTCGAGTTCGTCGTCATGGCGGTGGTACTGGTATTGCGGCCTTGGGGGCTGCTCGGCCGCCGCCCGACCGCGCCGCGCGGTGCGCGCGCTGTTGAACGCCCGCTCGCGCTGCCGACGCGCCGTGCCCTCTTCGCGCTCGCTGCGTGCGGCGCGGCGCTCGCCCTGCTCCCGGCACTCGCGAATGGGTACTCGCTCATTCTCCTGACGGACATATTCGTCTTTGCTCTGTTCGCCGTCAGTCTGCACTTCATCATGGGGCCTGGCGGAATGCCGTCCTTCGGCCACGCGGCGTACTTCGGCCTCGGTGCCTACGGCGCGGGTCTGCTCCTGCAACGCGGCGGATTGCCTATGGAACTCGCCCTGACGCTGGGGCCGCTCATGGCTGGCACCAGCGCGCTGGCCTTCGGCTGGTTCTGCGTCCGGCTCTCCGGCGTGTACCTCGCGATGCTGACGCTCGCGTTTGCCCAGATCAGCTGGTCGATAGTGTTCCAGTGGGATTCGATGACAGGTGGCTCCAACGGCCTGATCGGCGTGTGGCCAGCCGCTTGGCTCGCATCCACTGTTTCCTACTACTTTCTCGCGCTCGTCATCAGCGTCGTCGGCATCGCCCTGCTGTGGCGCGCGCTCCATTCGCCTTTTGGTTTTGCCTTGCGTGCCGGGCGCGATTCGCCGCTGCGCGCGGACGCCATCGGCATCGACGTACGGGTGCACCAATGGGCCGCCTTCGTCATCGCGGGCCTATTTGCGGGCGTCGCGGGCGCCCTGTACGTCTTTTCCAAGGGCTCTGTATCGCCCGACTCGCTCGCTGTGCCGCGCTCGATCGACGGTCTGGTCATGGTCTTGCTCGGCGGTGTCCAGACCCTCACCGGACCGGTATGGGGAGCAGCCTTGTTCACCTGGCTCCAGGATGCCGTGTCGCGCAACGTCGAGTACTGGCGTGCCGTCATCGGATTGGTCATCATCGCGCTGGTGCTCGCTTTTCCACAGGGGCTCGCCGGGTTCCTGCGCGAGCGCTTCGCAGGCGAGCGGGACGCGCCGTGAGCATTCCCATTCTTAGAGTCGCGCAGCTGTCGAAGTCCTACGGCGCGGTGCGGGCCGTGGCGAACGTCGGTTTTGAGCTCGCGCCGGGCGAAAGGCTGGCGATGATCGGTCCCAACGGCGCCGGCAAGACGACCTGCTTCAACATGCTGAACGGCCAGCTTGCGCCCGACTCGGGCACGGTCGAATTCGCTGGACGCGACCTTGCCGGGCTGAAGCCGCGGCAGGTATGGCGACTGGGCGTAGGGCGCACTTTCCAGATTACCGCGACGTTCGGCTCGATGACGGTGCGCGAGAACGTCCAAATGGCGCTACTGTCGCATCGTCGTCGGCTGTGGTCTTTGCTGTCGCTCGCAACCCGGGCATATCCGGACGAGGCCGATGCGCTATTGGAGCGGGTGGGCATTCTGGACCAGGCGGCACGTGCCTGCGCAGTGCTCGCTTACGGCGACCTGAAGCGGGTCGAGCTGGCGATCGCGCTCGCCAACCGCCCTCGCCTGCTGCTGATGGACGAACCGACCGCCGGGATGGCGCCGCAGGAGCGTGGCGAGCTGATGCAACTCACGCGCGAGCTTGCTCGGCGCGAGGGCATCGCGGTGCTTTTTACCGAACATGATATGGACGTCGTGTTCAATCACGCCGAGCGAATTCTGGTGCTGAATCACGGCGAATTGATCGCCGATGGTCGGCCGGAGGAAGTTCGAGCCCACCCGCGGGTGCGCGAGGTCTACCTCGGCAACCTGTTCCCCAATGCTTGAGCTGGAACGGCTGAGCGTGGCCTACGGCGCCGCGCAAGTGCTGTTCGATCTGACGCTGAACGTGCAGGCGGGCGAAGTTGCAGTGCTGCTCGGACGCAACGGTGCCGGCAAGTCAACCTGTCTGAAAACGATCATCGGCCTGCTGCGACCACTGAGCGGTGCAATCCGATTCGCAGGCCGCCGCACCGACGGACTGCAGCCGTTCCAGATCGCCCGCCTCGGAATCGGTTACGTGCCCGAAGATCGGCGCATATTCTCCGACCTCACCGTCATGCAGAATCTCGAGGTCGGTCGACAAGCCGCGTGCGGCAGGCGCTCGCAGTGGACGCCGCGGCGCCTGTTTGAGTTGTTTCCGAACCTCGGCCGGATGCAGAACCGCCTCGGGGCGCGGATGTCCGGCGGCGAACAGCAGATGCTCACCATCGCCCGCTGCCTGATGGGCGATCCGAAGGCAATCCTGCTGGACGAGCCGTCGGAAGGCTTGGCGCCGCTGATCGCCGAACAGCTGGCGAATATCGTGGCCGAGCTAAAACGCGAGGGACTGGCCGTGCTTCTGTGCGAGCAAAGCCAGTACTTCGCGCAACGTGTCGCTGATCGCGCGTTCATTATCGAGCGGGGGCATCTGCGCTACACGGGCACGATGCAGCGGCTTGCGGCCGACATTGAAGTACGCGACAAGTACCTCGCAATTTAAGCAGGCTAAGCGCCTAGCTGGCGTCGGTTGGTACCTCCTTACCCGCGGCAACGATGCGGTTGCGGCCGGCATCCTTTGCGGCGTAGAGCGCGTTGTCCGCTGCGATCAGCAGCGAATCCCAGTCGAAGCCGTCCAGCGGGAATGTCGCCACACCTCCGCTCACCGTCATACCGACGCGCTCCGCTCCGATTCTCAGTCCCGCGAGGTCGATTTCACCCCTTATGCGCTCTGCGACCCTTATCGCAGTCTCCTTCCCCGTGTTCGGCATCAGCAACGCAAACTCTTCGCCACCGTAGCGGCCTACCAGATCGTGCCGGCGGATCGTGGCGCGCATGGTTTCGACCACACGCTTAAGCGCCCGGTCGCCCGCTGGGTGCCCGTATCGATCGTTGAGGCGCTTGAAATGATCCAGATCGAAGATCGCCAGGCTGAAAACCATGCCTTCGCGCTCGCTGCGCGAGACCTCGCGCCCGAACTCCTCCAGGAAGGCGCCGCGGTTCAGCACCCCGGTAAGCGCGTCGAATCGCGCCGAATGAATCAGATCTCCCTCGAGGTGCTGGATCTCGATCCACATTACGCCGAGGGTTGCCGCGGTCGTGAATCCTGTGTAGAGCAAGAAGGTGGAGCTACGGAGCATGCCAGGCGCCAGCAGATCTGCCGATCGCTCAATGATGGTGCTCGCTGCCCGCGCCGCAGTCGTTGCCGCCACGGTCCACATGACCAATTCGGTGAACCTGTACGAGCTCGTGCATTCGACAGGGACATCGCGTCTGAGCTCGAGCGCGGCGCGTACGAAAAGTACGCTCAGCGCCGATGAGGTCAACAGGACCCGCACGCGGTAATTCGGGGCTATCACGGAAAAGATCACTAGCAACACGAACAGCAGCAGCGTGAGTACCCAGCCGAAAGGGTCGCTGCGCGCGCCGCCGCGGGGCCTGCGCAGGCTGCGCAGCGCAAGCACCATCGCGCCTACGATCGTCGTATTGGCGACCGCAATCGAGACCAGGTCAGGAACCACGCCGCGCAACGCAATGCCGAGCTGACCTGCTGCAAGCACGAGCATCGCTGCCCCCCAGCCGCCGATCGCGCGGGTATCCCGCTGCGTGCCCGCGAACATCAGCGAGATCGCGCCAAGCAGCGCGGAGTCCATCAGGCTCGCGAAGATCAGGCTGCGAGGATCGAGTTCCATTCTGCGATAATGCGGGCCCCTGCGCTGCACCGCAATTGTCGCTGCATTGTCGATGCTGGGGAGCACCAATTGTTACTGACTACCATCTGTTTTTGCGCATGATTTTGGTCGCCAAGGACCGCAGCCTCACCCGCTACGCCTGGCTCTCGGTCAGCGCGGCGCTCGCGACCATCGTGCTCAAGGCGCTTGCCTGGCTGGTGACGGGATCGGTCGGGATGCTGTCCGACGCGCTCGAATCCGTGGTCAACCTGGTTGCGGCGCTGCTTGCCCTGTGGATGCTGCGCATTGCCGCCGCGCCGCCGGACAGCGAACATCCGTTCGGGCGCTCGAAGGCCGAGTATTTCGCGAGCGGATTCGAGGGCGCGATGATCTTTCTCGCGGCAGCGGGCATCATCTACACCGCGCTGCCGCGGCTGGTGGAGCCCCGCCAGCTCGACGCTCCCGTACTGGGCATCGCAATCTCCGTGATTGCGTCGGCAATCAATTTCTTGACTGCGCGGGTTCTGCTCGGGGCTGGCGCCCGCTATTACAGCATCACGCTCGAAGCGGATGCACGGCATCTCATGACCGACGTCTGGACGTCCGCCGGCGTCCTGATCGCGGTGGCGCTCGTTGCGCTTACCGGGTGGCTGCTGCTCGACCCCTTGATCGCGTTCGCGGTCGCGATAAACATCCTGTGGACGGGGACGCGGTTGATGCGGCGGTCCGTCGCGGGCTTGCTCGACGCCGCGATACCGCTATCGGAGCGCGAAGAAGTCGCCAAGATCCTGCAGGAATACACCAAGCGCTACGGCGTGGCGTTTCATGCCGTTCGCACGCGCCACGCCGGACCGCGGCGATTCGTATCCTTTCATCTTCTGGTGCCGGACGACTGGACCGTCAAGCACGCGCATCAGATCGCGGAGGAGGTCGAAGCACGCATCGGCGCCCTGGTGCCGAACGCCTCGCTTTTGAGTCACATCGAGCCGATCTCGGATCCACGCTCCTACGACGACATGGGACTGGACCGCTAGGCCGGGACGGCCTCCCCGAGCGCGACGGTTTCGTAGTCCACCAGCGAGGGCACGTCCGGCGCGACGTGCATCCGCGCAGCCGCCAGCTCCATGACCACTGAAGCGACCGACTCGATGCGCGCCTCCACGGGCAGCGATGGATCGGGACGGCGGCAAATCGCCAGTAGTCCGTCACTCTCGTCGCGCAGGATCTGCTTCAGACCTGCAACGTCGATCCGGTCTCTGTTCCCGACCAGCGTCTGCGCGCGCCTCAGGCGCGGAACCGACGACAGGCTCGGCGCGAGTATGGTCTGGCCGCGCTCGCCCTCGGGGGACAGGAAATGGTTCGTATGACACAGCGCGCCCCCCTCGCCTCGCACCACCTGCAGGCCTGCGGGCGAGAACTCGAGGTTCGCGGCGTCGCCCGACGCGTCGGCGCAAAGAACGTTGGAAGACGCACCGAAGCTAAGAGCGCGCGTCATCCCGATCGCCTCGGCCACGCTGCGACAGCCGAGCAACGCTCTGAGCATCGGGTGCACGGGCGTGCCAGCGTGCTTGCCGTCTGCACCCGAGCGCAGAATGTTCAGACACACCCCGAAGCCATGCTCGTTCAGGCCAATTTTGGCCAGCATCCCCGCCTCGGTTAGCGTGAGGCAGGTCGGCCCATCCGGAACCCGCACGCGCAGCACAATCAGCGCGCCGCGTTGTGCGCCGAGCCAATCCCAGTTCTGGGCCAGAAGCGTCCCACCCGTCGCGCTCGCCGAGCGTGGTACCGCAATCGCGGTGCATTCCCCCCAATCGGGCACGCCGTTGGCGCGGTTGCCGCCATCGAGCTCGCGCCAGCGCGGGTGCGCGTCGCCGGGAAAACTCGGCGGCAGGATCTCGGTACGTGCGTTAAGCGCCAGGATCTCGTTCACCTGTCGTCCCGAACCCTCGGCAATGCCGTTGATTTCCTCGAGCAGATCACCGCCAAGGGCCTCGATCGACTCGCTAAAACCTGCGCCGCGGCGTTGCGCTTCGCGCCAATCAATGCCACAGAACGCAAACAGCCTGGCGTATGTGGCCACCGAGCGCGCAACGCGCTTTCTCGCGTTGGCGCCATGGATGCGTCCGCGCTCGCGCGCGCTGCCATGCGCGTCGATCACAGGGAACATGCGATTTCTCCTAGACGATCCTGCAGGCTTCGTCGAACTCGAAGCGGGGATTTCGCGCGAAAACCTTGGACGGATCCCCGTATCCCAGATTGATCAAAAAATTCGATTTGAACCGTCCGTCGGGAAAGAATGCCGTATCCACTTTGCCGTTGTCGAAGCCCGACATCGGTCCGCAATCGAGCCCCAGCGCCCGCGCAGCGAGCATAAAGTAAGCGCCCTGGAGGGAACTATTGCGCAGCGCGGTCCGCTCGACCAGCGCCTTCTTCTCTTCACCCTCGTAGTTCTTCTTCGCCGCCGGGTTGTTGGGGAAGGTGCGCGGCAAATGCTCGTAGAACAGAGAATCGTAGGCGATAATCGCGGTTGCCGGAGCCTTCATGGTCTTTTCCAGATTTCCCGGACTGAGCGCCGGGGCGAGCTTCTCCTTGGCCTCCTGGCTGCGGACAAAAACAATCCGCATGGGCTGGCTGTTCTGCGTCGTCGGACCCCACTTCGCGAGATCATAGACCTGTCGCAGTTGCTCGTCGGATACGGGCTTGTCCAAAAAGCCATTCTGCGTTCGAGCAGTGCGAAACAAAGCGTCGAGTGCCTTGGCGTCGATCATTACCCGCTCCGGTTGCTCTGTGCGCCAATGTTAGCATCGCCCGATGGGCCGTATCGTTTCGCCGGGTGACATCGAGCTTGCCGAGTGGATTCGACCCGGCGACGGAGTAATTTGGGGACAGGCGGCTGCCGAACCGCAAACCTTGGTCGAGGCGTTGGTCGCGCAACGCGCCGAGTTCAGCGGTGCCCGGCCGTTCATGGGAATCAGCTACTCGGGCATCGTCCGCCCCGAGCATGCCGACCATCTTAGGCTCTCGGCGTACTGCGGCGCGGGGCGCAATCGTGTACTGGCGGACGCGGGCGTGCTCGACATCTGTCCCTATCCCTACTCCCAATTCGCCGCCCTGATCCGTCAGGGGGACATCCGCGCCGATGTGGTGCTGGTTCAGGTCAGTCCGCCGAACGCGCGCGGCGAACACAGCCTGGGCCTAGCGGCCGAATACCTGGTTCCGGCGCTCCAGAGTGCGCGAATCGTGCTGGCAGAAATCAACGACCAGATCCCCTGGACATACTGCGAGCGCGTTCTACGCATCGAAGATATCTCTCTCGGGGTCCAGACATCGCGCCCGCCGGCATTAGCTCCGCGAGCGCAGCCCGGAGAGATCGAATGCAGCATTGCGGCGCATGCTGCGCAGTACGTGCCGGATGGCGCGACGCTCGAACTCGGGCTCGGCGCGCTGCCTGACACAGTGCTCGAATCGCTCCGGGACCGACGTGACCTCGGCGTGCATTCAGGCGCGCTGGGCGACCCCATCGTGGAGCTGATGCGCAGGGGCGTGATAAACAATGCCCGCAAGCCAATCGACGCCGGTCGGACCGTAGGTGGGTTGCTGCTCGGGTCACGCGAGCTGTTCGAGTTTGCGCACCAGAATTCGGCGCTATGGCTACGCTCAGTCGAGCACACGCACGATCCAAGAATCCTGGCTCAGCTTCCCAATTTCGTCGCCATCAATTCCGCGGTCGAAGTCGACCTCACCGGGCAGGTCAACGCGGAGACCGCGAACGGGAGCTACGTGGGCGCAGTCGGTGGCGCGCTCGATTTCGTCCGGGCGGCAAATCAATCTCCCGGCGGAGTTTCTCTGGTGGTTCTTCCGTCGAGCGTCGGCAGCAAGCTATCGCGCGTGGTGTCGAAGCTTTCCGGTCCTGTCGCGACGCCGCGCAGCGAAGCCGGCGTATTCGTCACCGAGTACGGAGCCGCAGACCTGCGCGGACGGACGCTGGCCGAGCGCGCCCGGCGCATGATCGCCATTGCCCATCCGGCCTTTCGTGACGTTCTCGAGCGCTACGCGCGCGACACCGCCCTGCTACACGACTAGCGGAAGTTGCGTAGCGCCGGAACGGTCCAGAAGGGCGCTGCGGCGAGCGCGATGAAGCACAGCGCGACGGCGAACCCGATGCGATAACCTCCCGTGAGGTCATGCAGCACTCCGCCCATGAGCGAGCCGAACGCCGCGCCAAGCGAGTTGGTGGCGAATATGGTGCCGTAGATGGTGGCGACTCTCGGTCCGGCAAAGTACCTCGTGCAAACCGAAGAGATAATGGGTCCGCGCACGCCCTGGCACAGACCGAATACGATTACGTACGCGGCGAGCAGCGCAGGAAGGGCCCTGCCGGCGAGCGCCATCAGGATCACGATTCCGGTCGCGGTGCCGGCGAAGCTGGCAGAAATCGTCTGACGCATGCCGAAGCGGTCTGACAGCAACCCGCTTCCCGTTACGCTTATCACCGACAACATGCCAACGAAACCGAATGCGGTTGCCGCAGTGAGCGGCGAGAAGCCAACGTCGATAAGGAATGCTACCGTTTGCACGATGATGATGAACATGCCAGCCGCGGTGCAGAAGAACGCCTGCGCCATTGCCCAATAGATACGCGTCCCCGCCGCCTCGCGCAGCGTCCAGCCCTCTGCCGCAGTTTCCTCCTTCGCGTCCTTGCGGTGCGCAGGATGACCGGCCGCGAAGCGGCCCCAGGGAACGACGAAAAGCACCACCGGAACAAGACCGACAAGCAGCGCGCCGAGGACTCGGTAGGAGAATTGCCAACCGTATCTGTCGACCAGCCATTGCGTAAGCGGCACCAGCGTCACCGCGCCGATGCCGACGGCGGAAAACACGAAACCGATCGCGGTCGATAACCGTGCCCGGTACCAGCGCGAAAGAAGCCCCGAGGCAGGCACCATGCCGGTCAGACCCACGCCGATTCCGACCGAGACTCCGATCAAAAGGTAGAACTGCCAGAGATGTGAGATCCCGCCGGAAAGAAAGAACGCGGCGCCGAGAAAGCTCGCGCCCGCGCCGTAGACCCAACGCGGACCGAGACGATCGAAAATGATTCCGACCAGCGGCGCCGCGAAGCCGCTTACCAGCAAGTACAGGGAATAGACGCTGGTGAGCTGCGACCGGCTCCAGCCGAACTCGCGCTCCAGCGGCAGCAGGAACACCGTGTAGGTATCGCTGATCCCGCGCCCAAACATGTTGAGCGCGAAACATGTGACGAGCACCGCGATCGCGGTGCGTCGATGATGCGCGAATTCTTCCAGACCTGGCCTATCGCGGTACCGGCGGCGCGAGCCCGAATACCTGTCGAAGATACGCCAAATAGCCCTCGTCCTTGCACATCGTTTTGCCAGGCGAATCCGACACTTTTGCAACCGGCTGGCCGTTGCATTCGGTCATCTTGATGACGATGTTGAGCGCCTCGCAGCCGACGTCGTTGGTGAGGTTGGTGCCGATGCCAAAACCAGTCTTGACCCGGCCGTGAAAGTGGCGCGATATTTCGATGGCCCTCGGAAAGGACAGCTGGTCAGAAAAGATGAAGGTCTTCGAGCGCGGGTCGACCCGATTCTTGTGGTAGTGCGCAATCAGGCGCTCGCCCCACTCGAAAGGATCTCCGGAATCGTGCCGCGCGCCGTCGAACAGCTTGCAGAAATACATGTCGAAGTCGCGCAGGAAAGCATCGAGGCCATAGGTGTCGGAAAGCGCGATTCCAAGGTCGCCACGGTACTCTTTCGCCCAGGTGTCGAATGCGAACACTTGCGAGTCGCGCAGCCGCGGGCCAAGTGCTTGACACGCCTGCATGTACTCATGTCCGAACGTGCCGAGCGGCGTCATATCGTTGCGCATCGAGAACCAGACGTTCGAGGTACCCGCAAAGTGCTCCGGCACCTCGCGCTTCAGCGTTTGCAGCACCTCTTCATGCCACCGCGCCGAAAAGCGCCGGCGCGTGCCGAAATCGGAGATCTTGAATTCGAGGGTGGAGTCGACTGTGCGCACCAGGTCGATCTTCGACTGCAGGCGGCGTCGGCCCTCGTTCAGGTCGTAGCTTGGTTGCGTGCGACGAAAGAAAACCTCGGAGATAATTGCCAGGACCGGGATCTCGAACAGAATCACGTGCAGCCAGGGTCCGCGCAACGTGATGTCTATCTCGCCTTCCGGTTCGCGCTGCGCCTCGATGCTGATGAACCGGCGATTGAACTGGAACAGGCCGAGAAAATCGACGAAATCGGACTTCAGGAATCGCATTGCGCGCAGGTAGGCCAGTTCGCCGTCGCGAAAGCGGAGGGTGCACAAAGCGTCGACTTCGGCCCGGATCTCGTCGATATGGCGCACAAGGTCGACGCCCTCGGTACGGCACTTAAACTTGTATTCGACTTGCGCACCAGGGAAGTGGTGCAGCACGACCTGCATCATGGTGAACTTGTAGAGGTCGGTGTCGAGCAAGGACTGGATGATCACGGAACCGATTCCGGTAGGCGGGCAAACCATTGTAACTCCCCGCAGTTGCCGGACCTGCTTGCATCCGGCCGGATACTGTATATAATCTCAGTGCTGAATGGGAAACCAGTAGCTGCTGAGATGGATGCGCTCACTGACCGGCAAGCGGAAATTCTGCAGCTCATTCGAGAGTTGACGGAAGCGTCCGGTTATCCGCCCACGCGTGCCGAGATCGCCCGCAGCATGGGTTTTCGCTCCGCGAATGCGGCCGAACAGCACCTTCGGGCCCTTGCACGCAAGGGTGTCATAGACATATCGTCGGGCGCCTCGCGCGGCATACGAGTGCGCGAAAAGTCCGGTGCGAGGCACGGCAGACTGATGGAACTGCCCGTCGTGGGGCGCGTCGCCGCCGGCAGCCCGATGCTGGCCGAGGAACATCTGCAGGGGCGGTTCCAGATCGACCCCAATCTATTCACCCCGCGCGCGGACTACCTCCTGCGGGTGCGTGGCATGTCAATGCGCGACGCCGGGATACTCGAGGGCGACCTGCTGGCAGTACACCGTGGGCACGACGCACGCAGCGGCCAGATCATCGTTGCGCGACTGGCCGACGAAGTGACGGTCAAGCGTTTTCGACGGAGAGGCCACACGGTTCAGCTGCTACCCGAGAATCCTGAATTTCGGCCGATCGAGCTGGACCTGCGGCGTGACACCATGACCATCGAGGGCATCGCAGTCGGCGTGATCCGTAACGGCAAAAGTCTCTAGCGCGGCCATTCCCGCCTCCTACGCGCTGCCGCGGCGGCTATAATCGGGGCGACCCTGGCCTGGCGCCGAATGTGAATACCGAAGCCGCCCCAACGACTGTCTACGCGTCCAAGATCGCCGCAACGACGAACCGTGAGCCCGCGCCCGAGCCCGGCCCACGGATATTCGCCGACCGGGTCGGAAATCTGTATCGCCAATCAATTCCCGGCATTCTGCTCACGCTGTTCGTCGGCGCGATCATCACAGTGGAGCTTTGGACTCCGCGCTACCGCGATCTGACGATTATGTGGTGGCTAATCACGATCGCCATCACGGCCGCGCGGTACGCTCTTTATCGCGCCTATCTGCAGCGCACCGATCAAGACGAGGAAAAATGGCTCCGCTGGATGGCAATCGGAGCCTTGGCGGCGGGCGTGAACTGGGGCATTGCCGGGGCCGTGTTCTTTCCCTCGCATGCCGACGACCAGCAGGTTTTTCTCGCCTTTATTCTCGCCGGTCTGATTTCCGGTGGCATCGCCGTCTTCGCCTCGGTATGGTGGACCTACGCTCTCTATGCGGCCGGAATCATGCTTCCGTTCACTTATGTTCTGGCCACCTTCGGCAACCGCCTGTTTGCCGAGCTTGCCATGCTGGTGCCTGTGTTCTATGCGGCCAACATCGCAGTTGCCTATCGCCTGGACAGAGTATTCGCCGCCGGCTTCAAGGCGCGCGAAGACTATCGAGGTGTCGCCCATGAACAGGAACTGATGAATGTGCAGATTGAGGAACAGCTCCAGGAACTGCTAAATGCCCGGCGCGAAGTCGAGGCCTCAGGGCGCAAGCTGACGCTCTTCGCGGAGCGTGCGCCGATAGCGGTGCTGGAGTTCGACGCCAACGCAACTGTCCTCGAAATGAATCCAGCCGCGGAGAATCTCTTCGGCTATGCGCTCGGAGAGTTGATCGGAAGAAATGGTCTTCAGATGCTGTTTCCGGCAGACGATTTCGGCGTCAACGAATCGTGGTGGCACGATTTCGTTTCTGGTGTAAAGCCGGCAACGCTCAACAGGCTTCGCTGCGTGCGTCGCGACGGACTCGAAATCATGTGTGAATTTACTTTTACGCCCCTTGTAAACGACGAGGGCGACGTAATTTCGATCATTGCCCAAGGCCGTGATATCACCCAGCAACTGGAGGCGGAGCGCCTCAAGAAGGAGTTTACCTCGACGCTCAGCCACGAACTACGCACTCCGCTCACATCGATTATCGGCTCCCTGCAGCTGATCAACTCCGGCGTCATGGGCGAAGTCGAGCAAGACGTGACGGAATTGACGACGATCGCGGAACGTAACGGGCAACGCCTGCTCGATCTGATCAACGACCTGCTCGACATCGAGAAGATCGAATCCGGCAAATTCACTCTGTCGCCCGAGATCGTCTCGCTCGACTCCGTGCTGCGTGACACGCTGGTGCTGAACAAGGGCTTCGCGGACCGCTATAACGTGCGACTCGTATTGGAGAATGTTTTGCCCCCGGCAAAGGTGGAGGCTGACCCGAAGCGCCTGGTCCAAGTGGTGACCAATCTGTTGTCCAATGCAGCCAAGTTCTCGCCCGAGGGCGGTACGGTCGACGTCACGCTACAAGTAAACGGCGCGAAGGTACGGGTCGGTGTACATGACCGCGGGTCTGGTATTCCCGACACCTTTCGCGCTCGAATTTTCAGTCGCTTTGCCCAGGCAGACTCAACCGCCACTCGCCAGAAAGGTGGTACGGGCCTCGGTCTTGCCATCTGCAAACGCCTGATCGAGTTGATGCACGGCACGATCGGCTTTGAAGATCGCCACGGCGGAGGGACAACTTTCTACTTCGAGTTACCCCTGATTGAGGACAAGGCGAATTCTAAGGTGGAGCAATTAGGAGTTGTCCAATGACGACCAGACCTCTCGAGCGCGTTTGCTATGTCGAGGATGACGAAGACATTCAGAGGATTGTCCGCATGTCGCTCGAGCGCGTCGGGAAGATGAAGGTCGAGATTATCGGCGACCCTATGGTCGCGATCGATGCGATCGTAGGCTTCAAGCCCGATCTGGTGATGCTCGACTGGATGATGCCAGGAATGGACGGTCCGACACTTTTCAGAAAGCTGCAAGACAATCCGGAGACGAAGAGCCTGCCGGTTGTGTTCATGACCGCGAAGGCGACGCCAACCGAAATGGAAGAGCTTCGTTCTCTCGGCGCGCTCGGCGCCATCTCGAAACCATTTTCGCCCAAGGACCTGCCGGAGCAGCTTCGCGCCCTCTGGAATACCCTGCCCTAGTAGCGCCCGAACGGGCGCGCGGACCTAGAGGAAGAGGTCCGTGCGGCTCACGTCCGCCTTTCCGTACTCCAGGGTGCGCCTGATCCGGTATGGCTCGTCAGCGCTCACCTTTGGCATTTTCGAGAGATCAAGCAGTTTCTGCGGTCTGAGCGGGTTTCCCGCGGCATCGCGCACGACCATGACCCGCGGTTGAAGCCGCTTTTCGAGATTCTGGGCGATCACCACGCCGACTTCTCCGGAATTGAGTTCCACCACGGCGCCGACCGGGAATATGCCGATGCAACGTATGAATTGTTCCACCAGAACCGGGTGGAACGCCGTCCCGCGCCATTTGTGCAGCATGTTAAGCGCATTGGACGGCGCAACAGGCGAGGCATATGGTCGCTTTGAGGTCAATCCGACAAAAGTGTCCACGATGCCGGCAATCGCCGCGATGATGCCCAGTTCTTCACCGCGCAGACCTTTGGGGTACCCTGATCCATCGAAGCGCTCGTGGTGCATCGCAACAGCGTGCACGACCTCCGGTGAGATACCTGGTGTGGCATTGAGTATCGCGGCCGAGTGGCTGACGTGCGAGCGCACGAGGACGAATTCCTCCGGCGTCAGCCGTTCGCGCTTGGACAGTACCTCGTTCGGAATTCTCAGCTTTCCAACGTCCAGCAGCAACCCGACCAACCCCGCCATCTCTAAGTCCTCCTCGGACATCTCGAGAAAACGGGCCAGTGCTACCATATATACGGAGACGTGCAGCGCCTTGTCGATAAGATCCTCACGCTGCTTGAGAGTCGAGAGTAGAACGAGCGCGTCGGGATTGCGTTTTATGCTGTCGGACATGCTTCGAGCCGCACCCGTGGCCTGCGCCGCGTCCAGCATGCCTCCCTTGTGGATCGACTCGACTGCCGAGCTGACCACCTCTTCGGACGACGCATAAACGTCCCTTGCCCGGACAAACTCTGTCTCGACGGTTGCACTGACCTGATAGTTCACGCGCCCGGTACCCGCTAGCCTAGGCGCACCGGAAGTCGATATCGACGCGGCTGTAGAGCCCGCTTCCGGCTCGACGATCCGATCAGGGTCTACGAACACATGCTTACAGAACCGCCGCAACACCTCCATCTGCTCCGGCGTCTTGAGAAAGAATCCCTGGAACACGAACGGCGTATCAGTCCAGGGCCGATCGAGCTCGTTGACGTACATTCCGAACTCCAGCTCAGCCACAGGAACCTTCTTCATCATGCGCGTGCTCTCCTCGCGCTCAGGCTTGCTGTAACTTCCGGGCCAGGAAACCGATCACTTCGTCGGCATTCCGGAACCGCGCGTCGCGGTCTTTCTCGAGCAGCTTGTCCAACAAACGCTGATAAACGGCGAGGCTTTCCGACAGTGCCGGCGGAGGAGTATTCAGGTGCTGGAGTGCAACTTCGACCGCCGTGTCCCCATCGAACAAATGCTTGCCGGTGAGCATTTGGTAGAGCAGAACGCCGGAACTGTAGATATCGGTTCGGAGGTCGAGGGCCATTCCACGTACCTGCTCCGGGCTCATGTAGCGCGGGGTTCCCACGATCTCGCCATGACCGGTGCGGTCGATAGCGTCGATGTGCTTGGCAATGCCGAAATCGACAATCGCAAGGCTACCATCAGCGCGGAACATGAGATTTTGTGGCTTGAGATCCCGATGCAAGATGCCGCACTCGTGTATGTCGCCCAGTGCGAACATCAATTCGCGGAAGATTCGTAATGCCTCGTGCGGCTCGCTGGCGCGTCCCCCCAGCCGCTTGTTGAGATCGCCGCCGTCGAAGAATTCCATTACAAGGTAGGCGTGGCCTTCGGAAACTCCATGGCTATGAATACGCGCGACGTGACGGCTCTTGATACGCTCGACCAACGAATATTCTTCCATGAAGCGCGCCAACGCATTCTTATCGGAAGTCGCTTCACTCCGTAGAATTTTCACTACAAGGGGCTCATCGTCCCGATCCCTGGAAGCCAGATATACCCTCGACATACCCCCTTCGCCGATAAGGCGCAGAATCCGATAGCCCGAGATGCGTACCCGCTCCCCGAGCATGTGACCTTCCATCCTTGAGGCGAGGTCCGGCGATAGCGTTCTCTCGGTCGCGTCGTGGGTCAAATCTCGAATCGAATTCACCAAACGCTC
>Ga0335081_10001186_pt1 | contig 41439 bp, 33 predicted proteins | sample Lox_Sample_35_FD_206713 | JGI IMG/M metagenome (GOLD analysis project Ga0335081, IMG submission 206713) | Soil microbial communities from Loxahatchee National Wildlife Refuge, Florida, United States - Lox_Sample_3.5 | ecosystem: Environmental > Terrestrial > Soil > Wetlands | place: USA... | reverse complement strand
ATTGGCTCTCGGCTCTTAGCTCCTAGCCCGAGCCCTAGCCCTAGCCCCTGGCCCCTGGCCCCTGGCCCCTGGCCCCTGGCCCTTGGCGCTCTCTATGATGTGTCATCCCGACCGAGGCCGCGTGTTCCATGAACAGGCGCGGGCGAGTGGAGGGACCTGCTGTTCCCTTCCTGACCAAAAGGGAACACGCATAGCGGGAAGGACCTGAAGCGGCGGGTTATAGGCGAAGAATTTGGTTCTCGGCGCGCTCCGCGAAGGGTAACATAGCGCAATCTCAACCGGGCCGGCGCCACGACACTCGCGCCCGGGGGCCCCGGACCAGCGCCGATCTTGCGCTGGTTGGGGTGAATCGGGCGTACCGTCAGCGGTGAGGGTTGGATCGGCGTTCGGCACAATCAGCAGACAGGGGCGATCTTCAGTGAGGAGATGACGTATGCTTCGCAGATCCCTGCTCCTGATTCTGGTGATCGCTCTGTGTTTTCCAACAGCTACCGTGGTGGCGGCGCAAGCTCAGCAGGTTTCCACCGCGTCGACCCCCGCGAGCTCTGCCGCCCCTCCACCCAGCCGGCACGTGGACCATGTCTTCATCGTGATGGAGGAAAACCACAGCTACAGCGACGTGATCGGCAATCCGGCCATGCCTTACCTGAACAGCCTGGCGCAAAGCTATTCGGTCGCGGAAGCGTATTACGCCAATACCCATCCCTCCATTGGCAACTATTTCATGCTGACTACCGGCCAGATCATCACTAACGACGATGGCTATAGCGGGACCGTTTCCGTGGACAACGTGGTCCGCGAGCTGATTGCCGCCGGCAAGACCTGGAAAGAGTATTCCGACTCGCTGCCCTATCAGGGATACGATGGCGGCGACCAGGGCGAGTATTCCGAACATCACAATCCCTGCTCCTACTTTTCCGATGTGCGCAACGATCCCGACCAGCAGCAGAATCTGGTGCCGTTCACGCAACTGGCCACCGACATTGCCAACCACACTCTGCCGAACTACGGCTTCATCGTGCCCAATCTTCTGCACGACGCGCATGACGGCACGCTGGCGCAGGCCGACGCCTGGCTGCAGGCCAATATCGCTCCCCTGCTCGCCAGTCCCGACTTCAATACCTCGGGCGGCGGGCTGCTGATCATCACCTTCGACGAATCGGAGGAGAGCGATGGACAGTACGGCGGCGGGCACGTGGTATGGGTAGCGGTCGGTCCGGACGTCAACCTCGGATATCCGCCGGCGGGCTCGTACATTCCTTTGACCCTGTACCAGCATCCGAGCACGCTGCGCTTCATGCTCCAGTTGGCCGGGGTCAGCATCTTTCCCGGAGCGTCCTCTACCGCACCCGACATGTGGGAATTCTTTGCGGGAAACTGACAACCGGCAAATTGATGATTCAGGACACCAGTAGCGGCCTTAGCCCGCCAGCGCCATTCGCGCGCGGGCGAACAATCCCCGCAGGGCGCGCAGGACCCAGCGCATCACCAGCAGCACAGCGATCAGCAATATAAGCACCACGACCGCTGCGGCGTAGGGATGCTGCACCGCTATCCACGTCAGAGCAATGGCTCCGGCGTCTTCTCCAAAGCTGAGCGCCATATTCGAGAACGGTTCGGGCGAGGGCGTCACCGCAGCCCGCAGTGCCGTCTTGCCGCCGTGCGCGGCGAAAGCAATCAGCGCCGCCAGCGCCGCGGAACCCAGCTGCATCCCCGGCGAGAGATGCGCGGTGGCAACCCAGGCCAGCACGGCGGCGATGGGTATGCGAACGAAGGTGTGCAACGCATTCCAGATGAGATCGAAGGCCGGTATCTTGTCGGCGAAGAACTCGAGGACGAAGAGCGCCAGGCAGACCGCTATGATCCACCAGGAACGCAGGGCATCCAGGCCTGCAGGCAGGGCGATGACGCCGCCGCGCGACAGCAATCCCAGGGTCGCGAGCGTGGCATAGACATTCAGTCCGGCAGCGAAGCTGGTGCCGGCCAGCATAGCGGCAATCTGATCGGGGTTGAAGGTCACAACGACTGGGATGCCTGGAAGGCGCCGAGGATTCACCTGCCTGCTCGGCTGCAATGATGGCGGAGAGCATGGCCGCGGCCATGGTGCCGGTCCGAAGGCGGGTTTGACCCGGCTGCGGCCGGCGTAAAACGGCTAATCCGATCCCCACTCCAGAGCGATTCTGTGCTTTTTGGTGGGCGGCGGGGCGGCAGCTTTTCCTCCCCCACGATATGCCTCCACGCAGGCGAGGAAGGCCTTCATGTCGAGATCGTTGGCCGCAGTCGCATCCCGTGCATCCGAGATGGCCTGCACTATCCACGAGCCCAGGTGGCGGTAGCTCTCAAACTGCGCCTCATTGAAAAACTGGTTGGCTGTGCTTTCATGCGGAAAAGTGGCGTGACTGGCATGGTAGGCCAGAATGTCGGGCGGTTCCGTTCCATTGAGCACCGGCTTGATGATGATCAGCGTACCCCTGGGCGCGCCTGCGTCCACGCAGTCATAGCCGATCTCCCCTTCCAGGCAGTACAGGTTGCCAGCCGCGACTCCCTTCTTCATGGGTACACCGTCCTCGTATCCCGGGAAGGTGATGGGGATGCCGAGGTCAATCTCGATCTTGCGGATGGCGTTGCCGAGGTCCTCAAACTGGAGGTCGGGATCGGCATCGGCGTCCACCACCACAATCGAGTGGCAGCGGCGCAGCACCATCTCATAAAGGCCGAGATTTTCGAAGTGTCCGCCATCGGAGAGCTCGACCCACTGATAGGTGTCATCGGTCCTGCCCAAAGCCTCGTCCAGCAGCGGCATCAGCGCCAGCGTGGGCCCATTCTTGCGCAGGAACGCCTGCGCGCGTTCGCTCTCCGGATTCCAGTTCCGCAATGACGGCCACAGGGGATTGGGGAGCCACCATCCGAGGCGGGTGTTGAAAAACGTCATGAGCAGGGTCACCAGCGGCGACGAGTTGTAACCCATGTTGGGATTCACCGCCGCGCCGCTGATCGCCATCGCCGTACCCACACGCACGCCCCGGCTGCCGCCGTACACGGCGGTTGGAACATACCCCAGCCTCCAGCTGCCGCAACTTACGGGACTGAAAGTAAAGGATTCCGCCTTGCGCTGCTGCCAGGCCAGATTTCTGGTGGCGACGACATTCAGCGCCGTATTGATTACGTGCAGGGGCGCATCCGGAGCGCAGGGCAGCAGAAGCTCGTAGAGATTGTCCTCGGGATCGAAGTTGGTGAAAGCATCCGGGTGACGGGCGAAGTTGGAGGCGCCGAGGTAGGCCCGCGTCAGCCGCATGCGGTACATGCCATGCAGCGAGAAGGTGTTGACGTTGATGAACAGGTTGCCGAGGATGGCCAGCACGGCGGCTGCGACAAAGATCGCGGCCGTGGCGATGGCGTCCACCTTGAGACGGTCCAGCACCGGCAGCACGGGCCCGACATGCAGGCCCAGACGCGCCGCAAGGAAGTGCTGGAAAGAGGAATCGGCAGGGGAACGCAGCTGAGCGCGTAGCAGCATATAGAGACTGTGCCGCAGACCGCTGGTCAGCGCCGCCAGGGCAAAGGCGATGCAGACCAGGGCGATGCCCGAGGCCACCGGGGCGACCAGATCGTGGCGGGAGAGCCACTGCTGCCACTTGCTGAGCTGCTCCAGCTTCACCCGCTTCAGGCCGGAGGCGGTAGCGGCGCTCAGCCCCGCCAGACTTCCCACCGAGCCTGCGCCCAGGCCGATTGCGGCCAGCAGTGAGGCATCCAGGAACTTCAGTGTCTGGGCGGCAAAATACGCCACCCCATTGAACGCCAGCCATGTCAGCACGCAGGCAAAGAGCAGCCCTCCGGCGCGCCCCCACCACTCGCGCTCGTCTTCGCGCTCGATATTGCTGAGCAGCCCGGAGAGCAGGCTGGAGGCGAGGGTCAGCACCACCCACACCAGCGGTACCACCAGCAGCACAAACCAGCGCGTCACCTGAAAATGATCGGCCCGGGCCACGATCAGGCGCTTGCTGAGGTAGAAAGCAGCCGCCGAGAGCAGAAGCGAGGCCAGCGCCGCCGCGAGCGCGGGCGCGATCAGCGACCATATGACCCGGCGCCAGGCGATCCGGCCGCTGCCATCGTGTTCGTGGAAGGCGGTGGGATGCGTCCTGCCCTCGCTGCCGATGAGCATCCGCAGGCGCACCAGCGAAATGGAGAGCGGTGGCAGCAGCGCGAAGACGAACAGCCACCGGGCAAGGGGAATGATCTCGTCAAATCCGCTGGTTGCGGTGAAGATGCGGTTGATTGCCGCCCACGCCCAGGCCTCGCCCAGCAGCCATGTGCCGGCAATCAGCGGTACGGCGAAGAGCCAGAACTCCAGCGAGGTGCCGACCTGTTTCCGCGGGTCCTTGAAGCGGGAGGTGCAAGGGGGCCAGTTCATCCGCACGGCCGCGAATACCGAGGCAATGGTCACACAGCCCACCGCCAGCAGCATGACCGGTCGATACCAGCCGGTGTTGTATTGGCCGGCAAAGGGCAGCCCGTACGATACGATCCACAGGAATTCAGGCAGGCAGAGCAGACAAATGACCACTGGCACCAGCGTCAGCCAGTTCAGGATCATGTTGCGGCCCACGATGGCGCCCAGGGTCAGCGTGTCCAGCGTGAAGCCGTATTTCGGGGTGAGATAGCTGGTGTATTCGCGCAGATGGCGGATGGGCTCCGGCTCCGGATCGCCGGAGGTGGGCGCCGAGGCGGCCAGCTGGCTGACGGCATCGCGGTAGCGGCTGCGCTGTGCCCAGGCCATCAGCCAGCTTCCTATATAGCCTCCGCCGGAGACCGTGGACAGGTAATCCAGCGAGTCCATCACCGTTTTGTGGCCGCACCTCCATTGCGATGGGCGGCTGAAGCGGGCCAGCCCCTCGAGCGCGCCGAGGGAGAAGCTGGCGCTGCGAATGCCTCCGCCGGAGAGGCAAACGGCGGTAGCCTGCATCTGGTGCAGAATCTGCTTCAGCGGACGATCGCAATCCTGGCATTGTTTCTCGGCCTTCAGAGTTTCCTGGTATCCGGTCGCCATGCGCCGGCGAAAGTCCTCGTCGGACTCTCCGGATTCCCGCCGTATGGTGGAGAGCACCTCTTTCATCGCCACGAGCGAGGCGTAAGCCTCTTCGGAATCGGAAAGGGCCTTGTCGATGGCCGTCCAGACAGGTTGCAAGTCAGCGGGTGCGGCGTCGAGGTGCAGGATGTGCCTGGTGACAGCCGCAGCAAGGTCATCGGCGCGGCGGGCGCGGTACTCGCCCATGATCGTGCGCAACGGCAGGGCATGCGACGCGGCCGGGTACGTCACCTGGTCGAATGAAATCACCTCGCCCCCGAATCCTGCCGCCCTGTCCGAAATGGGGACCGGCGGCAAAAGCTCGATTAGTAGTTGAGCGTAGCAGAGGTCCGGCAAAAAGCAAGCAGGCCGCAGGATGCAGCGACAGCGCGTCAGCGCGGTTTCTCTGCTACGCACACCGGCCGCGATCATGCCGCACCGTCCATGCCTACCAACCTGCCGGACGGCAGCGAAATCTCACACGCGGGTACAGCAGGAGATGGTCATTGCTGAGGGAGTTGCCCTCATCGGACCGGCCGAACTTGCCGCGGCGCACTGATGCGAAGCTACCGGCTGCGGGGGCTTTTCTCCGGCCTCGCTGCCGGCGGACCCGCCGTAGCCGCGATGCTGCGCGCCAGTTCGCGCAACCGCCGCACTGTCTGGAAGACGTCCCCGGTCTGAAACAGCCGAATGCCTGCGACACCGGCCGCGCCCGCCTCGATACAGCTCGCAGCATTCTCCAGATTCACTCCACCGAGTGCCAGCACGGCAAATGTGCCAGAGTAAAGCGCCCGCACATTCTCCGGCACTGGCAGCCCGGTGCAGCATTCATGCAGTGGATCTAGCCCAATCGGCGGAACCGGCGTCCCGGCCTTGCCGAAAATGGGGGCAAGCGCGGCGAAGTTGGCGCCTTCGGCTTTTGCGGCGGCAACGTCGGCGCCGGCGTGAGCGGACACCCCGATCAGCGGCTCGCGGCCTGTGCTTTTCGCCCACAATGAGCGGATGGCCGACGGCGGTAGTTCGCCGCCTGGCAGATGCACCCCGTCGGCGCCACAGGCAAGAGCGATGTCCGTGCGTCCATTGACAAGCAGCCTCGTGTGCGGCGAATTTTCGCGTACCGCCCGCAACGCCTCACGGGCCAGGCGTTCCAGATCGCGCGCAAGCAGGTCCTTCTCGCGAAGCTGAATCAGGTCGACGCCGGCACGCGCCGCCTCTCCCATTTTGCGCAGCAGGGCGGCGCGCTGTGCCGAGTCGGTTCCCGCCAATGACCGGCGATCGGTGATGTAATAGAGGAGCATGCCCGCATCCGATTGTATCGGCAACGCGAGCTGCCCCGGTCCTCATGCCAGAAGCTGATGGCCGGGCGATTCGCCCGCCGGTTGTTTGACAGCCTGGAGGGTCAACTCTAGAATCGGAAGTGGGCTGAACGCTCCCACGTTCGGCCTTTTCTTTCGACATAGCGGAACAGAACTTCGGCCCGGGCAGCTCCTCTGCCGGAGGCAGAAGTGGCCAGTTCCGCATGCTACGTGTGGCGGTGTAGCTCAGGTGGTTAGAGCGACGGTCTCATAATCCGTAGGTCGCTGGTTCGAGTCCAGCCGCCGCCACCAGGATTTCCTGCCGGTCACCAGCCCAGCAACCCAAAATCGTAGTCGCGCTGACGGGAGCGCGAGGCGATGGGATCCAGTCCCAGTCCAGCAGAAAGCGGCAACAACGCCCAAACACCGCTCATGTAAGTCAGAAGGCTGTAATCCTTGCTGTGAGCTGCACCTGACGGGCGCTGCCGAAGTGATTGGTGTCCGGCGCAAATAGCGCTTGGCCCGCACTGAAGATGGGCGCTGTGGTCGTGCCGAAAACGCTGATCTCGTCCGGCCCGAAGTTACGGTTGGAGAAGTTCGTGACGTTGAAGATGTCGAGGAACAGGTCGAGGTGGTGGCCTTCGCCGCGCAATGTGATGTCTTTCACGAAGCGAACGTCGAGGTTGAAGAATGATGGTTGCCGCAGGCTATTTCTCTGCGCGACTCGGCCGTTGATGATGGCGCGATCGTTCCAGTCATTGGCGTCGCCCTGACTGTCGAATCCTGTGGCAGGCCTGTATGGCAGAGGGGAGCGCGCCACCAGGATGGGATTGAACTTGAAGCCGAGCGGCAGGTTGGTGATGGCGCTGACATTGAAGCTGTTGCGAACGTCGAAATTGGAGTATGCGTTTTCGGCTGCCAGATTGAAGGGGTTTAGCGGCGTGACGGGCGAAAAAGGTCCGTAGCTGGAGTCATCATCGCGCGCGCGCGCCAGGGTGTAGTTGGCTGAGAGCTGGGAACGATGCGGGAGCTGAAAATTCGCGGTCAGCAGCATGCCGTCGTAAGTGGCGTGCGCGGAGGACTGGTTGATGAGCAGTTGTCCCACTGCCGGATCGGGCCGAGCGGGCGGAAATACGGGCAGTCCGTTGGCGTCGTAGGTAGGGGGAAACAGATTTTCGTTCAGCAGCAGTTGCAGGTCCCAGGTGCTGTCGTGAACATACCCGGCCGTCAGGGAGATCCGCGGCGTCAACTGCTGCTCGATGGCGCCGGCGACCTGGAAGGAGCGCGGATTGCGGAAGCCGGGGGCGATGCCCACCACCAGCGCGGCCGGCGTAGTCAGACCCGGCGGAGGGGCCGCGAGCGAGTGATATCCGCCGGAGGTGACCAGCGGGAGAATCTGGGGGTCGAAGTAGCTGTCGGCCACCACGGTGTTGAGCGCGTTATCGGTGAACATGCGCTGGAAGACATTGGCCGGCGTCGGCGCATCGTACAGCCCCGCTGACAGCCGCACGACCGTATTCGAAGCCGGATTCCAGGCGATGCCCAGTCGCGGCTGCCATTGGCTGAGATCGTTGGGGATTGACACAGTCTGGCTGATGGCCGGATTGGGACGCGAGGGTTGCGGGTTCCACTGACCGTCCCACCGCAGTCCCGCGGTAATGGTCAGAGCTTTCGCGACGGGCAGCCTGGCGTCGATATAGAACCCCAGTTCCTTCACCGCGCCGCTATACCAGGGGTTGCCGGTATAAAACGTCTGCTGATAGCGGCGCACATCGCCGGCGAGAAAGTCCGCCAGCGAATCGAAGTCGAAGCGCCCGTTGAGATTGGCCTCGTGCCGCAGGTTCGCGGGATTGTAGCTGAAGTCCACGCCCAGATGCAGCAGCCTTCCGCCGCGCGTGATGGCGTAATCGTCGTTATAGCGGTTTATATCGGATGTCCACGACTCGTTCGCCAGCGCGTTACCGCCGAGCACGCCAAAACCGTTGATCACCATTTCCGGGGTGTTGGACGTGGGCGCCAGATGACGCCGGTCCTGCGCCCACTGCGCGAGAAACTGATTCACCCTGTCGGCCCCGAAGACAGTCGTCAGGTTGCCGCGAACCCAGTAGCTGTTGCCGGTCAGCGATGCAGCGTTGTCGAGCGGCGCGATGCTGCGTGTCGAGCCGCCGTCCAGGTTCGTTGCATTCACGCGATTGAAGTTGAATTGCAGGTTCAGCGTGTTGGCCCTATCCAGCAGAACGTCCGCGCGCGCGAAAACGGAAGTTGGATCGCTGTGGCCGACGATTTGCCGTTGTAGATTGGCCAGTGCGGGAGGAAGCGTAGTGCCCGGTGGCTGCGGCTCGAACTGGGTCCAGTAAGGAATGTTGAGGTAGTCCTGCTCGGCGCCCACATAGAAGAACGCCTTGTCCTTCCTGATGGGACCACCGACCGATCCGCCGAATTCATTCTGGGCATTGTCGAGCGAATGGCCGAACGCGTCGGCGGCGGTCCACGACGGCCGCCCGATGTAGAAGGCCTCGCCGTGGTATTTGTTACTGCCTTCTTTGGTGAGTATGTTCACGAAGCCGGCGTTGGTCCCGCCCACTTCCGCGGTGGCGCCGGCATGCACCACCTGAAACTCACGCACCACGGTCTGGGGAAAGAAAAGGGAAGCATCGCCCGATCCGCGCTGGCCGCCATTCAGCGGATCCGTGAAGTCAAAGCCATCGACAGCGGCGCTGAAGTTTATGGGCCTCTGCCCATCGAAGATGAGCCCGAAATAGTTCGGCGAAGGGTCCACGCCGGCTGCCAGTTGCGCGAAGTGGGTGAAGTCGCGGTCGCGGTTCGGCAGGTAGGTAACGGTGAGGCCGGCAATCGTGTTGCTCACCTGCGGCGCCTGTTTGTTAATCGCGGGCGGCAACGTGTTGCCCTCCGCTGTCGGTCCATGCCCGGCGACGGTCACGTTCTCCGATGTGCCGGCAACCCCCAACTGTATCGCCAGTTGCACGCTGCTGCCGATCGCCAGCGTCAGGCGCACCGGCTTTTTCAGGCGGAACCCCGGGGCCCGCACCTCGACCGTGTACACGCCCGGGTTCAGCAGCGGAGCGGTAAAAGTTCCCGTGTCTGACGTGGCCACGGTACGGGTGGAAGTGAAGTCGGCGCTGCGGATGGTGACCTGTGCCCCGGCAACGGCATTGCCCAGGGGATCGGTGACGGTTCCGCCGATGGTTCCCCGCGCCGCCGCGGACTGCGCCAGAGCGGCAGAGGAGCACAGAAGGAGAGCCAGGGAGAGCAATGCGCGCAACTTCATTGTCAGATGACGCGGATCCGGCCAGCCAGGGCGGTTTAGCAATTACTGTAGTCCGAGAGGGCGGGTAGTGCGGCGCTTTAGCGCCGCGTTACGGCGGCCACACCTGTAAGTAAGCCCACTTTAGCGGGCGGCCCTCTGCCGTCGGCTGAAGCCGACTCGAATCTCCAAAGAGCAACCGGAACGCAGGCCTGAAGGCCCGCTCTACCCGATCACGGTAATAACTAAACAGTTTAGCCACAACAGAACGTCAGCACAGAGGCGTTGCGGACATGGAGCGATTCGAAAAGAACTCCGTGCCCGGAGGCGCCCTAGGCAGCCGAAGGGCGCCTCCGTGGGACAGCGACGAGGCTAAAACACGATCCGCGCCATGAACTGCATCAGCCGTGGAGAGCCGACATTGGCCAAGCCGCCGACCGGCATTCCGAAGGTCGCCACAGGGTTGGTTCCGTTGCCGAACACCCCATTCAGGCTGAAAAGGTTGAGGTGATTGAAGGTGTTGAACGATTCGGCGCGCAGGATCACCCGGGAACGTTCGGTGATGTGAAATGACTTCTGCAGCGCCAGATCGACATCCGAGGTCGCCGGCGCCTGACCAGCATTGCGCGGTATCACCACACCGTCGATGACTGGCCGGTCTGAGGTGTTACCGTCGCCATTGTTGTCCACGCCGGTTGTAACGTTGAACGGGAAGCCCGAGGCCGCCTGCACCCAGCCCGAAATCATGAAGCCCAAGGGCAACTGGTACGTGGCGCTGGCGGAGACGCGATTTGTCTGGTTCAGCAGGCTGGTCGCCTTCTCGCAGGCCACCAGGCAGCCATAGTCATTCGGGTTCTGGCCCGTACCGTCCCACTCGACGGTGTTGATGTCGTGCGACCAGGTGTAAGTGAGCAACGCGGACAAACGCCGCGAAAGCTGTTTCCGGATCCCGACCTGAAGTCCGTCATACCACGCTGAGCCGGCGTTGATGTACTGCAAGACCTGACGGAAGCCGCCGGGTACCGGCACGATGGGCCGGGTCGCATTGGCCGCGGCAACGGACCGCGTCTGACCCGGCCGGGTGCGGATGAAGGGGGCCGGGGCGTTCAGATCCACGGGCTGCTCGATGTGAATGGTGTGCGAGCCGATGTAGTCGAGCGAGAGCAGCCATCCCGAGCCCAGATCATGCTCGAAGCCGAGGTTCCACTGCTGCGTGTAGGGATTCTGGAGGTTGTTGTCGCAGAAGTGAAGCCGGCTCACGGGGAGAAACTGGTTCAGAAAGTTGCACTGCCCGGGCAGTATCGTAATGTCGCGTGCCGGCAGTATCGCGCCCGGCGGGAAGGCCGGGATAGGCGCAAAGCTGGTGGGAAATCCCAGGCCGCCAGGCGCGGCGGTGTATGTGAAGGCGCCCAGGGGACCGCCGATCGCGGCGCCGGCAAAAAGATCGGTCCGCTCCTCCGAGTAGTAAATGCCATATCCCGCGCGGATGACCGTGTCGCTGTTCGGCAACTTCCATGCCAACCCGACCCGCGGCGCAAACAGGGCGTGTTGGTTGGTGAATGTCTCCCCGTCCCAGCGCAAGCCGAGATTGAGCGTCAGGTTGGGAAGAATCCTCCAGTTGTCCTGCGCAAAGGCGCCGTACAGCGTATCGCGAATGTTGTAACTCTGGTTGCCGAACGATTGCGTGAAGCTGCTGGCGATGGGCGGGGATCCCGGCGGCGAGCCGGGTGGCGGCAATCCCGGGTTGAAGTTCAGCAGGGTCGTTATCGGAATCAGTTTGTAAGCCGCGTTGATCTGGAAGCGGCCGTCAAGGTAGCCGCTGCCGAACTCCTGTCCGAAACCTCCGGAGGAAGAATTGATGACATCGAAGCCGAACTTCAGCTGATGCCGGCCGCGACTGAGGCTGAGTGTGTCGGCGTATTCATACTGGTGATTCGCCAGATCACCCATCCGCGACTCGCCGTAGGTGTAAAAGCCGGAGACGAACAGCTGGGGACCAGGAGTGACGGGAACGAACTGCGTGATGGGATCGCCCAGCAGGAACTCGAAACGGGCATCGTTCAGGGTATTGCTGTTGATCACCGCCGTGTCGGTGATCGCCGCCTGATAGGTATTGCGGGTGAAGACGCGCGCCGCAGTGGGAAGAGTGACACCGCTGACGGCGTCCTGTGGATTGGTATCGCTGAAGCGGTCGAAATTGGCGCGCAACGTGAGCCGGTTATTCTCGCTTAACTGCTGATCGAGCCGGGCCAGAAATAGCGTCTGGCTGAAGGTCCCGTTGTACAGGGTGCCGTTCTCCAGGGGCGAAGTGATGACCGCGGGCCGGTTCTGGTTGGTGTACTGGCCGGACACCATGAAATAGGTCTTGTCCTTCACGATGGGCCCGGAGAGCATTCCGCTGCCCTGCGCGTAGGTCTCCTGCGCCGGCTTGACGGCGAGCGGAATGCTGGCGTTGGAAAACTCGGGACTGCCCATGCCGACAAAGTCTCCATGCCAGTCGTTCGATCCCGAGCGGGTGACAATATTCACCGCAGTGCCCGCGTTCCAGCCCCACTCCGCGGAACTGGCATTGGTGTATATCGTGAACTCCTGCACCGCCGAAAATGGCAGGCCGGCAATGGCGGACTGACGGCCCCACATGTCATTGGCCGTCGTGTTGTCGAGCTCGTAGGTGGTCTGGCGGCGTCCGGTTCCGTTAATGACGAACAGGGTTTCATTCAGGAACAGGTCGCCGGTGGTCTGCGACGGACGCACCGAGGAGTTCAGCAGCGGCAAGGTCGTGATCTTGCGCTCCACGACCGGAGTATCTTCGATCTTCTCCTGGCTCAGGCGTGTCGAAACCTGGTTCGATTCCACGGGCACGGTTCCCGTCGTGCCATAGACATTCACCTGCGTGTTCATGCCCGATACGGCGAGCGTGAAATCGAATACCGCGGTTCCCTGCGCCCGCAGCAGGATGTCCTTCTGCTCGGCTGGCGTGAATTGCGGCGCATTCACAGTCAGAACGTACTGGCCCGTGAGCGGGATGCCGATGAATGAGTAGTTGCCGGAGCTGTCGGTCTGGACCGTGCGATCAAAGTTCGTGTCGGGATTGCGGAGCCTGACCCATGCTCCGCTTACGGCATGGCTCTGCTGGTCCCGAACGTGTCCGCTGATACTACCAAGATCAGTCTGAGCGATCAGGAGAGTGGAGCATGACAATAGCGCATAGAGCGTTAGCTGTGCCACCCTGAGGAAGTCTTTCATAAGGGCGAAAGGCTAACTGGGCCAGAGAGTTACTACCAGTCCTAGTAGTAAGTTCCTGCAACGAACATTGCCGCGCCAGGGGGATCTGTGGCCATCCTGCTTTCAGGCCGGAACCACGCACCCAAACCGGGCGCCTCGCTGCCGGCTGCATGTGGGGAGGCAGTCAGGACACCTCCTCCCGCTGCCGGCCGGCGGCACGGGCGCGATTGCCGGCTGGAGGGTGGGCTGGGCCTTTCGTTCTTTGTTACGCTTGCTGCATGATGCAACGCGTGGAGCCCAGCTACATCTTTTCGGAGGAGCAGGTCGCGGCCAGGAGCGACATAGCGCGGCGATTCCTGCATGCGCGCACCAGGCTGAATGAAAACGTGCACAAGGTCGACAACTTCCTTGTCAAGCGGTTCTACAACCTCGACCACAACACCTACCTGGAAGGCGCATTGCCGGCGAAGTACAAGGAACTGATGGGACTGGTGGCTTCCGCCTGTCTGCGCTGCGACGACTGTATTAACTATCACATCATCCAGTCGTACCGGCTGGGCGTGAGCCGCGCCGAGCAGGAGGAAGCGATCAATGTGGCAATGGTAGTCGGGGGCAGCATCGTCATTCCTCACCTGCGCAGGGCCTATGAGCTGCTGACCGAACTCTATGGCTGACCGGCAGGACACTTTTGCATAGCTTCTGCAGGGACTATGATGGGGCACTCCGCGTTTGCGAACGCAGAGCTTTTGTCCGTGTTCAATCACAATTGGGCGGGAGTACGTCATGGTTAATAAAACAGGAGACGCAAGTGCGGCAGGCTCGTCCCCCGGATACGCCAACGATCCGGCGATCGAAGCCCTGAATCTCACCAGCGTGGCCAGGGATGCGGCATACAGGCTCAAGGCCCGTTTTCCCGGCGTGGTCTTCACCAGCGGACGCCGGAACCGGGCGGAGCAGGCCAGCGCCATGGCCAGCAACGTCGTGCTGCACCGCAACTGGATCAAAGAGACCTACATTGACAGCGATGCGATTCGCGCCTGCCAGCGCTGGGTGGACCAACATCCGGAGAAGAAAAGCAGGAGCGATATCGCAGCCGGCCTGACGGCCGTGCTCGACAGCCTGACCGACGCCCAGCTCAGCCAGGTAAGCAAGCATCTTTCCGGAGATGCGTTTGACGTGCAACCGGTCAGCCACAATGGCGCGGCCATCAAGCAGATGCTGCGCGAGCTGACGCAGAAAACCGGCGGCAAGTTTCTGGCTGAGGAAGGCGGCCTGCTGCGATGGCACGCGCAGTTCTGAAGGGCGTACCCCGGCGGCCGGCACTGCTGTTATCCATCTTGCTTGCTCTCCTCCTTCCCAATCACGCAGAGACACAATCCTGCCGGCCCACGGGGCAGGCCATCCCGGCAGCCAGCAGGAAACAATTCGCCGCCCTCCAGAAGAGGATTGAGAAAGGCGTCTTCTATCGTGAACTTATAGGCAGGCTCGGGCCTCCTCAGTCATGCAACGAAAGGCTTGAAGGCGATACTCTCGCCCTGACCTGGGCATTCCGCGGCAATGCCCGCCTGGAGGCGCGTATCGATACCAGCCTGGAATTTTCCGAGCAGCGGATGCAGCTTTCCAGGCTGACCGGGGAACGCGCGCTCGCCCTCCTGAAGGCCGCGGAGAAGGACCTGTATGGCGACGACGGTTGCGGGATCCGGTGGAAGAAGCCGGTGAGCGAGAAAGATGCGAGCCATCCCGCATCCTGGGAGAGGATTTACAGGGGCACCACATGCAATTGCCAGGCGCGCGTGACTTACCGGCAAAAGTCCATTGTGGCCCTGCTGATGCGAAGCGCCTGCTAGGAGCGATCAGCCGGCGGAAGGCAGTGCCCGCAGCACCCCGCCTAACGATTCCAGCGCGGCGATGATCCGGGCGGACCACTGCGCCACCTCATCGTCGCGCAACGTGCGCTGCTGCGACTGGAAGGTCGCGCGAAGCAGGACGGAATACTTTCCTGCGCCGACGTTCCCGCCGCGGTAGATCTCGGCGGGGACGCAGCTCTGCAACTCCGGTATTCGCAGCTCCGCCACTGCCGAGCGGATGCGCTCGAAGGTAATGCCGTCGTCGAAGAGGAAAGAAAAGTCGCGCTCGACCGCCGGAAACTTCGAAATGGGCTGATAGCGCGGCTCACGCAGGGGCCGGCGATACAGGCGATCGAGCATCACCTCGGCGATGTACACCTCCTGCCGAAGCTTGCGCGCGGCGGCCTGCTCCGGGTGCAACTGCCCCAGGCAGGCAACCATCTCGCCATCCATTACGGCACGCGCCGCGCGGCCGGGATGGAAGTAGCCGGGGACCAGGGAATCGAAGTACAGCGACTGGTGCTCGAAGGCCGACAGCAGCTCTTCCAGGTCACCCTTCATGTGGAAGAAGGTGTACGGCTGTGCCGCGGCGTGAACGTTCTTCGGGACGGCATCGCCGCTGGCCGCAAATGCCAGGTGGCGGCGCTCGTCATGGCGGTTGCCCAGTTTCTCGAAGACCTCGCCCGCCTCGAACAGGCGCATGTTCGCCGTCCCGCGATTCAGGTTGTACGCAACCAGGTTGAGCAGGCCGGGGAGGAGCGATGTGCGCATGCAGGCCGATTCCTCGCTGAGCGGATTCGCCACCATCAGCGGCTCGGCTTCGCCAAATGTCCTCGCCTCCTGCTCCGGGATGAAGCTCAGGGAAATGGCCTCATCGTAGCCCAACGCCAGCATCGTCTGGCGGACCCTGGCGTTCTTTGGCTCGTCCGGCAGCTCGACTACGGCGCCGGAGAACGCCGGCAGGGTGTTGGGAAAACGGTTGTAGCCGTAAATGCGCGCCAGCTCTTCCAGCAGATCGATCTCGCGCTCGACGTCGAGGCGCCACGATGGAACCTGGATGCGGAACTCGCCTGCCCGGCCACGGGTAAGACCAAACCCCAGTCGCCCCAGAATGCCCTCGATTTCGTCTTCGGCGATATCGATGCCGAGGTTGCGCCTGATCTCCGCAGACCGCAGAGGGATGGCAGAGCCCTCCAGGCTGCGGGCGATGACATCGATGCGCTCGCCATGCAGCTCGCCGCCGGCGCTGTGCAGAATGAGCTCCGCCACGCGATCGCAGGCCAGCGGCGTGATGCCGTAATCGGCGCCGCGCTCGAAGCGATGCGAGGCGTCGGTGTGCATTCCGTGACGCTTCGCCATGCTGCGCACCGTCGCCGGGTCGAACCATGCCGACTCGATGAGCACGTTCTTCGTGCGTTCGGTGATCATGGTATCGAAGCCGCCCATGACGCCGGCGAGCGCCACCGGCTTCTTTGCGTCGGCGATGACAAGATCGTCGCCCGTGAGCGTGCGATCCAGGCCGTCGAGCGTCTTCAGCACTTCGCCTTCGCGCGCGCGCCGGACGACGATGGTGCCGCCCTCCAGCAGGTCGAGATCGAAAGCATGCGTGGGATGGCCAAGCTCGTTGAGTTCATAATTGGTGGCATCGGCAACGTTGTTGATGGAGCGCGAGCCCAGCAGTTCCAGACGCCTGACGATGTGCCCGGGTGAGGGGCCGATGTTCACGTTGGCGACAATGCGCGCCGTGTATCGCGCGCAGCCCTGCGGGTCTTCAATGACAATCGGGAACGACGCGGTGGCCGTGGCTGCGCCCACATCGGAGTCGTCGTCGGTGAAGCTCGTCTTGCCGAGCGGAGCGCGCCACACGCACGGACCGGAAGGACGCGCCGTCTGCTTCGGCAGCTCAGGTCCGACCTTTTTCAGCTCGACGCCGTAGATGGCCGATGCCTCGCGCGCGACGCCGTAGTGATTCATGGCGTCGACGCGGTTGGTGGTCAGATCCATCTCGTATACCATCGAGCCGTTCTCTTCCTGGACAGACTCCACGGCGATGCCGGCAGACGTTAGCGCCTCGGCGAGCTGACGGTCGTCAGCGGGGACATCAACGAATTCGCGTAGCCATGCGGGGATAATTCTCATGCAAGTTTTCTGGTCGAGCTGGCGTTCAGGCCAGTAACGTACCGCTCGGGTAGAGCTGGCCTTCAGGCCAGCGTCAACCCGCCCAAATTCTGTTTGTCGTCCCGAGATGGCTTCAGCCGTCGAGGGACCTGCTTTTGTGCCGCCCCGGAAGGGGCTCGGGATTTAAAACCGCGCCTAACCCAGCACTCCGGCCAAAATATGGCCTGCGTGCTGGGCTACGATATATGCTGCGCCTACGGCGCTGGACTCAGTCACCTCTTTATCTGTGCAGCGCTTCAACCAGGCCCATGCCCAGCGGGTAAAGCCAAAATCTGCTTCGCACGCTCTGCCTGCACGCGTGAAGGCGTGCTCGACCCACTACCCGAACTGCTCCAGAAACCGCACGTCGCCCTCGTAGAACAGCTGGATTCCTTCGACTTCATACTTCAGCATGGCGATGCGCTCCACGCCCATGCCGAAAGCGAAGCCCGAAATCTTCGACGAGTCGTAGCCGTTGTGCTTCACGAAGTCGAAGACGTTGGGATCGACCATGCCGCAGCCCAGCAGCTCGATCCAGCCGCTGAATTTGCACTTGCGGCAGCCTTTGCCGCCGCAGAAGATGCAGCTCACCTGCATGTCGGCGCTGGGTTCGGTGAAGGGGAAGAACGAGGGATAGAAGCGCGTCTTCACCGAGGAGCCGAACAGCGCCTTCATGGCGTGGTCGAGCGTGCCCTTCAGATCGCAGAAAGTTATGTTCGTGTCCACCGCGAGACCTTCGACCTGATGGAAGACCGGCGAATGCGTGGCGTCCAGCGGATCGTTGCGATGCACCTTGCCGGGAATGACGATACGCACCGGCGGCGGCTGTTTCTCCATGGTGCGAATCTGCACCGGCGAGGTGTGCGTGCGCAGCAGCAGACGGTCGCGCGGCGGCTTGCCCTCCTGCCCGGCGATGAACAGCGTGTCCTGGGTGTCGCGCGCGGGATGGTTGGGCGGGAAATTCAGCGACTCGAAGTTGTAGTAGTCGGTTTCGACCTCGGGGCCTTCGCCCACCGAGTAGCCCATGGCCTTGAAGACGGCGACGATCTCGTCCATGACGCGCAGCACGGGATGCTTCACGCCGATGGGGCGATGGATGCCGGGGAGGGTGATGTCGAGGCGCCCGGAGGCGAGCTTCGCTTGCGCAAGGGAGGGGACGTCGGTCCAATCCTCTTGTGAGACGACCTGGTGAGCGGACTCGTAAACCTGGATCTTTTGCTGGCACCACTCAATCTTCTCGTCAATTTCGCCAGCAAGAAGATTCACAAAGAATCCGGCATCACGTTTCGAGTTCGGTGGTGCATTCCCGAGCCAAAACTTTGTTATCTGTGTCACGACTCCGGATTTGCGTGCCCGCCAGCGGTCGCGGAAGGCTTTGAAATCCGCCGCAGTGTAGACTCTCGCTGCCTCTTCGTCCAAAGCAGCCCTGAGCTCACTCGCGGCCCTGTTGATTGTGTCGACGGAGTAATCGCTGAGATTTGTCGGCGTGTACATCGTAGTCATTACGCGGCTGAAGCTTGGCTTTGTGCCGCCCCTGAAGGGGCTCAGCTTCCTAAATCTATCCTACCCAGCACTCCGCTTCGCTGCGTGCTGGGCTAAGTTCTTTCGTCCCGCGAAGCGGGACTCGGCTCTTGCGGTGCGGGCGTCATCGAGTTGGGAAACGGTGTACATCGTCTTCAACGATGCCGCACGTCGGCGCTTCGAAAGGGCATGGCTTCAGCCGTGCCGGACGAGTCCATCAGATATGTGGCTTTTAGCCACTGCGGGACCGGCTCTTTTTCGCTGCGCGGGTCGCGTGCTCCCGCGCCGGCTTCACAACGAGTTCCCTCAGGGGCTAAAGCCCCGACCTTCTGCACACCGCTACGGCACGCCTGAAGGCGTGCCCTTTCAAGGCTCCTGAAGCACAATCGGTGGCACTCCCAAACACAACGGGCGGCCATCACGGCCGCCCATGTTGCACTGCAAATTCCCCGGACCGGGCGGCTATGCCGTGGCGCTTTGCGCCTGTTTGCACAGCGCCGTAAAGCCGGCGGGATCGTTGACCGCCAGATCGGCCAGAATCTTGCGGTCCAGGTCGATGCCGGCCTTCTTCAGTCCGCTGATGAATCTGCTGTAACTCAGGCCGTTCAGTTTGGCGGCGGCGCCGATGCGCACGATCCAGATGGAGCGGAACTGGCGCTTCTTCTGCTTGCGCCCGCTGTAGGCGAACTTGAGGCCGCGCTCCACCGACTCTTTTGCCGAACGGTAGAGCTTCGATTTTGTCAGATAATAACCGCTGGCCCGCTCCAGTATCTTTTTGCGGCGCGCGCGGCGCTTGGTACCACGTTTAACGCGAGGCATGGCTGCTCCTTTTTACGAAACCCGTCAATTCCTGAGGAACTGATATCGGGGTCCCCCGACAAGCGCCGCTTTGCGCTTGTTGGGGCTCTTGAGCGGCTGGAGGCAGGAAAGTTGACCTCACTCCGCATCCGATAGAGCACAAAAGCTGCGCTCTTCGGTGCCCCGGAAAATCGGGACTGGAGGGGCCGATGGCCTCTTCACACGCTGTTGACCGTCGTGACCTGGTTGTCCACGCCGGCTGCCGCCCCATGCGGCAAAAACACTCCAGAACAAATCACCCGAAGTCAAAGTACCCCAGGGGCTAAAGCACTTGGTCAACCCGGCGGTTTACGGCACGACTGAAGTCGTGCCCTGATCGAGACAAACGCCGATGCGCCGACCCTGGTGGTTGATATCAGGCAGACGCCGATGCGCCCGTCTCTAGTAGGGAATCATGCGCTTGATCTTCTTCTGATCCGCCTTGTCGAGAATGGTATCCATGTCGAGCTGGCGCTTGCGCTTGGTGCCCTTGGAAGTCAGGATGTGGCGCTTGAACGCGTGACCGCGCTTGACCTTGCCCGTCCCCGTCTTCTTGAAGCGCTTGGCCGCTCCGCTATGTGTTTTCAGCTTCGGCATAGTGTCTATTAAAACATACCAGGAATGCCAGCCGCTGTCCATGTGAGGCGCGGGCGGGTAATGGTGCAGTTTGAATACGGAAGCGCGCCTTTCGCGCGCCGGCGCGAATTGGCGCGCCCAGATCCCTCGCTTCGCAAAAGCCCAGATCCCTCGCTTCGCAAAAGAGGCACGCTCGGGATGACAAGCAAACTGCACCACTACCCGCGGGCGGGCTCGCGGTTCAGGGAAAGCAGAGCGGTCCAGATGCTGCCGGCGGCGCGTTTTGCTAGAATGTCACAACGAATGCCACGGCGTTCGCCGCAGATTTGAGCCGCAATCTCTACCGAAGTTTTCGTCTTCCAAGCCGCGTTGGCGGAGCATCCAGGAATCGCTCCGAGCGAGCTGCTCGCTCAGCGCGGACGCAATGTTATAGGAGCCTGTTCTGACGTCGCGACCTGGTCCTGCTGCCTACAACCCGGCGCATCATCGGTTTGCCGTGATCCTCGCCTGGGCTACCTTTCTCCTGATTATTGCGGGCGCGCTGGTCACCAGCAACGATGCCGGGCTTTCCGTGCCCGACTGGCCAACGTCGTTCGGTTCACTCTACCGGCTGCCGCCGATGGTGGGCGGTATCAAATACGAGCACACGCATCGGATGATTGCCGAGTTCATCGGCCTGCTGATCATCGTGATGGCGGTATGGACGCAGCGGGTCGAGAGCCGCAGGTGGATGCGCGTGCTGGGATGGACCGCGCTGGCGGCCGTTATCGCACAGGGAGTCCTGGGCGGCATCACCGTGCTGAATCTCCTTCCCTGGTCGGTTTCGACGGCCCATGCCACGCTGGGGCAGATGATTTTCTGCATCGTAGTCGCCATGGCACTGTTCACAAGCCGGGAATGGCTGCAGGAGCCTGAAGCGGTGTCCGAGACCGATGTGCACCCCGGGACGGCCCTGCTGACTGCAATCGCCGCCACATGCGTGTGGGTGCAGCTGATTCTGGGCGCCGCATTTCGCCATTACGGCATGAAGCTGCTGCCGCATCTGATCGGGGCGTGCGTGGTGACCGCCGTCCTGTGCTGGACCATCGCCCGGGTGCTGGCGCGCTACGGAAATATCGATCATCTGCGCAGGCCGGCCCAACTGCTGCTGGCGCTGCTGATGGTCCAGCTTGGTCTGGGGTTCAGCGCCTATCTCACGCGCCTGCGATGGGGACACGATGCGGTGCAGCCGCTGCAGATCATGGTGGTGAGCACGGTGGCGCATGTTGCCGGCGGAGCGCTGGTGCTGGCGGCCAGTGTGGTACTGGCGATCCAGGCGCGGCGGATGATCACGAGCCAGGCGACCGCGCCGGCGGCGCACAGCGCAGAGAGAAAGGCCGTGGTCGCATGAGCAGTGTCAGCCAACCGCTCGCCGTTCCCCGCGCGGGGATTGCCTCGCTGGCCCGCGATTATGCCACTCTCATCAAGGCGCGCGTCACCGCCCTGATTGTGATGACGGCCTGGGCGGGCGCGTATTTCGGGGCGGCGAAAGCGGGCGTGTCGTCGCTCTCCTGGACGCTGCTGCACGCGCTCATCGGCATCGGGCTGGTGAGCGGAGGCACGGCCGCCATCAATGAAGTGGTGGAGCGCGACCTGGACGCGCTAATGCTGCGGACCTCGCAGCGCCCGCTGGTGACGGGCAGCATGGGCCTGCTGCATGCGTCGCTGGTGGCTTTCGGGATGACCCTAAGCGGCGTGCTGTACCTGTGGGCCACGACGAACCGGCTCACGGCGGCACTGGCGGCGCTCACCTCGCTGACCTACCTTGCGGTTTATACGCCGATGAAGCGCGTGCACCCCGTCTGCACCTTCTTAGGCGCGTTTCCGGGAGCCATGCCTCCCGTGCTGGGCTGGACCGCGGTGCGCGGCCGGCTGGATGGCGAAGCGCTGGCACTGTTTGCCATCCTCTTCTTCTGGCAGTTCCCGCACTTTCACTCCATCGCCTGGCTCTATCGCGAAGACTACGAGAATGCGCGCATCCGCATGCTCCCCGTGGTGGAGGCCGATGGCCGCTCGACCGCATTGGCCATCGTGATGTACGCCGTGGCACTGGTTCCGGTGTCGCTGGCGCCGACGCTGATGGGCATGTCGGGATGGGCATACTTCACGGGCGCGCTGCTGCTCGGCAGCGCCATGCTGTGGTTCAGCCTGCGTATGTGGACGATGAAGCTGGCGCCCGCCGCGCCGGACTCGAAGCCGCACGCACGGCACCTGCTGCAGGCATCGGTGATCTATCTTCCACTGCTGTTCGCGCTGATGATGATCAACCGGGCGGGATAGCTCTCACTCGATAAAAAGTTACGGCAATAGTTACCAAAGGTGCCAAGCCGGCGTTTTTTATCCTCAGGCCTCAGCAACGGTTGTATAGAGTTCCTCACAAAGAAGAGCTCCAGCCAGCACGGGATCAGCCTGTCGTCGCTGTGTGTGTGATTCGCCAACCCTCGTCTGCCTCTTCAGGACGGCATAAAGGAGAGAAAGATGAAACTACGAGTGTTGGTAATCGCCGCTACAATCGGCATTCTGATGCTGGGCGCTCTTCCGATGCAGGCCCAGAACTGCCCACCACTGACCCAAGGTTTTTGGAAGAATCATCCAACCGTATGGAATGACGGTTCGGGGATGACGCTGGGCACTACTTTCTACACCAATGCACAGTTGATGAACATTCTGCAAGCTCCAACCCGCGGGGACGCCAGCGTGGCCTTGGCCCGTCAGCTAATTGCCCGAATTTGAACATCATTAGCGGCACCGACTCGACGCCCATTCAGCAAACTCTCTCCGATGCCAACAGCCTGCTCGGCTCGGGGACAGTTCCAGAAGGCGTCTCGCCATCCTCCCCTGCCGGGCAGCAGATGGAAGAGGACGTCTCGGTCCTAGACGACTTCAACAACGGGGACATAACGAACGCATGTTATCTCCAGCTTGAGTAAGTGGTGCCGCAAGGGAGGCATAAGAAAGGGCACGGCTGAAGCCGTGCCCTGACCCGAATCGAGCCGGCGCTATCCTGATTGTTCTAACATCTCTGAGTTAACGTACGGCTGAGATGCCAATCGCATTCGCCACCTTTTTGTATGTTGGATTGCTTTGGGAATCGGCTCCTAGATCTTCTACAGCAAAGCCAGTTACGCAACCAGGAAAGCTGCGCATCCGTCCATACTAACCGCGATCGGAATTGCATTCCTCGGGTTTGCGGAGTGGATATTTCACTGGCGCTTACCCTGGTTTTTCATCGTCGCGGTTATCGTAATCATGTTCCTGAATTATCGCCTGACGCGATTCTGCCCTCGATGCAACGCGACCATCTACGGAGGCCCTGGTTATTCCCGCGTGAACTTCTGCCCGAAATGTGGCGCTAACCTGCAAGGCTGAGGAGAAGGCGAGACCTCCGGGGCGCGGCGTTACTCATATAAAATCGTCTTTGGCCCTCGTATGAGCGTTTCCAAAACCCTTCATCAAACCTCCGTGGACAAGCTGGAAGCCGGGGCTTCGGCCGTGATCCAGCTGCAGGCGTTGCGCCATCAGTACGGCGAACGCGTCGCGCTGGCGGGAGTTTCGTTTGATGTGGGGCAGGCGGAAATCTTCGGCCTGCTGGGTCCGAACGGCAGCGGCAAGACCACGACCTTCCGTATTCTTTCGACCCTGATGTTGCCCTCGGGAGGGCGCGCGCTGATCCTGGGACACGATGTGGCGCGCGAGCCGGCGCTGGTCCGGCGCAACATTGGAGTGGTATTTCAGGCGCAGAGTATCGACGTAAAGCTTTCGGCGGAAGAGAACCTGATGCTGGTCGGCCATGTTTATGGACTGAGCGGCGCTGCACTGAAGAGGCGAGTCGCGGAGATGCTGGGCCGCGTGGGACTGTCCGATCGTGGCAAAGACAAAGCCGAGACGTTTTCGGGTGGGATGCGGCGCCGGCTGGAGCTGGCGAAGGGACTGCTGCATCATCCCTCGGTATTGCTGCTGGACGAGCCGACCACCGGGCTGGATCCCGGCGCGCGCCGCGATCTCTGGCAGTATCTGCAGCTCCTGCGCGACGAGGAACGCGTGACCGTGCTGGTGACCACACACCTGATGGAGGAGGCGGAGCGCTGCGACCGACTGGCAATCTACGCCAACGGCAGCGTGGTTGCGCTGGGCACGCCGGCGGAGCTGAAGAGCGAGATCGGAGGCGACGTGATCCTGCTGGAGGCGAACGATCCGGATGCGCTGGCGAGCCGCATCGCGCAGCGCTTCGGGGTGCATCCCACGGTGCTCGATCATCGCGTGCGCCTGGAGATCGAGAGCGGACATCGCTTTGTTACTGACGTGGTGGAGGCATTTCCCGGCGAAGTTGAGGGCGTGTCGGTGCACAAGCCGAGCCTGGAAGATGTGTTCATCCGCCGGACGGGCCACCGCTTCTGGAGCGAGGAAAGCGGTCCGGAGGCGGAGGAGCAGAAGTAAATTGCCCGGCACGCGGGCTAAAGCCCTCTCGAAGAAATAAAAAGCTTGTGACGGCGCAGCTAAAGCTGCGCCCCTTCAAGGCGCATGCAGCCGACCGCAATCGCGAGGCGCGGGCAAGCCCGCCCGAAGAAATAAGAAGGTCCTGACGGCGCAGCTAAAGCTGCGCCCCTTCAAGGGCTGCGTTTTCAAAAAGCGCGCGATAGCCGAGGCTTCCGCGCGCCATTTGCAGCCGCGATGGGCCGGGAACGCGTTTATCACTGGCCGTGTTTTTGCTGTGCCGCGGCGGCATGATCCTCCGCGCGATTGGCATCGTCGAGCCGGCCTTCGCGACGGTATAGCCTTGCCAGGCGGCGCCACGGCTCGGGCGCGTCGGGTTCAATCTGCGCGGCCTGCTCCTGAAAGGAAATGGCCCGCGCCAGTTCGCCCTGTTTGTCCCAGGCTACGGAGCGACCCTGCGCCAACATGAAATCGAAGGTGCCATTGTCGGCCGCGCGGATATTCTTCGGAGCGCTTCGCTCCGCCCGATCGAAGGCGCTGAGGGCATCGTCCGGCTGGTTCGCCCTGAGATAGAGATAGCCGAGATTCAACAGAACGGAATATGGCTTCGGCGAGAGGGCGGCAGCGCGCTTCATGGTGTCGATGGCTTCCGGTGTGCGTCCGCGGTTGCGATAGCTGTCAGCGAGCGCTGTGAGGGTCACGTCGCCGGGTTGCAGCGAGACGGCGGCCAGGTATTCCTGCTCCGATTCATCCGCGCGGCCCATTGTGAACAGCAGGTTGCCGCGCAGCCAGTGGACGAAGGAGCTGCCGGGAAAGATGTCCAGGGCATTACCGGTCGCGACCAGCGCTTCGGAGTTCCGGCCCAGTGCAGCCAGGACCGCGGCTGCATTGCTCCAGGCATTGAATGCGCCGGCGCCGCTTTTTGCGGCGGTCGGCAAGGGCAGTGGCGCGGTGGCGCAGTTGACCGCAAAGCGCTGGAGCAACTCCCCGGATTGCGGCGCGGTGCGGCGCACGAAGACTGCCGAAATCTCATCCAGATACACCGGCTGCCACAGCGTGCTATGACAGAAGTCCTGGAGATGGACCAGTTCGATTCCGTTGAACCGCCCCAGCGGAAGCAGAATCGTGTTGATGTTGTAACGGGCCGCCTCCTCCTGCCATGAGGGGGAATCGGGCGAGCTTTGCAGCAACCGGGTGTTCCGCTGGATGGCCTGTACCCCGAAGACCAGCGCGCGTCCGTCGATGGTGTCGCGATGCTGCGGGCCCAGTCTCCACGCGACAAATCCGCCCTCGTTGTAGGTGTTGAAAACTTCTCCCGGAAGATTGTTGCTTTCGATGAATTCAGCGGCGCGTTGCGGGAACCACCAGCTCAGGCCGGCGCCGAAGGTACTTTCCGAAGTGCCGCGCGCGTAGAAGCGATTGCTCGCCAGATCGAAGCAGCGCAGGACGACGAGTATCGCCAGCAGCGCAACCGCAATGCCCGCGGCAATCGGGCGTGCTCTGGCGGGACGGAGCCATGCGATGACGCGCGTTGCCACTTCTGCAAGGATTGGCCCGCCAACTACGACGACCACACAGGCGAAGAGCGCACCCATGCGAACGTAGCGCGAGGCGACATAACCTGCGCCCAGCAGCAGGATGGCCGCTCCCAACTGCGCCCGCAGCAACGCCACGGCTGCAGCGACGACAGCAAATGCCAGCAGCAGGTAAAGCGTGCCCTCCGTCTGGCGCAACGAAATCGAATTGGTGATGGCGCTCCACGTCAGCGGCAGCCCGGTCCATTCGGCGATCAGGTACTCGTGCTGGCCATTGACGCGCTGCTGGAGGAGGATGGCGCGGTAGACACCCCAGCCCCAGGGATTCACGAGCGTGGCGAGCGCTGTGGCTGCCAGCCACGGCCCGGCGCGGCGGAGTCGCTGAAGCCCGGCCCGGCGCTGCGCCGCGCTCATGATCGCCTCCAGCAGCTCCGTCACAAGGTAGGCGGCGATGAGCCCAAGACCAGCGATAAATCCCAAATGAAGGTTGACCCATGCGACCATCAGCAGCGGCAACAGCCAGAGCGCGGCGTCACCAGTGCAATACTGCTGCCAGATCAGCGAGAGAAATGCCGCGAACAGCACAACCGTGAACATGTCCGCACGGGGCGTGGTGCGCAGGGCGATGACTGGCACCGCGAATATGGCAAGGGCGGCTCCGATTGCGAAGCTCCTGCGTAGCAGCAACAGAACGGTCGCGACGCAGGCAGCGGCGCCGATCCACGAGATGAACGCGAAACCGCCCAGCAGATACGCGGCGTAGAAAACGATCCCCGCGCCGACGGGGTAGATCCAGGGCTGGCCGGAAGCGGTATAGGAGAGGACGTCGACGGAAGGAACAGAGTGGTGCTGAACGATCCAGCGTCCGGTGGCCATCTGCCAGCCGAGATCGAAATCCGAAACCGTTCGTAGTCCGGCGAACAGGGCATAGATGAGGGCGAGAACCGCGAGCAGATAAAAGAGACGGCGACGGAAAGCAGAATCACCTGGAGCGGCGGAGCCTGCGGCAGCCAGGCGCACATCTACGGGCGATGAAGTCATTTGCCGGGAAGGCAGCCATCATAGCAGGCCGGAAGAAGCTTTTCGAGCCACATGTACCGCCGAATTCCCCTGTAGAATAAATTCAGCATGCAAGCTACGCCTGGCGGTATGACAACCGGCAACTGAGCCTATGGCTACCCAAACCGGCACCTTTTCCGTAAGCGTTGCGCCAACCAGCGCAGGCACGCTACTGCCCTCCATTTCGCTGTGGTGGCGCGAGGTCATCCGCTTTTACCGGCAGCGGGCGCGGGTGGTCGGCGTGATCGCATCGCCGCTGCTGTTCTGGGTGGTCATCGGCTCGGGATTTGGCACCTCCTTCCGCTCCAGCGGCGCCGGTGGACAGCATTATCTGGAATTTTTCTTCCCCGGCGCGCTGATCATGATCGTGCTGTTCACCGCCATCTTCACCATGATGTCGGTAATCGAGGACCGCAAGGAAGGCTTTCTGCTTTCCGTTCTGGTCGCGCCGGTGAGCCGCTCGGTCATCGTGCTGGGCAAGGTGCTGGGCGGAGCGACGCTGGCGACCCTGCAGGGACTGATCTTCCTGGTATTCGCGCCGGCGGTGGGCGTGCATTTCACGTTCGCCAGTTTCGGGCTTACGGTGCTGGCGATTTTTCTGGTCGCGTTTTCGCTGACGGCCCTCGGGTTCATCATCGCCTGGCCGATGGATTCCACCCAGGCCTTTCACGCCATTATCAATCTGTTTCTGATTCCCCTGTGGCTGCTCTCAGGATCGCTGTTTCCGCTCTCCGGCGCCTCGTTGTGGATTCGCCTGCTCATGCGGATCAATCCGCTGACCTACGGGACCGAGGCGCTGCGTTCGCTGCTGTTCCCCGGCTCGGCTTCCACGGACCTGTCGCTGGGCGGCAACTTCGCGGTGCTGGCGCTGTTTACGCTGGTGATGTTCGTCCTGTCATTCCTGATCGCGAGCCGCCGAACGACCAAACCGGCTGCCTGATGCAGTTGAGTGCTACATTTTTCCCCGCGCTCGACGCGGTGCTCAACGGCTCCAGCGCCGTCCTGATCGGCACGGGCCTGTACTTCATCCGGCGTGGCCGCCAGCAGGCGCATAAACGCATGATGCTGGCGGCGCTCTGTACCTCCTCGCTGTTCCTGCTCTCGTACCTGTATTACCATCTGGTGCTGCGCGCCGGCGTCACCCGCTTCCAGGGAGCAGGATTCTCGCGTCCGCTGTACTTCACAATCCTTGTATCGCATACCATTCTTGCTGCCGTCGTCGTGCCGTTCATCCTGGTAACCCTGGTTCGCGCATTGAAAGGAAGCTTCGAGCGGCACAAGAGAATTGCGCCCTATACCTTCGGCATCTGGATGTACGTCTCGGTGACCGGGGTGGCGATCTACCTGATGCTGTACAAGATTTTTGCAAGGTGAATGGGTGTGACAGGCAAGCAGGCAGAGGCGTTCAGCGATAGCTCAGGCGAAGCGCCGGTGCGCGGGTTTGTGCATAGCGCGAAAGGCACGGGTTCGGGATTTCTGGTGCTGACCCACGGAGCCGGCGGGAACTGTAACGCGCCGCTGCTGGTCGCTCTGGCGGAGCGGTTCGCAGCTGCCGGTCTCGCGACCTTGCGTTGCGATCTGCCCTTCCGGCAAAGACGCGCCACCGGGCCCCCTTCACCCTCCGATGCCAGGCGCGACCAGGAGGGACTGCGCCGGGCGGTGACTCTGATGCGCGAGAGATTTGCGGGCACGGGATTTCTGGGCGGCGTCTCGTATGGAGGACGGCAGGCCAGCATGCTGGTGGCCTCGGAACCTGCGCTGGCTGCAGGTTTGCTGCTGCTGTCATATCCGCTGCATCCGCCGGGACGACCGGGGCAGTTGAGGACCGCGCATTTTCCCCAGCTACGAACGCCGACGCTGTTCATCAGTGGGACGCGGGATGCGTTCGGATCAATTGAGGAGCTGCAAGGCGCTATCGGCCTGATTTCCGCGTCGACGAAGCTGGTTGCGATTGAAGGCGCCGCGCACGGGCTGTTGCAGAAATCGAACCGCGAAACGTTGCCGGAGAGGGTCGTCGGGGAGTTTCAGGCATTCTTTTTTCGTTAAGAAGTCAGGTTGAGGTCTCGGCAGCGGCTAAGCCGCGGTGACCTGGCGTGCCTGCGGACGGCCTGAAGGCCGTCCCCTTCAATGAAACTTCATCGGAGTGTCCTTAGCGCCCGCCGCGAAACTGCATGATCCTGCGGCGGTCGCGTTTGGACGGTCTGCCCGGCGGCGCGGGAGCGAAGTCCCGCAGCGCCTTGCACTCCTCGGCCGCTTTCATGCGCAATTCGCGGCTGGCTTCGGTTTCCTCATAGAGGGTGTGAGCCACCGGGGCCGGTCCGCGCACCTCGCTCAGCAGCAGGACATTCACCTCAAAGTCGCCGCCCTCGGTGCGGACCTGCAACAGGTCGCCAACGCGCACCTCACGGGCAGGCTTGGCGGGCTGGTGGTTGGATTGGACCCTGCCGAGTTCACAGGCACGGGTCGCCAGCGAACGGGTCCTGAAGAAGCGCGCCGCCCAGAGCCATTTGTCGATGCGCACGCCACCCATGCACCTATCTTAAGACTGTTGCCAGTGCGCAGTTGGATTTTGCACCAGCTTTTCGCATGGAGGCTGCCTGGAAGCCGAAAAAGCACCTTCCTCATTGATTAAAGTCGGTTTCAGGCTGACAAAACAAAAGGGATTCGCAACGGCACAGCTAAAGCTGCGCCCCTTCAAAGCAGCCCTGGGGAGTTTTCAGCAGTCTGCCAGAGGCAAAAAGCAGGAGTACAGGAGCGGAACGAAGCACGAAGCGGGTGTAAGATGGCGCGTTCGTCCAGGAGGCCGCTCTTGCCCGATCGCCGCCGTTTTCTCGCCGCGGGCGCCGGATTCGCCGCCGCTCTCGCCTTTCGCAACGATCTGCTGGCACAACTGCAGAAAGTTCCGCCATCGCTGCCGAATCCAGAAGCGTACGCCGGCAATGACGAGGCGTACTGGAGCGAGCTACGCCGGCAGTTCCTGATTCCCGAAGACGAAATCTATCTGAACAACGGCACGGTCGGCTCCAGTCCCGTGCCGGTGCTGCGGGCAGTCTTTGACGGCTATACCTCGACGGAGAAGCTGGACGAGGCGGACCCTGAGGACTATCCCATCTGGGGTTACGGGCCGTGGAACGAATTTCGCGATCCTCTGGCCGCCTTCGTGGGCTGCACGCGCGACGAGATTGCGCTGCTGCGCAATGCAACCGAGGCCAACAGCTACATCGCCAATGGCGTGGACATGAAGGCCGGCGATGAGGTGCTGATGACCGACCAGGAGCATCCCGGCGGCGAGCAGCCGTGGCAACTGAAGGCGAAGCGCTACGGCGCCGTCGTGAAGAAAGTCGCGCTGCCGCTGCCGGTGAAGGACACGCCCCAGGTGCTGGAGCTGTTCAGCGACGCCATCACGCCGCGCACGCGGGTCATCTTCTTCAGCCACATCACGACGGTGACGGGCGTGGTTTTGCCGGCAAAGGAGATCTGCGGGCTGGCGCGCTCGAGGGGCATTCTGTCGGCGGTGGACGGAGCGCACGTGCCCGGAATGATGCGGCTCGATCTGCATGACCTTGGCTGCGACATGTACAGTTCCAGCCCGCATAAATGGCTGATGGCGCCCAAGGGCTCGGGCTTTCTGTACGTCCGTGACGAGGTCATCGATCGGCTGTGGAACACCATCGCGACCGAGGGATGGAACGAGCCGAAGCTGCGCGCCGAACGCTTCCAGCGGATTGGCTCGTCGAATGTGCCGTCGCTTTACGGATTGCGCGCGGCCATCCAACTGGCGAACCAGATTGGCATGGAGCGCATCGAGCGCCGGCATCGTGAGCTTGGCGATTACATGCTGGCGGAGACGGTGAAACGCGGCGCGGAATCGTGGACCTCGCCCGACGCGAAGCTGCGCTGCGCGATTGCCACGGTGAACGTTCCGCCCATCCAGCGCATGCAACTGGAAGAGTGGATGTGGAAGACGAAGAAGATCAGGATTCGCGGCGGCGAGCCCTCGAAGCTGAGGCTATCGACGCCCTATTACCTGAGGAAGAAGGAAATTGACCGGTTTCTGGACGCGTTCGACGAGTACAGACGGGAGAAGGCGTAAAGGGGGATGGCGTGGCTCCATCGCTTACGATGAGGCGATTCCTTCGCCAGTGATCATGGAGGATTTGATGCCGGCAGCTCATTGCTTTATTCAGGAAGCGGAGCACACAAGATCCTGGCGTAGCGGCACGGTTCTTCGCCTCAGGCTGGCTCCTCCCTTGCCTTCTCCGCGCTAAAATATCCCTTTTGCGCCTGGAGAGATTCATGGCCACCAGCACCACCCGCACCAACCCGCTCTCCTTCCTTACTGACCAGCTGACCGAACTCAAGCACAAGGGCACCTACTTCCGCCTCCGCGTCCTTGACGATGAGCAGGCGCCGGTCTGCACCTTCGACGGCAAGCGCGTCATCAACCTCGCCTCCAACAACTATCTCGGGCTGACCACCCATCCCAAACTGCGCGAGGCGGCGCTCGAGGCCACCCGGGAGTTCGGCGTCGGCTCGGGCGCGGTGCGCACCATTGCCGGCACCATGAAGATCCACATGGAGCTGGAGGAGAAGATCGCGCGCTTCAAGAACGTCGAGGCCTGCGTGGTCTTCCAGTCCGGCTTCACCGCCAACGCGGGCACCGTCTCGGCGGTCCTCGGCAAGGACGACTTCATCATCTCCGACGAGCTGAACCACGCCAGCATCATCGACGGCGCTCGCCTCTCGCGCGCCCGGATCAGGGTCTTCCGCCACAAGGACGTCGCCCATGCCGAAGAGCTGCTCAACGAAATCCGCAACGAGCCCGGCCACAAGCTGCTCATCACTGACGGCGTCTTCTCCATGGACGGCGACATCGGCGCGCTGCCGCAGCTGACCGAGCTCGCCGAAAAGAACGGCGCCATCATGATGGTGGACGACGCGCATGCCTCCGGCGTTCTCGGCCGCAACGGCCGCGGCACCGTCGACCACTTCCATCTGCACCGGCGGGTGGACATCCAGGTCGGCACGCTGTCGAAAGCCATCGGCGCGCTGGGCGGCTACGTCTGCGGCACCCGCGATCTCATCGAGTTCCTCTACCATCGCGGCCGTCCGTTCCTGTTTTCCACCTCCCATCCGCCGTCGGTCGCGGCCACCTGCATCGCCGCCTTCGATGTGCTGGAGCAGGAGCCGGAGCGCATCGACCGCCTGTGGGAGAACACCCGCTACTGGAAGAAGGAGCTGGGCGCGCTGGGCTTCAACATCGGCGGAGTGAACACCCCGGCCAGCGAGACGCCCATCACGCCCATCATCATCGGCGACGGCAAGCTCACCATGGACTTCTCGCGCGAGCTCTTCCAGGAAGGCGTGATGGGCACCGGCATCGCGTTTCCCACGGTGCCTGAAGGCAAGGCGCGCATCCGCACCATCATGACCGCAACGCACACCCGGGACGAACTCGACCAGGCGCTGGAAACGCTGAAGCGCGTCGGCAAGCGGATGGGAATACTGGCCTGACTGCGGTTGTCGGTTGCCGGTTGTCCGTTGTCAGTTGGGGTCTGCTTTTGCTGACAACCGGCCACTGGCTACTGGCAACTGCCTTGGGGAATCTGCTGTCTCTGGCCACTGGCCACTAGCCACTACCCCACCCCATTTTTCTGGGTCTTTGCTGTCAATACTTTGCGACGGCAATAATATAGTTGCCAACTATATTATTGCCTTTGCGACCCATCGCTCGCAAAGTATTCAGCGGAAACGAGTTAAAGCGCCCGCAAGTCCCGGCTTCTCAATACTTTGCGCGACATAAGCCAAGACCTTGAGAATATGGCACTTCGTCGTCGAGCTAAGTCTCGCTTCCAGAATATTTTGCAGAGATGCAGCCAGGTGCTCACGCCCTGAATTAGGGGCACTGACCCGACCCCTGTCCACTAGCCACTGACCACTAGCCACTGTTTGTCAAAGATCATCAGCCCCGGAAACCTTCCCGGAGGGACTGGACACACGACGCCCAACCTACCAGCATAGCGTCTCCCCTGTTGTCGTCAAGATTACAGGAGGAGGGGGTGAAGTAATTAGCCTTTGGTAACCATGCGGTCGGCGGTTCTCGTTTTGGCGGGTGCCCCACTCATCTGCGCTGTTCGAATGAGTGGGAGCGAGGTCCCGCCCCCTGATTGCAATCCACGCTCCCTCATGGCAGGCTCAACCAGTACTCCCATGTCATTCAAACCGAGCCATGCCGGAGCGCTCGCCGCCATCACCGCGCTGCTGGTACTGTCGGCGGCCATGGCCGCTCCCTGGTTGCTGGCGCGCGGCTCGCCGGCCATCGCGGTGGTTTTGTATCGCGGCTTCGCGCTGGTCTGCCATCAGCGTCCCGAGCGCTGCTTCTGGATCTTCGGCGCGCCGGTCGCGGTGTGCGCCCGCTGCCTGGGAATCTACATGGGGGCGGCGTTTGGGCTGCTGCTTCGGACTTCGCGAACCATCGCGATGCGCATGCTGATCGCAGCCGCGGCGATCAACCTCCTCGACGCGGCGGCGGAATTCACCGGCTTGCATGGCAACTGGATGTGGGCGCGCTTTGTGCTCGGCCTCGCGCTGGGAGCCGCGGGCGGACTAATGATATCGTCGTCGATGCCGGTTCGCACCCCCGTGACCGCGAAGGAGGCGGCATGAAATTGTCTTCGCACAAAATCCGTTTCGTACTTGGAGCCGTTGCACTGGCACTGGCGACTGGTCTCTGCGCGGCGTATGCCGAGGGCGCTTCGTTGCCGGCGGCGAACGCTCGAAAGGCGGCGCCGGATTTTACTCTGCAGGACGCCAGTGGCGCATCATTCAAGCTTTCGGATTATCGCGGCAAAGTGGTGCTGCTCGATTTCTGGGCGACATGGTGCCACGGCTGCAAAACCGAAATCCCGTGGTACATGGAATTCCAGAACAAGTACAAAGACCGCGGCTTGTCGGTGATCGGCATCTCCATGGACGACGGCTGGAAACCGGTGAAGGCGTACATCGCGGAGCAGAAGGTGAATTACCGTGTTGCCGTGGGCGACGACAAAGTCACGGAGCTGTACAAGATTCACAATATGCCGGTCACGCTGCTGATCGATAAGAACGGCCGGATTGTGGATACAAAAGTCGGAGTGGTCGACAAGGACACGTTCGAAAAAGAGATACAGGCGCTGCTGCAGGAATGGCCGCAGCACACCTACAGCTCATGCACCATCTTCCCGCCGACAATCGTCGCCACAGCCCGTCCGGTAAAACTCCAGCCGTCGAACGGGGTATTCTTTGACTTCGACCGCGACTGCGAGGCATCAAAGGTCCACTTCTTCTTCGGATCGAAGATGGTCACGTCGGCGTAGGCGCCTTTGGCGAGCGTACCGCGTCCTGCCAGGTAGAAGATCTTCGCCGGGTTCGCCGCCAGCAGCTCAACAATGCGCCCGAGCGGCAGGCCGAAGTGATGGTGCAGCACGGTGAGAACGATGGGCAGCGTGGTTTCGAGGCCGGTAATGCCGAAAGCGGCGCGCTCGAACTCCACCTGCTTTTCGTGAAAGGCGTGGGGGGCATGATCGCTGGCCACGGCGTCGATGGTGCCGTCAAGAATGCCTCCGATCAGCGCCTCGCGGTCGGCGGCCGAGCGCAGCGGCGGATTCATCTTGTAATGCGTGTTGAACTCGCCCACATTGTCGTCGATGAGGGTGAAGTGGTGCGGCGTGACCTCCGCCGTGACGCGCAGCCTGGCTTTTTTCGCCGTTCGCACGGCTCCCAGCGCCTCCCGTGTCGAGAGGTGCGCCACATGCAGATGTCCGCCGGTCTCGCCCGCGAGGCGGGTGTCGCGCTCCACCACGCTCGCCTCCGCCGAATTCGGCATGCCGTGCACACCCAGCCGGAACGAGGTCGCGCCGTAGTTCATGGAGCAGCCGGCCGTCACCCGGGTATCTTCCGCGTGCTGCACCACCGGGATGTCCACCCGCGCGGCCCGTCTCAGCGCACGGCGCATCACCGCGTCATCCAGGATGGGCTTGCCGTCGTCGCTCACCGCGACCGCGCCGGCCCGCTTCAGCGCGGCGAAATTCGTCAGCTTCGCGCCCGCGCTGGCCAGAGTGGCAGCGGCAATGGGGAAGACGTTGACCAGCGCCCCCCGTTCGGGTTCCTGCATCCAGCGGGTGATCTCGGCGGAATCGTTCACCGGCACGGTGTTCGGCATGGCGCAGACCGAGGTGAAGCCGCCGGCCGCCGCCGCCGCCGTTCCGGTCACGATGGTTTCCTTGTGCGACTGCCCCGGTTCCCGCAGATGCACATGCAGATCGATGAAGCCCGGCGCCACAATGCAGCCGCGGGCGCTGAATGTCTGTTTGGCCTGGCCGCGGAGTGAGCCGGGAGAGGAAACGGCGGCCACCCGTCCGTCGCGCAGCAGCACATCCATCTCGCGATCGATGCCGCTTGCCGGGTCGATCAGATGTCCGCGCTGGATGAGCAGGGAGTCCATGGCTGTCTCTCAACTACAGCACAACGGGGCACGGATGGCGACGAGACCTGCTCCAGATCGGCGGGAAAAGTGATGGGCCATTCAGGCGCGGGGCTCGCGGCCTTCCAGACGCTCAACCCGCTTGTCGAGGTCAAAAGACCGTTGAAGGCCATCGAGACGGGACAGTATCTCGCTGTGACGGGCATCGGCAGCTGTTTTCTCAGTTTCAAAACGCGCCAGTGTTTCGCGGTGATGGGCCTCCATGACTTTTTCGGTGGCGTCCAAGCGCGCATTCACCGCGCGCAGCTCAGGTGCCAGGAAGTCCTGCCGCACCTTGCGGAAATCGTCGATCACGCTCATCGTGTCGAATTATACCTCTGTCCTGGCGGACGGCAGGCCTGTTCCGGCGCCCCTTCACGCCCCTGCCAGTACCATGGCCAGGATGGCCATGCGCGTCTTCACGCCGTTGCGCACCTGCTCGTGGATGCAGGACTGCGGCCCGTCGGCCACTTCGCTGGTCAACTCCATGCCGCGGATCACCGGCCCGGGATGCATCAGGATGGCATCGGGTTTCGCCAGCAGCATACGCCGCGGCGTCACCTGGTAATGCGCCACATATGCCTCCACTCCCTGGTGCTGTCCCAGCAACCGCTCTTTCTGCACCCGCAGGGCCATCACCACGTCGGCGCCCTGCAAGGCGGCGTTCAGATCATGGCTGACGGTGACTCCAGGCGCCAGCGTGGCCGCCACCTCGGGCACGAAGTCCGGCGGCCCGCACAAAATCACATGCGCTCCGAAGCGCGAGAGCAGCTCCGCATTCGAGCGCGCCACCCGGCTGTGGTACACGTCGCCCACAATCACCACCCGCAGTCCCCGTAAATTTTTTTTGTGATTCAGCATGGTCAGCGCGTCCAGCAGCGCCTGCGAGGGATGCTGGTGCATGCCATCTCCGGCATTCACCACCGGCACCGAAACATAGCGCGCCAGCAGGTGCGCCGAGCCGCTGTTCGGGTGACGCATGACAATCACGTCGGCGCCGATGCACTCCACCGTCCAGCCGGTGTCGATGAGCGACTCGCCTTTCTCGATACTGGAGGAGGTCGCGGTCACCAGCGTGGTGGTTGCGCCCAGGGCTTTGGCGGCAAATTCGAACGATGTGCGGGTACGGGTGGAAGCTTCATAGAACAGCAGCACCACCCGTTTGCCCCGCAGCAGCTGCGAGGGGCGGTTCGGATCCATGCGCCGGGCGAGCGCCAGAATCGATTCAATCTGCGCGGTCGTAAGCTGGTTGATGCCCAGCAGTGAACCCAGTGATGGCTTCATGGTGCTTCGGGCGCCCGCTCCAGCAGCAGCACCTTGTCGGCGCCGTCGCTCTCCTGCAGCCTGACTTCGATGATCTGATTGGGGGTGGTCTGCAGCGTGCGGCCCACGAAGGTGGCCTCGATGGGCAGCTCGCGGTGCCCGCGGTCGACCAGCACGCAAAGCTGGATGCGCCGCGGACGGCCGTAATCGAACAGGGCATCCAGCGCGGCGCGCGCCGTGCGGCCGGTATACAGCACATCATCCACCAGCACGATGTCACGGTCATGGATGTCGAACTCCATGGTGCCGTGCTTCACCTCCGGCCGCTGGCCGACGGTGGACAGATCGTCACGATAGAGGGTGATATCGAGCGTTCCCACCGGCACCTCGGTCTTCTCGATACGTCCCAGGACTTTCGCCAGCCGCTGCGCCAGCGGGACGCCCCGGCGCATGATGCCCACCAGGCCGAGGTTGGCCACGCCGTTGTTCTTTTCCACGATCTCGTGCGCCAGGCGGACCAGGGTGCGCTCAATTTCCGAACCGGAGAGGATTTGGGATTTTTCGCGCAGGTTGGGAAGATGGGTGGAGACCTTCATTCCGACTCGCATCATACGCAAAGCGCGAGCGCCGGGGCAACTGCAGCCTGCATCTCTCGGATGCAGAACGCGAAGCCAGGGGCCGGATCGGTTGCTTGGCTAGCGAAACTCCCGCCGCCTTCCGAACAGGGAAGCTCCCAAAGCGCCACCGGCTGCGCTAAACAGCACGAAGACCACCCCCATGACGAGCAGAATAAGAACGATCAGGGTAGCCGCGCCCTGGGGGGTGCTCATCCAGTCCATCATGTTCTGGATCATCTGCTGAACTTTGGGATCGGGGTTGGCCGACATCTGCCTTCGTATCTGCTGTTCCATCGCGCGACGGAAATCGCCGCTGGAGCGCAGCGCCACGAAGGAAACGGTAGTGACGAGGGCGCTGACCACAAATCCGAACAGGCCGGCCAGGGCGCCAACCTTCATTCCCATGCCCGGGGTGACCACCATGTCCGGCAACTGCCTGCGATAGAAGGAAACCGAGAGCGCGCCCGCGCCCAGCGTCCAGAGGCAGCAACCGGTCGAGACGATGGGAATGGCCGTGAGAAGGGCGGCGCCAATGCCGCACAACAGGGCGCCTTTCCATGCCAGTTCCCAGCGAATAGCGCCCGGCTGCGGCGGATATGGCGCACCGGCCGTCCACGTTCCCGGCTGCGCTATGGACGGAGGAGGCGGCAGGACATTGGGAGGAACCTCCGGCACGGACGGTTGTGTCGTCCCGGATTCTCCCTCTGGTGGGATCACGCGGATCTGCGGTGCTCCGCAGTGCGGGCAGAAGGCCACGCTTTCCGGGATTTCAGTCTGGCAGCGGTAGCAGGGATGTTCCACTGCCGAAAACTTACAGGAAGCAGGCGGGCATTAGCAACCGGGAGCAGCCAAGAGGGCGCCGGGCTGGCGGACGGGCGATCTACAGCGCCGCGCTTCCGGCATGCGTGTCTTGCGCAATCCTTTCGGCAATCAGCCGGGCCGCCTTCACCGAGCCCACCACCTTGCCCGAAAAGATGTGAATCTCGCCCGGCGACGTCTCCTGCATGTACAACGTACGCCGGTCCTGCCTGGGATTGTTTTCCACCACGCGGACGGTAAAGCGTGACCCCAGATAAACCGCTTCCGCCGACGCCGGCACGGCCAGCGCCGCATCCTGCCGCATGGCCTCGAAGCGCGTCCAGGAGATGGGCTCGAAGGCCGGCCGGTTCAGCAGCGGACGGTACTGCTCCGGAATCGGCTCGGCGGCATCGGTGGTGGTCCAGTGGTTGGTGTTCTTCGCGGAGCCCCAAAGCGAACGCCCCGAGCTGCCGTAAGGGTCGAAGGCGGTGAATGGCCCATCCACGACGACCAGCGACACGTGCTGCAACTGCGGTGGGAGCTGGATCAGGATCTTTTCCGCCACCTGATACTTCACCGGTTTGAAGAGCCCGCGCGACTGTCCCAGTCCGTAGGTGGCCCACACCACGAAGTCGTAATCGCCGCGCATGTCCGTCCTGAATTCGTGATGGTGCTGCCGGATGCGGAGCGCTTCAATTTTTTTCGTCAGCAGCTCGCGGAGCACCTCGGGATCGTAGATCTGCTCATCCACCTCGTAGCACTGGTCGATGAAGTCGAAGTTCATCCACTCCGGCCGGCAGGGGCGCAGCGGAATTTTGTGTTCGGCCATGACCTGTTCGAAGAGGGCGGGCGGTGTCTGCGAGCCTTCATGCGGGATGGCGTAATAGTGGCGGCTGTTGCGCACGATGGCCGGCGCGAAGGTTTCCATGAACTCCTGGCGGGCCTCCATCGTCTCGCGGATGGTTTCGGGGCTGCGCGGATAGTGATATCCGGAGTGGATGCGAAACTGATTGATTCCCGACGCCGCATTGAGCACGCCGAGCGGATCGAACAGATGAACCTCGTGTCCCTGCTCTGCCAGGCGGATGGCGGAGGTGGCGCCGTAAACCCCGGCGCCCGCAATGGCGACTTTTGCTTTGCGCTGAGTCATCGGTAAAGTGCTGTCCTGTTCATCTTCCGTGCGGGGTGCCCGCGGGATTCACCGGTACCAGAATACCGTTGCGAATGTAGTAACTATAACCCCGCCAGCGAATCGTCTTCCGGCCGAAGCTGGCGATCCAGATCAGAAATGCCACGAGGTCCCACAGCGGGATCAGCAGCATCCTGGGCCAGAGTCCCTTCTGCCGCATGCCGTGAATTCCAATCAGCCACGTCAGGATGACGCGCAGGACGAGGTAACCTCCGAGATAGCCAATCACGACCGGCCATGCCGGGTGCACCGCCACAGCAATCAGCGCCCAGATCAGACCCCAGGTAAAGATGAGGCCCTCGTGTCCGCGCCGGCGCATCAGCCGCATAACGGTCATCCAGCGTACCCGCTTGTAGAACAGGTCCTTCAGCGATTGGAAATCGGCTACGGACTTCACCATGTAGGGCAGCAGCTTCACCTCATAGCCTTGTGCTGCGACCAGGCGGCCGACGTTAAAGTCATCCGCGGGGCGGTTCTCGAGCACCTCATAGCCGCCGAAGCCGGCAATCCGCTGTTTGGTGGTAGAAATCGTCTGCCCGAACATGAACTTGATACCGTCGAGCTGCCATGCGACGAGGATGCCGGCGAAGAAATCGGAGATCATGCCGACCGACTGCAGCACCTGCACGAAGCTGGTCTCCTCGGTCGAGACATAGAGCGTCGTCGCGCCGCCCACCTTCGGATCGCGATAGGCGTGGGCGATGGCGCGCAGATAATCCGGTCCGACGCGTATATCGCCGTCGGTGATCACCAGCAGATCGTGCTGTGCCTCGCTCACCAGCCGGACCAGCCGTCCCACCTTGTCGTTGATGCCATGGCGTCCGGAGCCGTACAGCAGGCGAATCCTGCGCTGGGGAAAATCGGCGGCCAGCTTTTCCAGCACCGGCAAGGCCGGATCGTCAGGATCGACGCAGAACAGGATTTCGTATTCGGGATAGTCCTGGTGACAGAAGCTGGCGTAGTTCTCGTAAGCGTCCTCATCCAGGCCGCGGATGGGCTTCAGGCAGCTTATGGGCGGAGTGAAGTCGGTGTTCGGCGGGTTCTCGTGCCGCGCCACCCGAAAATATCGCGCCGCACTGTAGATGGCCAGCAGGTAATAGATGCCGGGAAGGGCGGCAACGGACAGGACTATGTAGCCCGCGATGGTCAACGCTTTTCCCCGCGAATGATGGGACTGAGCCGGTTCACGAATTCGAAACCACCGGGACGGACAATGGCTCCCGGAAATCCAGCGCCGTTAGGGATTGGAAGTGAAAGTGTAATCTAACATACGGCCAAACGGCGGTCGAGGACAGGACGGTAATGGTGCAGTTTGCTTGTCATCCCGAGCGAGCCTCCTTTGCGAAACGGGGGATCTGGGCGCGCCGATTCGCGCCGGCGCGCGAAAGGCGCGTTTCCGTTTTCAAATTGCACCACTACCGACAGGGCGGGGGCTGGCGACCGTCCGATAGCACCAGCCGGGACCTTTCTTCATGCGCGTATGTGTGACCGGCGGTACGGGATTTGTCGGCGCGTTTCTGGTGCGGGAGCTGCTGGCGAAGGGAACGACGGTCCAGGTGCTGGCGCGGCCGTCACCGCGCGCTCGGCAACTGGAAGCCGCCGGCGCGCAGATCGTTGGCGGCGATCTCGACGATGCGAATGCCATTGCCCAGGCCGTCCAGGGCGCCGATACCGTCTACCATCTGGCCGCCAAAGTGGCATCCCGGGGCACGAGGGCTGAGTACTTCGCGGCCAATGTCGCCGCAACGGAGCGCGTCCTTTCCGCCTGCGCACAACATGGCGCGGGACAGTTCGTCCATCTCAGTTCGCTGGCGGTTTACGGCCCGATCGACGAGGGCGCGAGTATCGACGAGGACACGCCCTTCGATGACAGGCCGGAGCTCCGCGATTCCTACGCGGAATCGAAAATTGCCGCCGACCTTCTGGTCAGCTCCTTCGCCCGGCGCACGGGCCTGCCGACTCTGATCATGAGGCCGGGAATCATCTTCGGGCCAGGACGGCCGCTGCCCACCGGCATCCTGGGATTCAGTCTGGGGAAGACAGACATCGTCTTCGGCAACCCCGGCCACCATTTCCCGCTGAATTATCTGGGCAACCTCGTGGATGCAATACAGACGGCTGCCGCCTGTGGCGCCGGGCTGCGGCAGTTCAACGTGCTCGATGATGACGATCTGACATTGGGCAAATATCACGAGCTCAGGTGCAGCGTCGAACTTC
>Ga0335081_10001185_pt1 | contig 41444 bp, 31 predicted proteins | sample Lox_Sample_35_FD_206713 | JGI IMG/M metagenome (GOLD analysis project Ga0335081, IMG submission 206713) | Soil microbial communities from Loxahatchee National Wildlife Refuge, Florida, United States - Lox_Sample_3.5 | ecosystem: Environmental > Terrestrial > Soil > Wetlands | place: USA... | reverse complement strand
ATTCGATCAGTGCCGCGCCGGCGCTGGTGACCCCCGTGGAGTCGTTCCTGGGACCGGCCTCCCAGCGCTGAGGCCGCAGCGCACCCGAATCAGCGAATCTAGCCTATCCTTCGCAGGCTAGCCCCTTTGATCCAACCACTCCAGCCATTCCCGCCATTCCTGCGGAGCCGACCATTTCTGGAGGTATCGCGTCTTACCCGCGGAGTCGAGCGCCCGCCAGAAAGGGCGGAATACCGTGGCCATCCAAGGCTCGCCGCTCTGCTTCCAGAATCCCGAAGTCGAGTCCTGCCCTGGGAACGCCACCCAGGGGGGCGGCACTTCGCCGTCCTGGTTCAGGTCGCGGGTCTCCGTCAGAAACCGGGGATCGGTTCCCGTCAGGGACAGCCAAACCACCCGATCCGACATCCCGCCGCCTTCCACCAGCAGCCTCGCGTGTCCGCTCGATCCGTGTTCGGGACAGTGGGGAATACCCGCGACTTGTATCTCCCGGGGACCTTCCGGGAAACTGCCCTGTACCGGTTCTGAGGCAAGCCACACCGAGGGCTCCCGGGCGCAGACGCAACAAGCCGCCGGGAACCGGATTTTACTCTCGCGCATCCACCGGGACAGCCCATCCACCGTCAGGTAAAACGCGAACCGGTGCAGTTCGGCATACCCAAAAATATCCAGAGACTGGCCGGCCGGTTGCCTCCCGCTTTGCAGGTTTCGGGTAAGAATCCTCCGCCAGTCCCTTGGTGGGATGCCGAAGATGCGCTGAATGCGCGCCGTGTCGAGTTCCATGGCTAGTGCCCGGGATCGATCTTTTTCGCTGCCCAGTCACCACCCGCATAGCCCGCGATACCGCCAATGACCCCGCCCACCAGGCCGGTAATGATGGCGCCCGGACCGGTCTCGATTCCGAGCGCGGCGCCCAGCGCAAAACCGCCCAGAAACCCTCCGCCCCATCCGCCCGCCTGCCGGACCGTCTCGGCGGCGATGGGCCGGACCGAGTGCGACTCCACGGAGCGGACCGACGCCTGTTCCAAATCATAGGCCGTGAACACCACCCCGACTACCGTGACGACGCGGCCGGCATGCCCGAGAGTCTTGAACAGCGTCATCTCCCGCGCCGCGGCCTCGGCCGACTGGACCGCCGAAGCCGGGATGTGCCCCTCTACCAGGACTTCTCCCTCGTGGGAGTCGATGACTCCCTTCAACCTGGCGATGCGAGCCTGGAGTTCAGGAGTGGCGTTCTGGTGAATCCGATCCAAGTCCTGAATGATCTCCTGGGTGGAGTGAATCCGGATGCCCTCCTTCTGCAGCTTGGGAATGTCGATGTACCAGGCATCTCCATTGAAGTTTGGGGCGCCGTGGGGCTTCGTGCTGGCCGAAATGTACCTGCTCATGGTGTCGCCCAAGGCGTGCTCGCCCAGACTGACAACGCCGTTCATATTCCGGGGATGAAAGCCGAACTGCTGTGGATTGTTGACCACCAGCGCGGCGATATCGGTCGGCGGCAGAGGCACGACCTTTCGCACCAGTTTGCCGTTGGCGGCGACGGTGCGCAGGACAAGGAACAGGGAACCGCGCGCCGGCACCGTCCAGGCCGGTTTTCGCGGCCCAAGCGATGTAGAGGCGAGGGCTGTGGAGGACGGCGCTGGAATCCCTGTCGTACTCGGAGTGCGTGGCAGTGGGCGAGGTGGGGCCGCGTTACCCGGCAACTTCAACTCTTGACCGATGACCAGATTGTAAGGAGCATCGATCCCGTTCATCCGGGCGACCTCCTCCCAGCGGGCCCCGGAGCCGAGTTGCGACTCGGCGATAGACCACAGACTGTCTCCCGGCTTTACACGGTATTTCATAAACCACATTGGGCCCGGAGGCCGGGCCGTGTGAGTCAATGGTAGGGGAATCGGGTATGGCCGTCAAGGCAAAGAATCAGTATGAGTTGTCTGAAATTGGGACCAGCACTCCTTCTGAGGAACTCCGGGGGGGCCGGCTGCCATCAGTTACACTCAACCTTAGATGCCGCATTGGTTCACCCTGCCCAATCTGTTGACGTTGACGCGGCTGGTGCTGGTCCCTTTTGTGATCGGCGATATCCTGGCCGGACGGCATTTGCGGGCGCTGGAGCTTTTTGCCATCGCCGCCGCCACCGACGTACTGGACGGCGCCGCCGCGCGGCGCTGGGCGCAGACCACCCAATCCGGGGCGTACTTCGACCCGATTGCGGATAAAGCGCTCCTCAGCGGCGCATTTCTCGCGCTCGGCGCGGCGCGTATCGCTCCCTGGTGGTTCGTTGGCGTGGTTTTGGGGCGCGATCTGTACATCCTGGCTGCAGCCGGGGTCTTCCTTCTGGCGAGCTCCGTCCGCAAGTTCCCTCCCAGCGTCTGGGGCAAGATCTCCACCTTCGTGCAAATCGTGACGGTGGTGGTGTGGATGAGCCGGGATGTCCTGGAACTTCCAGCATTGGCTTTGCTTTCCTCCGTAATTATCTGGCCTTGTTTGGCTTTTACGGTCTGGAGCGGTCTTCACTATACCTGGCGGGGGGTACAACTTGCACGTGCTCATTGACGAGGTGGGCGCTCGGGAGTAGTCTTAAAGTGAGAAGGCACATGACGCGTTACCAGCCAGCCCGCCATTATCTTTGGTTCGGAATCGGCGCGGTCGTGTTGGCTGCTGTCTTTGGGTGGGTCGCTGGTACCTTCTTTCCGTTATGGTACGTGGCCGCCGGTCTGTCGCTTTTGACCGCCCTCGTGCTGTTTGCCATGGCGTTGCGTCCGGCCATCGAGATCCACGAAGGATACCTTTCGATCGGCAAGCGAGTTGTTCCCTGGATCGATATCCGCCGGCTGGACCGCACCACCGGGTGGGTGGCTCCGCTGGTGATCCGGGTCACCTTGTTCGATGATTCGCGCTTCCTGCTGGTGTATCCCGGCGATCTCGATTCCTGCAACAGTCTCCTCCGCCATCTGCGCCGGCTTTCGCGCGATGCACTGATCGATGGGATCCCCTACCGTCAATATTGGGGCGAAGTGCTCTCTCCCGGCAACGAACGGAAACAGGCGCATTCTCCCATGCCCCGGTATCGTATTCTGCGGCCGGAGGACGAGGCTGAAGTCGAACGCCTCTATCAGCGATTGAAAACCGTCGGTAATCTCGATCAAAAGAACGCGGACGAGAAGTAGTCCGTGGTTCGCCGTCCTTTCCGGTCTCCCTTCTTCATTTTCCTGGCTCTGGCGCTTGCTGTTTGGGCGAGCTATGGGTTATGGCTTCCCTGGTTTGGCCGGGTCCTGGTGCACGATGACGGGCCGGCCAAGGCCGATATCGCGGTCGTGCTGGCGGGCGACGATTCCGGCGGACGAATCTTGAAGGGTGCCGAGCTGGTCCGCGAGGGTTATGTGCCGCTGGCGCTGATCAGCGGTCCGCAGTACTTCGACATCCACGAGTCGGATGTGGCCATGGCCTTCGCCGGGCGCCGCGGATACCCTTTGCAGTGGTTCCTTCCGTTTCCGAATTCCACGCACTCCACGCGCGAGGAAGCCGCGTTGATTCTCGCCGAACTGGAACGCCGCGGCGTCCGGCACTTTATCCTGGTGACGAGCGACTACCACAGCGCCCGTGCCCGGCGGATCTGGATGGCGGCGTTGTCCAAAGGCGGACCCGATATGCGGGTGGTCTCGGCGCCGGACGAATTCTTCCGCAAGGATCGCTGGTGGCTCAATCGCGAGAGCCAGAAAACCGTCTTCTTCGAGTGGGCGAAGACCATCGCCACCGCGCTGGGTCATTGACGATGTGGGAATCGCTCCGCACACTCCGTAAATACCTCTGGCGTTACCGCTGGGGCATGGCCATGGGATTCGTCTGCCTGACCCTGAAGGACCTCGCCGTGGCCGGGCAGCCGCTGCTCATCCGCCGCGTGATCGATGAGCTGTCCGTCATGGTGCGGGGCGGTGCCGCCGCGGCGGGCGCCCGCTCCCTGGCGCTCCGATTCGTTGCCTACATGGCGGTCCTGGCGCTTTTCAAGGCCATCTTCCAATACGGCATGCGCGTGATCATCATCGGCATCTCGCGGAACGTGGAGTACGATCTCCGCAACGACCTGTTTCAGCACCTGATCGGGCTCTCGCCGGACTACTTTGGCCGCACCCGTACCGGCGACATCATGGCCCGCGCCACCAACGACCTCAATGCGGTGCGCATGATGCTCGGCCCCGCGGTCATGTATTGTTTCGAAACCTCGCTGACGTTCGCGCTGGCTATCGCCATCATGGTTTCGGTGGACTGGCGTCTGGCGCTCCTCTCCCTGGCGCCCGCTCCGGTTGTCAGCCTGATTGTCCTCATTTCGGGAAGGGCCATCCACACCCGCTTCCAGCGCATTCAGGCCATCTTCTCCGACATCTCCAGCCGCGTGCAGGAAAACCTGTCGGGCGTCCGCATGGTCCGCGCGTTTGCCCAGGAACAGGCCGAGATCCGCCGGTTCGAGGAGCTCAACCGCCATTACATCGCGCAGAACCTGAACCTGGTTCGCATCGACGCCATATTCGAGCCGCTGATGGAGATGCTGATCGGCCTGACCTTTCTGGTGGTCCTGTGGATCGGCGGCCACCAGGTTCTGGAGGGCCGGTTGTCCCTCGGCGGGTTCGTCATGTTCAACACCTTCATGGGGCTGCTGGTGTGGCCCATGATTGCGCTCGGCTGGGTGGTCAATTTGATGCAGCGTGGAACCGCATCCTTGGGGCGCATCAACCAGATCCTGCGGGAGAGGCCCACGATTCACGCTCCACGCGAGCCTCAGCATCTGGCGCACCCGCTCGGCAGGATCGAGTTCCACGGCGTTTCGATGGACTATGGCAGCGGTCCCGCGCTCGCGTCGGTGGATCTGAGCATCCCGGCAGGCGCCACCATTGCAGTTGTGGGCCGCACGGGCTGCGGCAAGAGCACCCTGGTCAACCTGGTCCCCCGCCTGATGGATCCAACGGATGGCCGCATTACGCTGGATGGGATCGAGCTGCGCGATCTGGATCCCGCCGACCTCCGCCGTCACATCGGCTTTGTGCCGCAGGAGACCTTCCTGTTCAGCGCCACGATTGCCGAGAACATCGCCTTTGGCGTGGACACGGCAACTGCGGAAGAGATCCGGAATGCGGCCGACATTGCCGGCCTTGCGACCGACATCGAGGGCTTCCCGGCCGGATACGAAACCATGGTCGGGGAACGCGGCATCACGCTGTCGGGAGGCCAGAAGCAGCGTACCGCCATCGCGCGGGCCATCTTACGGAACCCCCGTATTCTGATTCTCGATGATGCTCTGTCGAGCGTCGACACGCTGACCGAGGAGCGCATTCTGACGCGCCTGGCGGGGGTGATGGCCGGACGCACCGTGATCCTCATCTCGCACCGGGTCTCCACCGTGCGGCAGGCCGATCGCATCGTCGTCCTCGAGAACGGGAGGATCGTGGAAGAAGGCACTCACGCCGAGTTGATCGAGTCGGGCGGCTACTACGCGGAACTGTCGCAAAAGCAGATGCTCGAAGAAGAGCTGGAAGCCATCTGAAATTCCTTGCCCCGCGCAATCGCCCATCGCGTACGATGAAAGAAACGCGATGCGATCCTCGGCGCTTTCAGTTCTTCTGCTGCTCGCAAGCGCGGCCCTGCCGGCCCAGCAATACTTCCCCCCTGCCGTGCTCGGCAGGACACCCGCGGAAGAGCAGGCCAATGCAGAATGGTACACGAAACATCTCAAGGCCCTGCACGAGCCCTCGCTGTGGGAGTTGTCCCGCACGGATGCCAAGGCGGAGGTCTATCGGTTTCTCTGGCTGCGTTCCTTCCATCATCCGATAGCCGTTCGACTGGTCGTGCGACCCAGCGGGTCGGGCTGGCTTAACGCGCGCATGACCAGCGGTCAGGGCGGGTACCAGACGGGCCGGATCTCCCGCTACAGCAAATCGTGGCTGACGAAAGCGAAGACGCAGTCGTTTCTGGCGGCGATCGATTCCGTGAACTTCTGGAACACGCCCACCTTGGAGGAGACCGGGAGCGCGGTCCACCTCGATGGGGCGCAGTGGATCCTCGAAGGCGTCAAGGGCGGACAGTACCACATCGTGGACCGTTGGTCACCCGAGAGTCCCGACCCCATCCGCGATGTGGGTTTGCTGGCGCTGAGAATGGCGCGCTTCCGCATACGGCGCGGTGAGATTTACTGATTACTTCTGGTGCCCGTTGCGCCCGTTATTGCCCCTCTCCATCGAGCGGATGAAGTTCTGCAACATGGTCTCCGTCCTGCGCTGAGAAGCGGCCAATTCCCGCATTTCCTTCCGCACGACCTCCATCTGCCCTTCCATGCGCAGCAGGTTTTCATCGTGCTTGCGCTGATTCGCGGACACGGCATTGATCATCTTCATTCCCTGCACGATGAGTTTGCGAGTGGCAGCGATCTCACGGTCGTGCTTCGATACTCGCGCTTCTAACTTGGTAGGCAATCCATCACCTCGCTTGGTCGGAACCAGCTACCCTCATCGTAAGGTGCTGGCGGCCCTATCTTCCCATCCATCCGCCGTCCACGGTCAGTACCGTGCCGCTCACGTAATCCGAGGCGGGCGACGCGAGGAAGACCACTGCGCCCGCAAGGTCGGACGCCTCGCCCCATCGTCCCGCCGGGATCCGCGCCAGGATGGCCGGATTGCGCACGGGATCGGCCCGTAGCGCCGCCGTATTGTCCGTGGCGATGTATCCCGGCGCAATCGCGTTGACCTGCACGTTGCGCCCGGCCCACTCGTTCGCCAGCGCCTTGGCCAACTGCGCCACTCCTCCTTTCGCCGCGGCGTATCCCGGAACCGTGATGCCGCCCTGGAAGCTCAGCAGTGAAGCCGTGAAGACGATTTTACCGGCTCCGCGTTCCACCATGTCGCGCCCGAATTCGCGCGCCAGGACGAATTGCGCATTCAGATTGACCTCCAGGGTGCGGTCCCAATATTCGTCGGGATGCTCCGCGGCGGGTTTGCGCAGAATCGTGCCGGCGTTGTTGATCAGAATGTCGACGGGCGGGCATTCGCGCTTCACCGCTTCAATGAGCCCGTAGACCGCCTTGCGGTCTCCCAGATCGCAGGCGTATCCCCAAAAGCGGCCGCCGTGGCCTTCCACTTCCTTGCGGAGATCGCCGCCATCCGCCTCCAACGTCGCGCTGGTGCCTACGATGTCCGCGCCTGCCTCGGCCAGCGCGATGGCCATGGCTTTGCCGATGCCGCGGCGTGCGCCGGTCACCAGGGCGGTCTTTCCATCCAGTTTGAATCGATCGAGAATACTCAAAGCTCACTCCGCACAGTGGATCAGGATCTTCATGGCTTCGCCGCCACGCTCCATCTGCCGCAGGCTGTCTGCAAGCCCTTCGAGCGGCACGACGCCGGTGATCAGCCTTTCGAGCGGCAACCGGCCGGAAGCCGCAAGGTCGATGGCGGCCTCGAAATCTTCCGGCTCGTACACGCGCGCGCCAGTCAACCGCAGTTCGCGCCAGAAAAAGCGGAAGAGGTCCACCTTGGGTGCTTCACCGAAGATGGCCACCACCACCAGGCGCCCGCGCGTCCGTGGCAGTTTGGTCATGACCTCCACACCCGGGGCCGATCCCGACACCTCGAAGACCACATCGGCTCCCGCGCCTCCAGTCTCCTCTTCCACCAGTTTCACCAGGTCTGTCTCGCGCGGATTCACTGCCTCGATGCCCAGATCTTGCGCCAACCGGGTCCGGAAGGGATTCACTTCCGCGAGCCGCACCCGCGCGCCGCGCGTCCTTGCCACCAGCGCAATCAGCAGGCCGATGGGACCGCCGCCGATCACCACCGCGTAATCCCCGGCATGGACTTCACCCATCCGAACGTCGTGGCAAGCCACCGCTATCGGTTCGACCATGGCGGCATGCTGCAGGGAAAGCGAATCGGGCAGGCGATGGAGCGTGTGAGCGGGAACCGTCCAAAGCCCCTGGAGCGCGCCCGGCGTATCGATTCCGATGAACTTCAGATTCTGGCAGATGTGCCGGTGCCCCGCACGGCAGGCCGGACACGCGCCACACGGATCCAGCGGACGCACGGTAACGCGGGAGCCGGCAGGATAGCCGGCCACTCCGGGACCAGCCGCCGCGATGGTGCCCGACATCTCGTGCCCCATGACATGTGGCAGATGAAGGCGATGTGCCATCGCGCCGTGAAACAGATGCAGGTCCGTTCCGCAGATCCCGCAGTACGCCACCTCGATCTGCACCTGCCCCGGCCCCGGTTCCACCGGGACACAAGGCCCTACCGCGATTGTCTGATTCCCTTTGAAGTATGCTGCGCGTGCCAAGTCCAAGTTTGGCACATCAGCCTACTTGGTGTAATGCGCGGCAACACCCAGGAAGAACAACGTGCCCACCGCGATCACGGCTCCATGTGGCAGCCCCAGCGACTTGGGATTCTTGACGTCGAGCTCCTCCCGCGCCAGGTACGCTGGACGGCCGCTCTTGAACTCGTTCAATATCACTCCGACATTGAAGAACGTTTTGGCGAGCCGCCTCTTGATGAGCACCAGGATCAGTGCCATCGCCCCTCCAATCACCGCGGTGATCAGGAACACGCCGAACCAGTCTTCCCAACCCAACATCGTGCCGATGGCGGCCATCAGCTTCACATCGCCCGCTCCCATCGCCCGGACCGCATACAGTGCCAGGTACACGCCGAAACCGATCCCCAGGCCGAGCAGTGAAAATCGCAGCGCCGGCCACCCGGGGCTGAGATCGATCCTTCCCATGAAGGTGTTCAAGGCCAGGCCTGTCAATACTCCGCCGACTGTTAACCAATTGGGTATACGCCGATATCGCACATCGTATACTGCTGCCCCTAACACCAAGGTCAGTAGCACCGCTTCAACGCCCGGGGGTGGAAGTGTGAGCCTCATCGAGCCACAAGTATAACCCGACTATGGCGTGACTCCAGAGATCCGTAAGGCGCGAGTTGCCTGAAGTTGAATCCCATCGTGATGATTAGCTAACCCTGGAATAGTAACCGGCAGGTGGCCGCGGACCGGGACCTCGCCGAACAGCGCCCGCACCGCGGAGATCTCCGATGGAGGAACGGTGCTGAACGTAGCCACATATGCCGCCAGGTTGGCATAGCTCCGAAGCAGGTAGGGGTTCCCTAAAGCCACCAGCGCGACCGGCTTGCCCGTGCTGCCAATTACCTCCACGGCGTGCGGCAGTTCGCCCGCGAGGCCCAGGCCGTTGACGGCTCCAAACGATGAAAAGGCCGCGACCGCATAATTCTCGCAGCCCGAGAATCTGGCAAGGTTCTCGTCCACCTGCTGGCGGGACATCGAGGGGTCCAACGTCAACACCGCCGCCTTACCCGCGTTCTTGCCGCTGTTGACATCCACCCGCTTGCGCACCTCCTGTGTGAAAACCTGCCCTTCGGTGGAGTAGCGCGACTCGGGCAATACCACGTAGCAGGTCTTCTCCGGCGTGGCCAGCGGCAGCAGAGGACCGGTGTTGCGCACCAACGTCACCGCGCGGTCGGCGATGTCCTGCGCTTTCTCGATGGCTTCCGGAGGATTGATCACGTCGCTGATCGCTTCGAGATCCACGAACCGTTTGCGGTCCAAACCCAGCTTCTCTTTCGCCGCCAGAATCTTGAGGACGCTGTTCTCGATGCGCTGCCGCGAGAGTCTTCCGCTGGCGATGGCCGCCATGACCGCACTGATCGCCTGGTCGGGATCGGCAGGCATCAGTAAGGTGTCCGCGCCGGCTTCGAGCGCGCGCACCGACGCTTCGCCCGCACTGTAGCCCCTGGCGATGCCGCCCATTTCCAGCGCGTCGGTAATCACCAGCCCATTAAACCCGAGTTCCTTGCGCAGCAGGTCCGTGAGAATCGCGGGTGACAGGGTGGCCGGCAGATCCGGCGGTGCCAGGGCGGGCACGGCGATATGCGCCGTCATGACTGAATCCACTCCCGTCTCGATGCCTGCCTTGAAGGGCACCAGTTCCAGCCGTTCCAACCGCTCCCGGTCGGCTGGTATCGTGGCCAGGTTGACGTGGGTATCCACTGAAGTGTCGCCGTGTCCCGGAAAATGCTTGACTGTGGTCAGCACGAAGTTCCGTTTGTCCGCGTGCGCCCCTTCGATGAAGGCTTTCACGTGCGCCGCCACGTCCTGCGGATTCTCGCCAAAGGAACGAATGTTGATGATCGGGTTGTCGGGATTGTTATTGACGTCTGCCACCGGGTAGTACACCCAATGGACTCCCAGTGCGCGGGCTTCGCGTGCCGTAATCTCGCCCTCATATCGCGAGAAGGCCGGGTCGCCCGCCGCGCCAAACGCCATGGCATGCGGAAAAACCGTGGTGCCGTCCACCCGCATGGAGGCGCCCCTCTCGAAGTCCCCACCCACCAGCAGCGGTACCGCGGTCATTCTTTGGAGGCGATTCAGGAATGCCGCCACCGCGAACGGTTCGGCCTTCTGCACCACGCGCCCGTTGGACACGTTGTTCAGAATGAGGCCGCCGACCTTGGTTTCCTGGATCAGCCGGACAAACTTGCGGTACTCTCGTGATCGCGTATTCGGCGATTCGCCGTGGAACGCGATGAAGACCAACTGCGCCACCTCATCATGCAACGTCATGGTTCTCAGCCAGCGGCGCACGGTGGGAGAAGCCTTGAGGACGGCAGGGTTGGGTTTGGGCGAAGGCACGACTCGCCTGGCTACTGGAAAGGCCGCTTGCGAGAGTACCAGGAATCCTGCAAAAACACGGGAGGTTAGTGACGCCACGCTCACCAGTGTGGCAGATTCCACAACACCTGTCAGCGCCTTTTCATGAAACAGGAGGTATCGGAAATGTGCTAACAGCGGTGACCGGCCGCCTGCCCTCCATCCGCAACCATGCGGTCGAGGCGAGCCGGATTCAGATGTAGTTCGCGCGGGCGCGCGAACCGCCCCCACGCTGCGCCGCCGGTGGTTTGCGAGGACCAAGGCGGTTGATCAGCCGCTTGACCGCGCGCAGCAGATGCACCACTTCGTTCGCACTCTTCTCGATCACAATATCCGCCGCGGTGTTGCTCTCCGTCAGTCCCAGGGGCTCGACGAACCCGGAGAGCAGAATCACGCGAGCATTGGCGTTGATTTTGCGAATCTGGCCGATGAACTCCGCACCGTTCATTCCGGGCATTCGATAATCGGTCACCACCACATCGAAGTTGGTGGATTCGAAGAGTTTCAGGCCCTCTTCAGCCGTATTGGCGATCTGAACGCAGTACCCGAGTTCCTCGAGTAACGATTTGCGAGCAAGCAATCCATCCTGGTTGTCGTCCACCAGCAGTATCTGGGGGCGAGTCGGGGCGGGAATCTTCATCGGTTGACGCAGGGGAGAGTAACAAAGCCGTAACGCGCCTGTCAACACATTTGCATCGTCTTCTAAAAATGGAAGATCGAGTACTTGACAAGTGGAGGGCGTTGCCCGATTTTCACAGAACGAAGATTGGTTCGCATTGCGGCACGAAAAGACACGTCAGACGTCAAGCGCCGACGTCGGCTCGCAGGACTGTTGGTGCCAAAACGATACAGAGTCACTCGACTTCGTGGGGCGCTTTGTATCCGGCCTTGGTCACGATCGAATATTTCACCGGCTTGCCCTTTTCGTCGGTCACCCGCAGAGGATCGTTGGTGGCTGGATTCACCAGTTCCACCTTGATCTTGCGGTAGGTGCCGTCGTGAGCCTTGTTGGTGGGCTGATACGTGATCACGTACTGGTTGCGCAACGCCTGATGAATCTCCTGAAAAATCCCCGGCGACTCTCCCTGGAACCGCGGGAAGTAAGCCTGCCCGCCAGTCTCTTTGGCGAAGGTCTTCAACTCGTTGTCGGCCTGCAGAAAATCCATGTTGGCCATGGGACCCAGCATCCCGCGCGCTTCCATGAGCATGCGCAGGGTCTGCATCAGACCGATCGCATAGATCGGCACCCCGGCCTCCTGCAGTTTCTTGCGTGTCTGGTCGAAAGTGATCTTGCTGAACGTGTCGATGCCGGAGCTGATCAACAGAATGGCTTTGCGGCCTTCGATGCCCGACATTCGGTCGGCCGTATCCGTGATGGCGTCGAACAGGTTGGCTTCGCTCCACGCAGCGATTTGCAATCTCGACAGCGCCTGCTGGGTCTTGCCACGATCCGTCGTGAAGTCCGAGAGGATCTCCGGCTTCATGTCGTAAGCAACTACCGCTACGTAATCCTCGCGTTTGAGAGTACTGGCAAATCCCCACGCCAACTGCAGAGTCTGATACCACGCCGGGCCCCAGTACTGCTGAAACCGGTTGCTGAACTCGATCACCATCGAGATCGTGAGGGGCGCCTCACCCATGCTCACGCCCCTGATCTGTTGCGGAACGTTGTCTTCCAGAATCCGAAACTGATCCTTGGCGATGCCTGGAATGAACTGGCCCTTGTTGTTCAAGACGGCAACGTCCAGAGTCACCATGTCCACTTCGGATTTGAAGCTCGGCAACGTGGAGGGGTCGAGGTTGGCGTTGTCTCGCTTGTAGGCCGAGGGGATTTTGGGCAGATCGCCTTCGCCGTCTTTTTTGTCATCCGCTTTCTTGGGCTTGGCGACCGTCGCGCCTCCCGGATCCTTCAGCGGACCTTGTTCCTGACCGATTACCAGGCTTGCCGGCACGGCTAGTGCGGCAGTACACAACACGAAGGTTTTCCAAGATCGCATAGGCGTACTTCTGACGACACTATACCAGAAGACGCAGCCCCTGGAATCCGGGTTGCGTCTCGAGGGACCTGACGGTTCCACAGGGTGTTCAGTTCACCCACGGTCCGCCGCCGTGTTTGCGCATGTAAACCTGAAATTTCTTCTTCGCCCGCTGCAGTTTCCACTGCCGGTAGCGTCCCCGGATATCAGGCGTGCGGATGACCGGAAAGCGATGCTTCAGATAGACGTAGGCGAACGCGGCGCCGCCCAGATGGGCCACGGTACTCACCCCCGTGTTCGGACCGAAAGTGACGATGATCTCCACGGCAACGTAAATCATCACCGCGTATTTCGCCTTCATCGGGAACAGGAAGAACACCAGCATGACGGCGTCCGGAAAGAGAACCGCAAAAGCCACCATCAACCCGAAAACCGCGCCCGACGCTCCGAGCGTAGCCACCAGCCACTCACCGACCAGTATGTTGGCCAGGATGACGCAGACGCCCGCCGCCAGACCGCACTGAAAATAAAACTTCAGAAACCGGCGGGTACCCCAGGCCTGCTCGATCGGCATGCCGAACATCCACAGTGCCAACATGTTGAACAGCAGGTGCAACACCCCGAAATGCACGAACATGTAGGTGAAGACCTGCCACACCATGAAGTTCCGCACCGCGGTTTCGGGACTCAAAGCGAACAGCAGGCTGACGTGCCGCTGAAGACCCATCCCGCCCAGATAGCAAATCAGGAAGATACCGGTGTTGATGAAAAGAAGCCACCGCACTCCGCGCGGGAAGTACGCCATGTACGAAGACGCGGAATAGCGATACCGGCGGTTCAGAGGCATGTCGGGTCTCTACAGGTTAGGATATCAGAAGCCCGGATTTGTGATGGTTTACGACGCGGCCGCTCCGGCGCCTCTGCCATATCGATTCAGAAGCTTGGAGCACAGTTGCAGTATCAGCGCAGCGCCCAGCCATACCTGCCAGTGTGAGAATAAGCCCGTTGGAATGGCGAAGCTGCCAGTCCAGTTCATGTCCGCCGCTATTCGCCAGATCGCCAGCACCGACATGAACACCGCGATCGGCGTGAGGAGCGCCGCCAGCGCCAACGCAAACTGACGGTTCTTTCCATGATGCCTGGCAACCTTGGAACCTCTTGCCCAACGGATCCGAACTACCATGGTCTCGCCATACCAATCTACCAGTTTTTGAGTTAGATTATACTCTTCGACCAGAAAGAGCGAAAGCATGAAAAAATTCAAAACCGCAGTTTTTGGTACTGGGTTCGTCGGCCGTGTGCACCTGGAAGGCATCCGAAGGCTCGGCTTCGTGGACGTCTACGCCATCGGAGAGCCGCAAATCGAGAAAGCCAATCAACTTGCCGCCGAGTTCGGCGTCCAGAAAACCGACGCCGACTACCGCCGCATCCTCGAAGACCCGGCGGTGGATGCCGTTCACGTCTGCACCCCCAACTTTATGCACTTCCCCATTGCCAAGGATGCCCTGCAGGCCGGCAAGCATGTGATCTGCGAGAAGCCCCTGGCTACCTCCGTCGAACAGGCCCGCGAACTGGCCGCCCTGGCCGCCCAAACCCAGCGGCGCAACGCCACCTTCCACAACCTGCGCTATTATCCGCAGGTGCAGCAGATGCGCCGCATGGTGGAGGATGGCGACTTGGGCGACATCCTGGTCGTGCAAGGCACCTATTCCCAGGACTGGCTGCTTTACGATACCGACTGGAACTGGCGCCTGGAGTCCAGGCACAACGGTCCTTCGCGGTGTCTCGCCGACATCGGCTCGCACTGGTGCGATATGGCCGAGCACGTCACCGGCCTGCGGATCACTTCGCTCTGTGCCGATCTCCAGACCTTTCACAAGGTCCGCAAGCAGCCCAAGGGACCGGTCGAAACCTTCGCCGGAAAGACCCTGCGTCCCGAGGACTACATCGAGACCCCCATCGATACCGAGGATTTCGGCGCGGTGGTGTTCCGGATGGGTGACCGCACGCGCGGTGCCTTTACCGCAAGCCAGGTCTCGGCCGGCCGCAAGAACCGCCTCAATCTGGAAGTCTACGGCACCAAGGGCGGCGTCTCCTGGGACCAGGAGCGTCCCGACGAGCTGTGGATCGGCCAGCGCAACACCAACAACCAGGTCCTGGTGAAGGACCCATCCCTGCTGAAGCCTGGCGCGAGGCCCTATGCCGATTTGCCCGGCGGCCACAGCGAAGGTTATGACGACACCTTCAAACAAGTGTTCCGCCGTTTCTATCAGTCCATCGAGGACCCCAACGCAGCGCCGCAGTATCCCCAATTCGTGGATGGTCTGCGCCAGCTCACCATCCTCGAAGCCGAGCTGTCGAGCAATCGATCCCGCACCTGGGTTGATGTTCCGGCGTTCCAGTCCGCTGCCGCGTTCTGAAAGAGGCCGGGGGCAACGGCTCGCGGCAGCAGCGAGCCAACTTTCAAAATCTATTTGCTCTTGATCGCTACCGGCGGAACAGGCGATCCCGTCCCGTACTTTTCGACGGCGCGCGTCTTCATGTTGTAGACATCGCCTGGCGAGAGCACGTAGTAAGGCTTCTCCCACGGCTGATACACCCGGGTGTTGTCGTGTATCGTGACCTTCCACTTTCCGATGACCTCGAAGCGGTCGCCGGTGACGACGATCGCGGTGCCTTCCGAGAGGCCGATCCCAAGCATGTTGGGATACTTCTTGATCACCGGGATGATGTCGTCCCATCGATTGCGCGTGTTGATGTGTTGATCGATTGCCACGCGGCGCAGGAAGCCGAAGCCGTGCTCGTGCTCCGGCTCCGGCGTCATCACGATGTCGGGTCCGGCAACCGCCCCGCGCACCAGGTAATCGCCCTGAATCGTGGCGCCGGCCGAACTGCCGCCGATCACGCCCCCGCGCTCCAGCACTTTGTGGAACTCCCTCTCGGTCAAGGTATGGGCGTAGGAGTCGACGCAATTCCACTGCCGCCCGCCATCGAACCACACTCCCTTGGCATCGCGCACGACCTTGGCAAACTCCTCGGTATCGGCAACCTTGGGGTCATGGGTGTGCAGCATCACAACGTTCGTCGCACCCCGCTGTTTCCAACGCGCCAGCACCTGGTCTTCCTTGTAAACTCTCACCGATCCATCCGGGTTGCGGTTGCCGCCGTTGGTTGGGACCACCACGATCTTCGCGTCCAGCCCGCCGGCCTTGTTGATGAAGGTCTCGAAGATTCCGGTGTCGACGTCGGAGCCGCCGCCTTGAATCACGAGGGTTCCGTTGGGCGGTCCGTATTCCGGCGCTTGCGCCGAGATCATCGCAGGGACAGACAGAAGCACTGCCACAAGACTAGAATTCAGTCGCATAGGTTTAGAAAAGAGCATATCATTCCGCCCCCGAGTCAGGTCGATGCCCCAATCTGACGGATTTGTGCCAGACTCTTTTGAGGTAGCCAAGTTGCCTCCTGGACGGGAGCGCTAAAAAGGAGCAGAAAAGAATGGAAGCCACCGCAGAAACGGCCGAACCCCGCACGGCAGTAGGGAGCCCCGCCTGGAAGGCTCTGGGATCGCATTACCAGAAGGTCCGCGAGTTGCACCTGCGCAAACTGTTCGCGGACGATCCCGCTCGTGGGGAACGCCTGAGTTTGTCCGCGCTGGGAATCGATCTCGACTACTCCAAGAACCGGATCACCGATGAGACATTGCAACTGCTGATCGAATTGGCGCGAACGGCCGGCCTCGAGAAGAAAATCGAAGCTATGTTCACGGGGAGCAAAATCAATATCACCGAGAATCGTGCCGTTCTTCACATTGCTCTGCGCGCGCCGGCGGGGAAGTCGATCGTGGTGGATGGCCACGACGTGGTGCCCGATGTGCACGAGGTGCTGGACCGCATGGCCGCCTTCTCCGAGCAGGTTCGGAGCGGCGTGTGGAAGGGGCACACGGGCAAGCCGATTCGCAACGTGGTGAACATCGGGATCGGCGGTTCCGACCTGGGCCCGGTGATGGCTTACGAAGCGCTGCGCCACTACAGCCAGCGAGACTTGACGTTCCGGTTCGTTTCCAATGTGGACGGCACCGATCTGGCGGAAGCGGTCCGCGATCTGGATCCAGCCGAGACGCTGTTTATCGTTTCTTCGAAGACGTTTACCACCCTGGAGACGATGACGAATGCGCAGTCGGCGCGCGCGTGGTCGCTGGCCGGACTGGGGGCAGACGAGAAATCGGTGGCGCGGCATTTCGCGGCAGTCTCGACCAACGCCAAAGAGGTGACCAAATTCGGGATCGATACCGCCAACATGTTCGGGTTCTGGGACTGGGTGGGCGGCCGATACTCGATGGACTCGGCGATCGGCCTATCGACCATGTTGGCGATCGGCCCCGCCCATTTTCGCGAGATGCTGGACGGGTTCCACCAGATGGACGAGCACTTCCGCACCGCCCCATTCGAGCGGAACCTGCCCGTTCTGATGGGGCTTCTGGCTGTCTGGTACAACGACTTCTTCGGCTCGCAGACGGTGGCGGTCCTGCCTTACGAACAGTACCTGAAGAGGTTTCCGGCGTACCTGCAGCAGTTGACCATGGAGAGCAATGGCAAGCGGGTGATGCTCGATGGCGGCGAAGTTCAGGCCGACACCAGCCCGGTGTACTGGGGCGAGCCGGGTACCAACGGGCAGCATTCCTTCTACCAGCTGATTCACCAGGGGACGCGCCTGATTCCGTGCGATTTCATCGCGTTCGCGAAGCCGCTCAACATCCTGGGCCGCCATCACGACATCTTGGTCGCCAACGTCTTCGCACAGGCCGAAGCGCTGGCTTTCGGGAAGACGACGGAACAGGTGAAGGCCGAAGGGACGCCCGATTGGCTGGTGCCGCATCGCGTCTTCGAAGGCAACCGGCCGTCCAATACACTGCTGGCTGAGAGGCTGACTCCCGAAATGCTGGGAAAGCTTGTGGCGCTTTACGAGCACAGCGTATTCACGCAGGGCGCCATCTGGAACATTGACTCGTTCGATCAGTGGGGCGTGGAGTTGGGAAAGGTGCTGGCGCAGCGGATTGTTCCGGAACTGGAGAGCAGGGAAGAACCCAAGCTCGCGCACGACAGTTCCACGAATCACATGATCCGGCGCTACCGGGAACTCCGCGACAGGGAATAACCAACATTCCCTGATAGTGGTAGCCAGGGGACACTCATCGGGGTGATGCGTGTCCCACAACCTTACCAGAATAATGGTCACAGTCGGGTTGTGTATCCAGACGTTCTCAGTGAGGTGAATCACATGTCGAATGTGGAGCATTACGACGCGGTTGTGCTGGGCAGCGGAGAGGCCGGAAAGTTCCTGGCCTGGCACCTGGCCGCCGCGGGCAAACGCACGGCAGTAGTAGAACGCAAGCTTGTGGGAGGCGCTTGTCCGAACGTAGCCTGCCTGCCGAGCAAGAACATCATCCACAGCGCGAAGGTTGCCTCTTACATGCTGCGGAGTGAGGAATTCGGGATTGTGACCGGGCCCTGGGGCATCGACATGAAGGCCGTCCGCGAGAGGAAGCGGCGCATGGTGGAGGGCCTCCGGGAGATGCACCTGGCGAACTTCGCCAAAAGTGGCGCGGAGATCGTGATGGGCTCGGGGCGCTTCGTGGGAGAGAGGACGCTCGAGGTCGATCTGCTGAGTGGGGGAACTCGGGTGCTGCGGGGCGGACAAGTCTTTCTGGACACAGGGACCCGGGCGGCGATCGGGAAAACTCCAGGTCTTGCCGAGGCGGCTCCGCTGACGCATGTCGAGGCGCTGGAACTCGACTCCGTCCCGCGGCACTTGCTGATCCTGGGCGGCGGCTATGTGGGGTTGGAGTTTGCACAGGCGATGCGGCGCCTGGGAAGCCTGGTTACCGTGATCGAACATCACCCTCGATTGGTGGCGGCCGAGGATCCGGATGTCTCCGAAGCGATCGAACAACTCTTCGCCGACGAGGGGATCGATGTTTCCCTGAACACGAACGTTTGGAGCGTGAGCGGAAAATCGGGCGGTGAGGTCCGCCTGAATGCCACGCAAGGCGACTCGAAGATTGTCCTGGATGGGTCGCACCTGCTGGTCGCCACCGGGCGCGTGCCGAATACCGACGGCATCGGGCTGGATCTCGCGGGAATTGCGACCAGGCCGGACGGTTACATCCACGTAAACGAGAGGCTGGAGACCACCGCGCCGGGCGTTTGGGCGATGGGCGACTGCGCCGGCAGTCCCCATTTCACCCACATCTCGTTTGACGATTTCCGCGTGGTCCGCGAGAATCTGGCGGGGCGGCATCGTGTGACCTCAGGACGGCAGGTGCCCTTCTGCCTGTTCACGGATCCGGAGTTGGCGCGGGTGGGGCTCAATGAGTCGGAGGCCGGCCGGCAAGGAATCGAATACAGGATGGTCAAGGTACCCATGGCCAGTGTGTTGCGCACGCGAACTCTCTCGGAGACCAGAGGCTTCCTGAAGGCACTCGTCGGCGCGCATGACGACCGGATTCTCGGCTTCACCGCGTTCGGCGTGAGTGCCGGGGAAATGCTGCCCGCCGTGCAACTGGCGATGGCCGCCGGGATGCCATACACGGCCTTGCGCGACACGGTCCTGACTCATCCAACCGTCAACGAAGGCTTTCTTCCGCTTTTTTCGGCGGTTCCAGCGGTGGCTCCGAGGAACCCCGCTCCTACGCTGAAAGCCGGCGGGGCAGTCTGATCGGTCTTCGTCAGCCGGCATTCATGCGGAGCGCTTTCCTCCCAGAGGTGCGTGGCCAGTTCCTTCCATGGAACAATAGACAGTACCCGTTTATGGCCAACCATCATGCAACCCCGGCAAAGGAAGCGAAATCAGCGGCACGGGGGGAGGCGCGCAAGGAGGAAAGCGCGGCGGCGGTTCCGGCAATTGACCTGGACGATCCATCGCTTTATTTGAACCGCGAGCTTTCCCTGCTTGCGTTCCAGCAGCGCGTGTTGGAAGAGGCCCTCGACGAAAGCAATCCGCTGCTGGAGCGTCTGAAATTCCTCGCGATCCTGGGATCGAACCTGGACGAGTTTTTCATGGTCCGGGTGGCGGCATTGGCGGCGCAGGTGGACGCGGGAACGCTGGAAGCTGGGCCCGATGGATTAAGCCCCAGAGCGCAACTGGTCGCCATTCGCAAGGAGGTCAAGAGGCTGCTGAAGGAGGCGCACACCTGCCTCCAGAGCCTGATGCCGGCCCTGAAGGAGCAAGGGATCTTCATTCACGATTACCTGGAACTGACGGAAGCTCAGAAAGAGAAGGCCCGCCACTACTTCGAAGAGACCGTCTTTCCGGTCCTCACACCGCTGGCTTTCGACCCGGGCCGCCCGTTCCCTCACATTTCCAATCTGAGTCTGAACCTGGCGGTTTTGATTCAGGACCGGCAGGGCAACCAGCGCTTTGCGCGCGTGAAGGTTCCCGACTCTCTGCCGCAGTTTGTCTCGCTCAACGCTGTGACCAAGCTTAAGCCGGGCAAGATGGGGCCCAAACGGATCGACCTGATCTGGCTCGACCAGGTGGTGGCGGCACACCTGGCCGCGTTGTTTCCGGGGATGGAGGTGCTCGAGTCCCATCCCTTCCACGTGACCCGGGACGCCGACATTTCCATCAAGGAACTGGAGGCGGAGGATTTGCTCGAGACGATCGAGGAGGGCGTGCGACAGCGCCGCTTCGGCAGCGTGGTGCGCCTGATCGTCACGCAAGACATGCCGCCGCATGTGCTGGAGATCCTGGTCAGCAATCTCGAACTGAGCGCGGGCGATGTTTACCGGGTGGGTGGTCCGCTGTCGTTCAAGCGTCTGATGGACGTTTACCAGTTGGAAAGGCCCGACCTCAAGGATCCCGCGTTCGTCCCGGCCACCCCGCCCGCACTGCTGGAAGACGTGGACGACGAAGATGTTTTCGCCACCATCCGGCGCGGCCCTGTGATGCTGCATCATCCGTTCGAGTCCTTTCAGCCGGTGATTGACCTGATGCGGAAGGCCGCTCGCGATCCCGCGGTTTTGGCGATGAAGATCTGCCTGTACCGGGTCGGAAGAAATGCGCCCGTGGTGGAGGCGCTGCTCGACGCCATCGATGAGGACAAGCAGGTGGCCGCCCTGGTGGAATTGAAGGCCCGGTTCGACGAAGAGAGCAACATCGTCTGGGCGCGAGCGCTGGAAAAGGCGGGCGTGCACGTGGTGTACGGCCTGCTGGGGCTGAAGATCCATTCCAAGATCGCGCTGGTCGTGCGGCGGGAGGCCGGCCGGATGGAGCGCTATGTCCACCTCTCCACGGGAAATTACAACGCGGTGACCGCGCACCTGTACACCGACCTCGGGATGCTGACGTGCAACGAGGACATTGCCGATGATGTCACGAACCTCTTCAACTACCTGACCGGATATTCCGCCAAGTCCGACTATAAGAAGCTGCTGATCGCCCCGCTGAATTTACGGGCGCGTTTCGAGGCACTGGTGGAGCGTGAGATAAGGCAGGCGCGCGACGGAAAGATCGGGCACCTGATCTTCAAGATGAACGCCCTGGTGGACGTGCCCCTGATCCGCAAGTTGTATCGTGCATCGCAAGCCGGAGTCAAGATTCAGTTGATCGTCCGCGGCATCTGCTGCCTGCGTCCGGGTGTGCCGGGAGTCAGCGACAACATCGAAGTGATCAGTATTGTGGGCCGCTTTCTGGAGCACAGCCGGATCTTCTATTTCCGGAACGGCGGCGCCGAAGAGATCTACGTCGGAAGCGCCGACCTGATGCCGCGCAACATCGATCATCGCGTGGAAGTTCTGTTTCCAGTGGAAGACCGCGCGCTGGTGGAGCGGCTCCGTGATCAGATCCTGTCAACCTATCTGGGCGATAACGTGAAGTCGCGGCTGATGCTCGCGAACGGGTCGTACAGCAGGAAGCCCCCCGGCGACGGTAAGAAGCGGCTCAACAGCCAGGAATACCTTCTGAAGGAGCGGGCAGCGCTGGCCAAGAGAATGAACGGCAGCGCCAAACGGATCGTATGAGTGGTCCGGACGTTCAGGGCGCCGCGCCCGTGGTTTTGTGTTTCCTCGACAGGCGGCGCCGCAGATCGGGGTAGAACTCCTTCATGACGTTCGATGCCATGTCTACGCCGACCTGAATCGACAGCTTGGAGACCGCAGTTCCCGCGCCGCGGTTATCCGGGTAGTACGCCTGCGAGATCGCCGATGCCGCGGCGTTTCCTCCGATCTCCGAAAAGTTGAACATGTGTCCGCCGGAATCCGTGTGCGTCCAGAAAATCTGGCTCATGGCGTACGTCAGGCGGCTGAAACCGCTGCCGGTGCTCTTCCGGAAATACCGGGGATCCTGATGCAAAGCGGCGGGAAACAGCGCCTCTGTCATGTAATCTCCAATGGCCCAGTCGGCATACGACGTGGCGAGGTAGTGCGCGTACCCTTTCACACCTTGTCCGAATGAGGGATTGCTGTTGGTCAGTTGCCCTTCGCCGGCAAAGCCCGCCGCCAGCAGGAACGTGCCTCTGTCGAAAGCATCTTCGGTGGCCAGTCTGAATTTCTCGCGGGTACTGAGCGGAGTATATGGGTAAAGGCTCGGGGATGTGCGGTAATTGGGAATGATGCCGAACAGCCGTTTGTCGGGTGCCTCTTGTGCCGCCGGGGCGGCGGGCGCCGTGCGGTCCGCAGATTGTTGCGCACCGACGGACGCCGCTGACCAGATGCCAAGACCAATGCAGAGTATTTTTTTCCGGTGCATAGGTCGTGGGACGTGCAACTCCGTGTCCACCTTACCCCCCGGAAGCGCTTCCGGCTCCCGGAATTGTAATTTGCCGCACCGCTTTCCCCTTGACAATCTACAAGAGAGAGCGCACACTCCTTGTAGATCGTCTAGGAGAAGGCATGGGCAAACCGACCGACCTTGTGCAGGGGACCTTGGATCTCCTGATCCTGAAAACGCTGGCGCTCGGCCCGATGCACGGATGGGCCGTGGGACAGCGGATTCAACAAATTTCCAATGATGTCTTGCAGGTACAGCAGGGGTCCCTCTACCCGGCGCTCCACCGTTTGGAGCAGCAGGGATGGATCCGGGCGGAGTGGGGCGATTCCGAGAACAACCGGCGCGCCAAGTTCTACTCCCTCACTCGCGCGGGGCAGAAGCGCCTCGGCGAAGAGCTGGCCTCCTGGGAGCGGCTTTCAGCCGCGATCGCGTTGGTGGTGAAGGCGGTGTGACATGCGCTGGCTGGACATTCTGCAACTTCGCCTGCGGACGCTGCTCGATCGCGGAAGCCTAGATCGAGAACTCGATGACGAGGTACGGCACCACCTGGAACTCGAAACGGAGCGCAACCTGGCGCGCGGCATGACGCCCGAGCAGGCGCGCGCCGCTGCTTGCCGCGCCATCGGCGGGATGGCGCATGTTCAGGAGGAGTGCCGGGATGCCCGCGGTTTCCGTTATCTGGAAGACCTGGCGCAGGACGTGCGGTATGCGGCCCGCGCCATGCGCCGCAGCCCCGGGATCGCCGCGGTCGCAGTGGCGTCACTCGCGCTGGGGATCGGTGCGAACACGGCGGTCTTCAGCCTGATTAATACCATCATGCTGAAATCGCTGCCGGTCGCCCACCCGGAGCAGCTCATTCAGCTCACCAGGATTTACGGCAATAGCGTCGGGGGAAGCTTCTCGTACCCGTTGCTGCAGCAATTGCAGAAAGAGACTGGGGACGCAGTCGATCTCGCCGCCTCGAGCCGTCGGGGCAGCGCGCGGGTTGGTCCTCCGGGTACTGCCGACACCGAGCAGGCCACCCTCGAGACCGTCACCGGCGAGTACTTCAATGTGCTCGGCGCAACCGCTGCGCTCGGCCGCACCATCCAGCCGGACGACAACCGGCTGCCCAACGGCAGTCCCGTGGCCGTGCTGGGCTACCGGTATTGGAGGCAGCGCTTCGCCAGCGACCCCGCTATTCTGGGCCAGACTTTGGTCGTGGCCGATGTTCCGTACATCGTAATCGGCGTGGCTCAGCCGGAGTTCTTTGGCGTGGAAGTCGGTAACCGCACCGACGTCTGGGTCCCGTTGGCCGCGACGCCTCAAAGGAAGTGGCTTTTGCAGATGGGCTTCAACTTCCTCGGCGTGATTGGGCGCCTGAAGCCCGGAGTCAGCATGGCCCAAGTCCGCGCTCAATCGGATCTGGTCCTCACCCGCATGAATGCGCGTCAGGTGTTTAAGGCGCGCGATCCCCGCCAACGGCAACAGCTTCTCGAACAGCATATCGGCGCGAAACCGGCAGCAACGGGCTTTTCGCGCCTGCGCGACCAGTTCTCCGAACCCTTGCGGGTGCTGATGGCGATTGTCGCAGGCGTGCTGTTGATTGCCTGTAGCAACATCGCGAACCTGCAACTCGCCCGGGCGTCTGCGCGGGAGCGGGAGATCGGGGTTCGGCTGGCAATCGGCGCCGGCCGGCTGCGCCTGGTGCGGCAACTGCTCACGGAAAGCGTACTGCTGTCCCTCGCTGGTGGGCTTTGCGGAGTGGCTGTCGCCTGGTGGGGTTGCCGCGCGCTGCTCCACTTCGTACCGGATTTGGGCACGCCGTTGTCCGTAGATCTGCAACCGGACGCGCGGGTTCTGGCTTTCACGCTCTCGGTCTCGATCGTCTCCGGCATTCTGTTCGGACTCGGGCCGGCCCTTCGCAGCACTCGCGGCGGGCTCGACGTCGCCCTCAAGTCGGAGCGAGGCGTGGGTCACAATCGCGCGCGGCGGCGCCTCGGCCGAACTCTGATTGCCGCCCAGGCCGCGCTCTCCATGCTCCTGCTAGTCGCGTCCGGGCTGTTCATCCGCACACTGATGAAACTGGAAGCCGTGGATCTCGGATTCGACAGCAGCCACGTCCTGACCTTCGGCATCAACGTGCTCGCGGGGCCCAATCCGCCTCAGCAGAACGAACTCATCGGTCGCGTGGTGGAGCGCGCGCAATCGATTCCCGGCGTAATTGCCGCCAGTTACGCCTTCTGTGGCGGGTACGGCCCAGGCGGCTGGACTACTGACGTGCATGCCGAAGGCTACACGCCGCGCGACGACGAATCCATATCGTTTGACGCGTCGCGTGTGGGGCCGCGCTACTTCGAGACCATGGGCATCCCGCTCGTGGCCGGCCGCGACTTCACCGGACGCGACGATGACAAAGCTCCGAAAGTGGTAGCCGTCAATCAAAGCATGGCCCGCCATTTCTTTGGCACCCAAAACCCTCTCGGCCGGCGCGTGCGTTTCGAGCTGCAGAGCGGAACCGTCGAGGCCGAAATCGTGGGATTGGTGAAGGACGTTCGGCACCACGGTGCCCGCAAGGGATCGGCCGCATGGCTCTACACTCCGTACCTGCAAGGCGCGGGGCCGTGGCCCGACTTCACGGTACGGGCAGCCGGTGCCCCCGGCGCGATGATCTCCGCGCTGCGCCGCGACCTGCCCGCCGTACAAGCCCGGTTGCAGGTCACCGACCCGCAGACTCTCGATGAGGAGGTAGGCTCGTCACTTGCCCGGGAGCGGATGGTCGCCAGCATTTCGGGCTTCTTCGGGGTGATTGCACTGCTGCTGGCCTCCATCGGCGTCTACGGCACGATGGCGTACAACGTGACACGGCGTACAGCGGAGGTCGGAATCCGCATGACTCTGGGTGCTCGCCAGGGCGAAATGGTCTGGATGATCCTCCGCGAAGCCCTGCTTCTGGTAGCGGCGGGCGTGCTCATCGGAGCGGCGGTGGCAAGCGCCGCAACACGCTCCATCGCCAGTATGCTCTTCGGCCTCCATCCCGGCGACCTGACGACCATGACGTTGGCCGCGGCAGCCATGCTGGCCGTGGCGCTGGCGGCGGGCTATCTGCCCGCTCGCCGGGCCGCTTCCGTGGATCCCATGCGGGCGCTGCGGTGTGAATGAGAAGAATTGCGCCGATAGCGCGATTCCTCGCTCCTGTTATACACTCACACACATGACCACACAACCGATGCGCCTCACGGCGCTTCTGCTGGCGGCAGCTTTGTCCGCCGTGCCGGTTGCCGCACAAACGGCTCCTAAAGTAACCACCCCCAAGGAAGCGTTGGGATTCAATCTGGGCGACGATTACCAGGTAGCGAACTACACCCAACTGGAGGCCTACTGGAAGAAACTCGCCGGCGAATCCGACCGCATGAAGCTGGTCGATATCGGCCCTACCGAGGAGGGGCGGCACCAGTACATGGCGATCATCTCCGCACCCGAGAACATCAAGAAGCTGGATCACTACAAGGAGATCTCGCAGAAGCTGGCGCACGCCGAGGGAGTTACCGAGGAGCAGGCGCACGCTCTGGCGGGCGAGGGCAAGGCGGTGGTGTGGATCGATGGCGGGCTGCACGCGAGCGAGTCGGTGGGAGCGCAGCAGCTCATGGAAATGGTCTACCAGATGGTCAGCCGCACGGATCCTGAGACCATGCGGTTGCTGAACGATGTGGTCCAACTGTACGTGCAGGCCAATCCCGACGGCCAGGAGTTGATCGCCAACTGGTACATGCGCGGCTCGGAGAATCCCAACGCTCCGCTGAAGGACCCGCAGAAGCGCAACATGAACGGCCTGCCGCGGCTGTACGCCAAGTACGTGGGTCACGACGACAATCGCGACTTCTACATGTCCAACATGAAGGAGACCACCAACATGAACCGTCAGATGTTTCATGAGTGGTTTCCGCAGATCATGTACAACCATCACCAGACCGGGCCGGCCGGCGCGGTGATCTTCATGCCGCCCTTCCGCGATCCGTTCAATTACAACTTCGATCCGCTGGTGCCGCTGGGAATCGAGATGGTGGGCACCGCGATGCACAGCCGGCTGGTGGCGGAAGGCAAGGGCGGAAGCGCGATGCGCAGCGGCGCGAACTACTCCACCTGGTGGAATGGCGGACTGCGCACGGTGACGTATTTCCACAACATGATCGGGATTCTGACTGAGATCATCGGCAATCCGACGCCCATGAATATTCCGCTGGTGCCCGATAAGCAGTTGCCGCAGGGCGACTGGCCGTTGCCGATCGCTCCGCAGGTGTGGCATTACCGCCAGTCCATCGACTACGAGATCTGCAACAATCGCGCGATCCTCGACCTGGCGTCGCGCTACCGCGAGACGTTCCTGTTCGACATCTGGCGCATGGGAATGAACTCCATCGAGAAGGGCAGCAAAGATTATTGGACTGTGACGCCCAAGCGCATCGCGGCACTGGAGGCGGCGGCGACTGCGGAAGGCGGAGCCACCGGAGGGCGCGGCGGCAGAGGTGGCCGCGGTGGCGGGATGGCGGCAGGCGGCGACGCGGCTGCAGGCGGCGATCTGCCGGCGGGCATGACGCCGGGCGGTCTGGGTGCGCGCACCGTTTCCGCGGACTTGTACGATAAGGTTCTGCACGATCCCAAGCTGCGCGATCCGCGCGGCTACATCATTCCGTCCGACCAGGCGGATTTCGCGACTGCGACGGAATTCGTGAATACCCTGATCAAGAACGGCATCACGGTGATGAAGGCGACGTCGTCGTTTACCGTGGCGGGCAAGAGTTACCCGGCGAATTCGCTGGTGGTGAAGACGGCACAGGCATTCCGCCCGCACATCATGGACATGTTCGAGCCGCAGGACCATCCCAATGATTTCCGCTACCCCGGTGGGCCGCCGATTCCTCCTTATGACATCACCGGCTGGACGCTGGCTTACCAGATGGGCGTGCAGTTCGACCGGATCCGCGATGGTTTCGATGGCCCCTTCACCAAGGTCAATGGCCTGCTGCCGCCTCCCGCGAGCACCGTGATGGGCCCATCGAGCCCGGCGGGATACCTGATCAGCCACCAGATCAACAATTCGTTCATCCTGGTCAACCGCCTGCTCAAGGCGAATGCCGACGTGTACTGGCTGAAGAAGCCGGCAACTGCTGATGGTCAGGATCTGGGCACGGGAAGCATCTGGGTGCCGGCTTCGGCGGCGGCGCGGCCCGTGCTCGACAGGGGCGCGAAGGAGTTGGGCGTGGCGGTTCATGCCGTCGCGAAAGCTCCCGCAGGCGAGGCTTTGAAGCTCAAGCCCATTCACATCGGGCTCTACGATCAGTACGGCGGCAGCATGCCTTCCGGCTGGACGCGTTGGCTCTTCGAGCAGTATGAGTTTCCGTTCGAGGTGGTTTATCCGCCCGCTCTGGATGCGGGCAACCTGAAAGCCAGGTTCGACGTGCTGGTCTTCCCCGACGGCGCAATCCGGCGCGGCAATGCCGGAGGCCGGGGCTTCGGCGGCGGTGGACGCGGGGGATTCGGAGCGGCTCCGGACACCGTGCCCGACGAGTACAAAGACCGCGTCGGCAGGATCTCCGACGAGAAGACGATGCCCCAGCTTCAGAAGTTCGTTGAGTCGGGTGGAACCATCCTGACCATTGGCAGTTCCACCAGCGTGGCCGAGGTTTTCGGGATCCCGGTGAAGAATTACCTCACGGAGAAGGGGCCGGACGGAAAGGACCGCCCGCTGCCGCGGGAGAAGTTCTTCATTCCCGGTTCGCTGTTGAAGGTGAACGTGGACAACAGCAATCCGCTCGCCTATGGCATGCCGGCACAGTTGGATGTCTTCTTCGACAGCAGCCCGGTGATGAAGCTGGAGCCGGCCGCGGAGATGAAGCACACGTCTCCGGTGGCGTGGTTCTCGGGGCCCGAGCCGCTGGATAGCGGATGGGCCTGGGGGCAGCAGTATCTGGATGGCGGAACGGCTGTGGCGGAAGCCACCGTCGGCGAAGGCAAGGTCATGATGCTTGGGCCCGAGGTGGCCTTCCGCGGACAGCCGCATGCGACGTTCAAGCTGTTGTTCAACGGCCTGTACTACGGCAGCGCGAAAGCGGCGACGGTGCAGTAGCCGCGGGAAAACTCGCCGCGGGGGTGAGGCGCCGGGCGCACGAAGACCGCAGTCAAATCCTGGAGTCGAGGATACCCGTCTGAGTCAGACGGGATCGGGTCCCCACGGGAGGAGCGGGAAATCTCATCCTGGAGAGCGGAGTCGCCAGTGTCCGGTGTGCGCAGGAAGAGCGCTATGATTCTCCTGTGATCCGCCGCCTCTATGTGCATAATTTCCGTTGCCTCGAAAACTTCGAACTGCGGCTGGCGAACCAGCCCTCAGTCTTGCTGATTGGAAGCAACGGCTCGGGGAAAACCACCGTCCGGCTCGCGCTGGAGGTTCTTCAGAAGATTGCTCGTGGCACGAACCGGGTCGGCGCCCTGGTGAAGCCCAAGGATTTCTTCCTGGGGCGGACAGACGCGCCGATGCGATTTGAGATCGAGGTCGAACTACAGGGAACGATCTACCAGTACACGATCGCATTTGAGCTTCCGCGAGGATTCAGAGAACTGCGGGTACTGGAAGAAAACCTGGTATCGGGCGGCCAGCCCGTTTACACGCGAAACCAGGCACAGGTTCGCCTTGCAAGGGCGGGCCGACTGGCTGAGCAGGAGGCGAACTTCCGTATGGACTGGCATCAGGTCGCACTCCCGATTGTTCAGGAGTCGCCGAACAACCCTCTGTTTATCTTTAAGCAGTGGCTGGCACGCATGTTGATTCTTCAGCCGATTCCCAGCCTGATTAAGGGAGAGTCCACAGGAGAGACTCTGGAGCCTAATGTCGATGCCGTCAACTTCGCCGCGTGGTTCTCGGGCCTCTTGGCTTCAACGCCCGCTGCCTATGCCAGGATAGACGAGTATCTGAAGGGGGTCATGCCCGACATGAGAAACATCAGGAATCCCGTAATCGGGAGGGAGTCTCGAAGTCTCTTTGTCAGTTTTCTGGTGCATATGCTCTCATCGCCTCCCACAACTTCAGAGCTCGAAGTGCCATTTGAAGATCTATCCGACGGCGAAAAGTGCTTTATGATCTGCGCCCTGGTGCTTGCGGCAAGTGATGCCAATGAGCAACCCTTTTGCTTTTGGGACGAACCGGACAGCCACCTTGCGCTATCGGAGATCGGGCATTTCGTGGTCGCCCTGCGCAAGGCGTTCCAATCCGGCGGTCAGTTCCTCATGACCTCTCACAATCCAGAGGCGATCCGCCGCTTCTCGGATGAGAACACTCTCGTGCTCATGCGGAGGAGCCACCTGGAACCGGCTGTCGTTCGCCCGCTTGGAGAACTCCAGGTTAAAGGAGATCTCGTAGGCGCGCTGATTCAGGGCGATGTGGAGGCATGACCAACCGCCACCAACCGCACGTTTTGGTACTGCCGGAAGACGACGCCAACCGTCAGATTGCTAACGGCTTTCTGATGGGCCTGGATCAGCCTACCTTGAAACAGATCCAAGTTCTTCCCCCAGCCGGTGGGTGGAAAGCAGTCCTCCATGAGTTCGAGTCCAACCATGTCGTGGGCATGGATCGCTACTCTGGTCGATATATGGTTCTGTTAATCGACTTTGACGGGCAGGCAGGGCGGCTGAACGTGGTGAAACAGAAGATTCCGCAACACTTGCAAGAACGGGTGTTCTTCCTTGGGTGGGGGCACAACCTGCTCCGACACAACGAAGTCGAGATCGAACGCTTGCGCCGTCATGTTCGACCCATCCTATTTCGGGCAACCTGAAGCCGAACCCATCGCCAAACGCGCTGTTCACACCTGTTGCTGACCACCCACCGAGGACACCGGCACTGGCTTCGGTACATTCTAACGCATAACGCGCTTTCGAATTTTGTTTGACAACTGGGGGGAATCAATTGTAAGATCGCCCCAATCCCCGTACGTCGGAATTCAGGTCCGTGTCGGGAGTTCTGTCTCTCTTTCGGAGTTAACCAGGTTGCCAGGCATTGGGGTTAGTTTGGGGCCTTCGACTGCGCCCGCGCTTGTCGCATTTCGTCCCATTTTTCTGCCAATCCACCAAACGCGTATTGGAAGGAGCGATTGCATGAGCGATCAGAAACTGTTTGTCGGTGCCCGCCGGCGTGGGTGGACACTCGTTGCGGCAATTCTGTGGGCGGCGGTATTGGCCCCCTGTCTCCCGGCGCAAACGTCGACGACGGGTGCGGTAACCGGAGTCGTCACGGATCCTTCCGGAGCTGTTGTCCCAAAGGCCGAAGTCGAGTTGGCCAACATGGACACCAACGCCGTGGAGAAGCAGACCACCAACGATGCCGGCCAATATGGATTCAACGGCCTCATGCCCGGCCACTACAAAGTCACGGTGAAGGCCTCCGGATTCCGTACCTTCTCGGAACCGAATCTTCTGGTGGAGGTGAACCGCGGCACGAATGTGCCGGTCGCCCTCGAAGTCGGGACCGGTGCTGAGGTGGTAGAAGTCACCGCGACCGCCGCCGTGCAACTGCAGACCGTGGACGCGCAGATCGGCAACACCGTGCCAACGGACGCCATTCTGCGTCTTCCCACGCTGCAGCGCAATGCCACGGAATTGTTGAACCTGCAGCCGGGGACAGTCCCGGGAGGCGGCAATCTGACCATGCGGGTCGCAGGCGCCATCGACGATCAGAACACGGTCACGCTCGACGGCCTGGATATTACGCAGCAAGTGGTGGCGGGCAACACCGCGGTGCCCACCCCCGCCGACAGCGTCGAAGAGTTCCGCGTAACAGTTCTGACGCCGAACTCAACTCTGGTTCGCGGTTCCGGCGGCCAAGTGACGCTGGTTGGCCGGACTGGAGGGAACACGTTCCATGGTGCGCTGTACGAGTACCTCCAGAACTCGGCGCTGAATTCGAACATCTGGGACAACAACCGTATCGGTCTGGCGAAGGCCCCCATTCGCGACAACCGCTTCGGCGGCCGCATCGGCGGACCAATCTTGAAGAACAAGACCTTCTTTTTTGCCAACTACGAAGGCCGCCGCTTTGCCAATGTCGCGCAACTTACGCATACCGTCCCCACCGCGACCTTGAAGCAAGGCATTCTCGAGTTCAAGGACGCCGCCGGCAACATTCAGCAATTCAACCTGGCGACCGCCTCTGTGTGCGGCCCGGACGGGGCCAGCCCTTGCGATCCCCGCGGTATCGGCATCAGCCCAGCAGTGAAGGCGCAGTGGGCCCAGATGCCCTTGCCGACGCCTGGTGCCGGCGGCGGCGATGGCCTCAACACCGCCAACTACGCCTTCAATCTTCCGGTGCCGGTTTCGACCAATTACGGGGTCATCCGCCTGGACCACAACGTGTCGGAAAAGCTGCAGTTGCACGCCAACTACACGTATTTCCTCAGCATCACCACCGGCTCCGGCGACGTGGGCATCCAGAACGGCGCCCCGAAGTCGTTTGTCCAGAACCCCCAGCGCGGTTCGGTGTACAATTTCTCGGCCAATTACCTGCTGTCGCCGACTTGGACCAATACCTTCCGAGTTGGCTATGTGCGCGACAACAACGCCAACCAGGCGACCTCTCCGACTGCCGCGGCCGGCATCATCAACACTCCGGGTTCCAGCACCTCGGCGGGACCGGTCGCGCTGCTCCTCGGCAGCGGCGTGAGCAGCTTTATCGATTCCCCCATCGACATGGATACCCAGCGCGCCCGCTACCAGGCCAACTACAACGGCGATATCCAGTTCCAGGACGACATGAACAAGGTGTGGGGCAAGCATACCTTCCAGTTCGGCGCTCAGTTCAACAGCCTGCCCTATACGCATGTCCGCGCCGACAAGGTGGTCGGGTCGTTGGCCTCGATCGTGGCGCTGGTGGATGGCGACCAGAACTACATTACGATTCCCGCTGCGAATCGCCCCTTGACCTGTAGTGCGTCGGTGACCACCAGCTGTATCCCCTCGGCGCAACTCACCAACTGGGATCGTTACTACGCTTCCACTCTCGGGCTGGTGGATAACGTCGGTGTCCTGGCGGTTCGCGACCAGAACCTGCAGCCCCTCCCACTCGGCACGTTCCTGGTGGACCACACCAGCGAATACGCCACCTATTTCTATTTCCAGGATTCCTGGCGCGTGAGGAATAACCTTACCTTGACCCTGGGACTCGCCTACGGCTGGCAAACGGCGCCCACCGAGGAGCATAATCTTCAGACCGTCATGATCAACGCCGACTCAGGCCAGTTGATCAACGCACCCGCCTTCATGCAGGCGCGTCTGAATGCGGCACTGGCCGGACAGAACTACAATCCCACCATCGGCTTCGCTACCGTGGGCAAAGCCGGCGTTCCGGTCTACAACGTGGATTACGGCGACATCGCCCCCCGCGCCTCTTTCGCCTGGACCCCCCGTGGGAAGTTCTTCGGGCAACAGAAGTCCGTCATCCGCGGCGGATTCGCCATCGTCTACGACCGCTCCAATACCGTGCAGAGCGTCGAGATCCCGATGCTAGGCGTGGGCTTCGACCAGAACATTATCGTGCAGGCGCCTCTGTGCAACGCCACCGGCCCCGGCGGAGCGGGCTGCAACGCGGCGGCCACAACGGGAGCGAATCCCGGTCTGGCGAGCTTCCGCGTAGGCGTGGATGGAACCCTGCCGTTACCCGTGCCCACAGCGGTGACTTCCCCCGTCATTCCTCCCCCAGGCTACACCGAAACCCTCTCTTTCCAGGTGGACCCGAACACCCACGTAGGACGCAGCTACAACGTCGATCTGAGCCTGCAACGCGAGCTGCCCGGCGGCTTCATCGTGGAAGGGGCCTTCCTGGGACGCTATTCGCGCCGGCTGCCGCAAGCGGTGAACCTCACCTCAGCGCCCTACATGATGGTGGACTCGGCGTCCGGCCAATCCTTCGCCCAAGCCTACGACGCCATCGCCAACGCCCTGCGCGCGGGACAAGCCGCTCCCACCGAACCGTTCTTCGAAAACCAGTTCCCTGGACTCGCCAAGCTTCAGAACAGCGCCACCGCGACGGCTTTCATCGTGGGACGGAACTCCTCGAGCTTCGTTCAGGGCAATCTGGGAAGCCTCTTCCTGAACTTGGCCAGTTACCGCCGTTCCGTCGGCCTGCTGCCGCTCACCAACGACCAGGCGCAGATCGAGTTCATGCGTACCTATATCGGCCAGTCGAATTACAACGGCGGCATCCTGACCCTCACCAAGCGCACCTCCCACGGCCTCTCGGTCAGCGCCAACTACACCTACGCCCACTACCTGGACGACTACCTGTCGAATCAGAACAACGCAGGGTTTTACGGCAACAGCTTTCACCCGGGCGTGGATTATGGTCCGAACGGCAGCTACGATCGCCATCAAGTTTTCAACTCGTATTACACCTACGAGCTCCCCTTTGGATATGGACATAGACTGCATACAGGGAACTTCGTAGATCGCATCATTGGGGGCTGGTATACCTCCGGCATCGTCACGTTGTTCAGCGGGCTTCCCCTGACGGTGACGGAGAGCTCCCAGGTTTTCGGAGGAGCTACGTCTACCATCGGCGTGTCGGAAGCGATGATCCCGTCGGGGCCCTTGCCGAACGCGGGCATCACCAGCGGCTCATCCGGGTGCACTCTCACCGGGACCGGCAGCGTGGGCACGACTGCGGCCACCGGGGCCGGGTTGAACATCTTCTCCAATCCGTGCGCCGTCTACTCCAGCCTCCGTTACATCCAGCTCAGCAGCGACACCCGCACGGGCCGCGCGAATCCTCTGCGCGGATTGCCGGTCCGCAATATGGACATGCGTTTCGGCAAAGATACGCGGATCACCGAGAAGGTCCGCATGAGCTTGTCGGCGGATCTGTTCAACGTCTTCAATCACCACAACTTCAACAATCCGGGCCTCAGCTACACGAGCCCGACATCCTTCGGCGTAATCACCAGCACGTATACGCCGGCCAATCGCACCAACAGCGCACGCTGGATCGAATTAGGGGCTCGCCTGGAATTCTGAGCTCGTTGCGCCGGCACGTCTCTCGCGGCGCGGAGACGTGCCGTTCGGCCTGATATCGTCGTCAAAACCCGCCAGCCCAGTCTTCGCGTAACCACTTCGTGCCAGCGGAGTATTCCTGGTATGCGCGATTTCCGTTTTGCTTTCCGCAGGCTGGTGCATAATCCCGGATTCAGCCTGGCGGCGGTGGTGGTGCTCGCGTTGGGCATCGGCGCGAACGCGGCGATCTTCACCGTGGTCCGGGCGGTGCTTCTGGCGCCGCTTCCTTACCCGCATCCGGAGAGGCTGGTGCATGTATACGAACGGAACGTGGTTGGCGAGAATCCGTTCAACAGTGTGTCCGCACCGAATTTCTACGACTGGCAGCGCGATTCCAAGAGCTTCGAACAGATGGGCTTGCTGGGCGATTGGACAGCCAGCTTTTTGCCCGATGACGGGGGGCTGCCGGAAAACCTCGAAGGCACGATCTGTACCTTCGACTTTTTCACCACGCTCGGAGTGAAGCCTTCGATGGGCCGCACCTTCACCGATACCGAGGACCGCCACGGGGCACCTCGTGTAGTGGTGATCAGCGATTCGCTCTGGAAGCAGCGATTCGGCGCGGGGCGGGATGTGATCGGCTCCCAAATGCGTCTGGACGGCGAACCACACACGATTGTGGGGGTGATGCCCGCGGGCTTCAACTATCCGCGCGCGGCGGTTCAGGTGTGGCTGCCCCTCTGGCAGAACGTCGGGGAATATACGCGCCAGGTGCGCGGCATTCATCGGTTCAATGCCGTTGCGCGGCTGAAGCCGGGCGTTTCGGTGGAGCAGGCGCGCGCCGAAGTGGACGCAATCGCGCGGCGCATCAGGGCACGATATCCGGAAACGCTGACCGGCAAGGGCGGCAACGTGGTTCGCATGGACGAACGGATGGTCGCCGGTGTGAGGCCGATGCTGCTGGTGTTGCTGGGCGCGGTCGGGTGTGTTCTGTTGATTGCCTGCGTGAACGTCACCAATCTGCTGCTGGCGCGGGCGGTGTCGCGGCGCCGGGAGGTGGCGGTGCGGGTGGCCCTGGGGGCCAATCGGGTGCGGATTGTGCGGCAGTTCCTGCTGGAGAGCTCGATACTCGCGCTGGCGGGCGCCGCGTTGGGCCTGGTCATCGCGATGTTGGGCACCCGGGAGCTGACTCGAATGGTCGGCTACATCCCGCGGATCTCGAACGCTCAGGTGGATCCGATCGTGTTGGCGTTCACGTCAGCCGTTGCAGTGGCCTGCGGGATGGCGGTGGGGGTGGTGCCGGCGTTGTGGTCCTGGCGCGCCGGCTTGTCGGGTGCGATGCAGGAAGGCGGGCGCTCGGCCACGGCGGGGCGCGGACGTGGGCTCTTTCGCGATTCGATGGTCGCCATCGAAGTGGCGTTGTCCCTGATGCTGCTGGTGGGCGCCGGGCTGATGCTGAAGAGCCTCTACAAACTGCACTCCGTGAATCCCGGCTTCCCCACCGGGCGCGTCTTGACGATTCGCTTTTCCCTTCCTCCGGGGATCAAACCGGAGGCAAGGGTCGTCGGGTTGTACCGTGACCTGTTGGAGAAGGTTCGGGCGCAGCCGGGCATCGAAAGCGCCGGGCTGGTGACCGTGGCGCCGCTGGGCGGACATTTTGAGGACTGGGTATTCACGATCGATGAGCACCCTCCGCTTCCGCCAGGGCATTTTCTGGATGCAGTGGTGCGGTTTGCCGATCCCGGGTATTTTCAGGCGATGGGCATCCCGCTCAAGCGGGGAAGGGCATTCCAGGAAGCCGATTCGCTCAAAGCGGCAAACAAGGCGATCGTCAGTGAATCGTTGGCCGCCACCTTTTTCCCGAACGAAGATCCGATTGGCAAGCGGCTGCGGACCAGCGAATCGGTGGCCTGCGAGATTGTGGGGATCGTGGGAGACACACGCCAGAACCTGGCCCAGGTGCCGGAGCCGGCGATGTATTTTCCGTTATACCGAGGCGACCACACCTACGCCACGCTCATGCTGCGGGCATCAGGCGATCCAAACCTGCTGTCGTTGCCGGTGCAGAAGACCATGCGGGCGCTGGCGCCGGATTTACCCGCGGTGACGGTGAAAACCATGGAGGCGATGATGGATGGCGCGACTTCGCAGCACCGCTTCGGGCTGACGTTGATTGCACTCTTTGCGGGCCTGGCGTTGGTGCTCGCCTCGATCGGCTTGTATGGAGTGCTTGCCTATTCCGTGAGCCAGCGGACCAACGAGCTGGGAATTCGGGTGGCGCTGGGTGCCGCGGCTCCGGACATCATGTGGCTGGTGCTGCGGCAGGGGCTAAAGCCGGCGGCTGTGGGAATCGCGGCGGGGCTGGCCGGAGCGATGGCGGCATCGCGGTTGCTGCGCGCCCTGCTGTTCGAGGTGAGCTCGAACGATCCGATGGTGATGCTGGCGGTAGCGGCCGTCCTCGCTGCGGTTGCCGTTCTGGCGAGCCTCCTGCCGTCCCGGCGCGCCACCAGGACCGATCCGGTGGTGGCGCTGCGCGCCGATTGAGACCTTGTGACGCTCGGCGCGCGGAAGAACCCCCTGGTGGCAAAAAAAGGCAGGTTCCATGACCTGCCTCCATCATCGGACGGGAGGAAATCGTCCGGTGATGTTCGAATACAATCTCAAAGACTCATGAGGCACCCAAAAAACTACACTGACCCGATAACTTTGGTCTATTTTTCGGGTGATCGGCCAAATGTTACATTGGCCCGCGATGCCCGATGATTTCTGGGATCCCAGGCGGCGCTCCCTTCCGGGCGACATCCTCACCATCGTGCGCGCAGTGCCGGCAGTCCTGAGCATCTCGCTATTCCAGAGCCTCGCGCGGCGAATCGGCTTGCCCGAGCTCGACCGGATGACCGAAGCGGGAGGCTGGCTTGCTCGGCATGTTCCTCTTGGGTTGGTTCTTGCATGCCGGAGTGCACGAATGAATGGAACCATGCTCCTCCATTTGATGCTGCACACCCGGCGCGCTGCGGCACGGATCGCCCTCGCGCTGCGCCGTTCCGCACTCGAGCGTCTGATGAGGAGCCGAAGCCACCCGCGAGATCTGGCCCTGGCACACTCGCAACTTGGTCTTGCCGAGGTGGCCACCGGCTCGTTCCGCGCCGAAATGCTGTGGCGGGACGGACGGGTAGCCGAAAGCCTGGGAGGCCCTTCCGGACCCCGCGGTCCAGGCACCGCCATTCCCCGGAAATTCGTCCAGAAGCGGGCCGCCAGACACCAGCGGACGGCCGGACCGCGGACGCACTGGCCGATTACCGCGAACTCCCGCGCCTGGCGGAAATGGAGGCGGACCCGGACAAACTCGAGGTCGCGATCGCGCAAAGCGCCCTGGCCCGATCTCTTCTCGATGCAGGTAACCTCGAAGAGGCCGAGCGAGTGGCGCACCAATCCCTGCGCACCCTGTCGGACACCGATCATCCCGAGGCGTTCGGAACTTGCACGACGCTCGCCTTGATCTCCTGGCGGAAGGAAGGAACCGTCAAAGCCTGGCTCGACGAAGGATTCCGCCATTTTGAAGAAGCGCCGCTGATCCTTCACGCCAATAAAGCACGACCGTTTGAATCCACCGCAGACCGCCTGGAAAGAGGCAGCACTTCCCGCGCTACGGCCTCCCATGGCATTAACTTTGGTGCAGTTTTCCTTCGTACATGCCGATGTTAAAGTGTTGGCGCGATGCGCCTGTCCGGACGGGAAACGCAACTGCGGTGGATGTTCCTGATTGGTGGCTGGTTCCTGTTTGTGTGCCACAGTCTCGTGCTGCACAATCTGCTGTACACCGACGCACTGGCAGACTCCCTTTTTCCGGACAATCCCGAGTTCCTCATCAACCTCGCGACCCTGTGGCTCGCCCTCGTGATGGTACTCTGCTTCATCACCGCCTGGGGAATCAAGCGTCAGCGTCCCTGGAGCCGCCGGACCGGGATCGTGACATCGGTCTTGCTTCTGCCCGGCGCCCCCTGGTTGACCATCGCGGGCGTGGTGGGGTTGTGCCTGATCCAACGCGGGCCGGTGCCGCAAACCCCGCCACCAATGGAGGAAGACTATTGGCAGCCTGGCCGCCAGTCGCTCTTCGGGGCCATCATCCAGATTGCCGGCTTCCTCGCGGCCATGCAATGCCTCTCGATTTTCGAGAGGTACGCCACACAGATGGGTATGCGCGATCCGGACATCAGCCAGAGCAGCCTCAATACCGCGATGATCGGGTTCGGGCTGCTGCTGTTTGTTCTGCTCTGCCTGCATTCGGCGATCCATGAGTCCGGGCACCTGACGGCAGCCTGGCTGGCGGGATATCGCGTCAAGGTGATCAGCGCCGGGCCGGTCACCTGGCGTCGCGATGCCCTCACTTACCGGTTCCGCGTCGAGTGGAAGCGCCTGCTGCTCGGCGGCGGATATGTGGGGGCCGTTCCTTCCTCGGAGAACGGTGTGTGGCCGAAGGAGATTTTCGTGGTGGCGGCGGGGCCGCTGACCTCTCTGGCGGCGGGCGTGCTTCTGACGCTCGCGTTTTTCCGGCTTCCGGGAACGCCGCTGGCGCCGTACTGGCTGATTTTCGCGGTCGCGGCACTGCAGGGATACTATGGGGCGGTGGTGAACCTGATCCCTGCCGGCTACACCGATGGGACGATGCTGTTCCATTTGATTCTCCGGACCGCCCGGGGAAAGCAACTGATCGCCCGGATACTCAGCGGACAGGCGCATCAGGATGCCGTCGAGCGGCGCAGGGCGGGCGATCACGAGAGCAATCTGGCCCTGCAGCGCGCGGCGCTGGAGCGTTTGATCGCGGGCGGCGGCCACGCGCCCTTGCAGCTTGCCCTGGCGCATTCCCAGCTTGGGTTGGCGGAGCTGGCGGCAGGTTCGGCGGCCGAAGCAGAGAAGAATTTTCGTGCCAGCCTCGACGTAGTGGCGCGGATCGGCGGAAACCCGGCAATCGAAGCGGACTGCTGGACCGGCCTGCACCGCGTCTTTTTCACCCAGCAACGCCCCGAAGATGCCGGCCAGGCGTATCGCAACGCCTGGGGTGCCCTGATCGCGCTTGGCAAGAACCCGCCGGCCGGCATCGACCGCCTGGCAATTCAGGCAGGGTTGGCCGAATTGCATTGTGCGGGGGGAGCTTTCGAGCCCGCGCTGGCGGTCATCACGGACCTGCTCGCGAACCTTAACGGCAGCGCCCAGCAACGGCGCCTGAGAGGCTTGCTCCTGCGTTTCCGTGCGCGCTGTGAGCTGCAGTTGGGCCATCCCGGGCTTGGCCGCGCGATCGTAGCGCAGGCCGCTTCTTTCTGGCGCAATGCCGGGAGTAAAGCGGCCGATGGGCCTCAGGAGATCGGCTTGCTGGGCTTGGAGTTCTCCTTGGGCGGGCAGGCCGAAGCGGCCGTTCCGCTGCTCCGCGAGTCGATTGAGCTGTTCGAGAAACGCGGGGAGCCAAACCCGGCGGCGCGTTTTCGACTGCTGCTGGCCGAAGTCTTGCGGAAGGCCGGCCGCATCGATGAGGCTCGCCAGGTTCTGCCGCTGTCGGAACAGCTTCCTGGTGAACTCCATCGGCAATTCCTCGAAGAGCGCGCCGCGGTGGACCACAAGGCAGGACGACTTGGCGAGGCGATGTCGGGCTATCGCGAGGCACTCAGGCTGATCGAGGGGGATCCCCGCTCGAACGCGGGGGCGGTGAACACCGTCAAGAGCTCACTGGCCGGAGTATGCCTGGAGGCCGGGCAGGTGGAAGAGGCGGAGTCATTGGCGCAGGAGGCATGGAACGAATTGTCGGCCGCCGGCGATCCGGAAGCTGCCACCGCCTGTATCACGTTGGGCCTGATCTCCTGGCATCACAGCCGAACGCCCGCCGCGTGGTTCGATGAGGGACTGCGGCGCGTCGAAGACGCCCCACTGCTGCTTCACGCCAACAAGGCGCGCTTCTTCGAAGCGACCGCGGCGCGCCTCGAAAAGACCGGGCTGGACGGCGAGGCATCGCGTTTTCGCCTGGCTGCCGAGCGCCACTGGGCGGCGCTCGGGGTAGGGTCGAGCATTGGTCCCTGCGCCCTCGTCGCCAGCCAGGCCGATCCGCGCGGAATCCTCGTCACGCTAGACTGAGAACAGTGGAAGAAGAGGTCCTCGGTAAGGCATACGACTCCCGGCTCATGCGGCGGCTGCTGGGATACATGCGGCCTTACCGCATGCTGGCCGGCGCGTCCCTGATTTTCCTGCTGGTGCAGTCGGGATTGCAGGTGCTCGGGCCCCTGCTGACCAGAATTGCCATCGACAAGTACCTGCAGCGCAGCCCCTACAATGCTCCCTCGTTTCTGGACGTCCGCCTGCCTGCCGATCCATGGGCGGGACTGTCCAGAATCGGATTGCTGTATCTGGGCGTGCTTGCCGGCTCGTTTGTGGCGGAATTTGCGCAGACCTACCTGATGCAGTATACCGGGCAGCTGGCCATGTTCGACCTGCGGAAGCAACTCATGGAGCACCTGCAGAACCTCGACCTGGCATTTTACGACCGCAATCCCGTGGGGCGCCTCGTTACCCGCGTGACCACCGACGTCGATGTGCTGAACGACCTCTTCGCCTCCGGGCTGATCACGATCCTCGGTGACGTGCTGGTGCTGTCGTTCGTGGTGGCCATCATGTATCGGATGAGCCCGCTGCTCACCGCCATCATCCTGTCGGCCATGCCCTTCGTGATCCTGGTCACGGTGCTGTTTCGCCGCACAGTCTCGCAGAGCTATCGCAACATCCGGATCGCCATTGCGAGGATCAACGCTTACATCCAGGAGCATATTACGGGCATTGTGGTGCTGCAGCTCTTCAACCGCGAAAAGCGCAGCTCCGGGGAGTTCGAACAGATCAACCGGCGGCACATGGAGGCGTACCAAGACGCCATCAGCGCTTACGGGTGGTTCTACCCCGTGGTGGAGTTCCTGTCGGTGCTGGCCATGGCCGGGATCCTCACCTATG
>Ga0335081_10001184_pt1 | contig 41447 bp, 34 predicted proteins | sample Lox_Sample_35_FD_206713 | JGI IMG/M metagenome (GOLD analysis project Ga0335081, IMG submission 206713) | Soil microbial communities from Loxahatchee National Wildlife Refuge, Florida, United States - Lox_Sample_3.5 | ecosystem: Environmental > Terrestrial > Soil > Wetlands | place: USA... | reverse complement strand
TGCCCGAATCCTTCTCCTTCGATCCTTCGTATAACCATGACTCCGGGCTGTACTGCTTCTTCTTTTCATCCCAGCCGGAGAAGACGCCGCCCAAATCTTCCGTGTCGCGGTACTCCTCCCGGATGATCGTGGGCGCGTTAGTGTAGTGCTGGACGTATTCACGGAAGTATCTGTCGTTCTCCAGCGCGTAATGTATGAGGCCGCCGAGGAAGAGAATGTCGGTGCCGGCACGGAGCGGCACCCAGATGTCGGCCATTGCCGAGGTACGGGTGAAGCGGGGATCGACGTGGATGACGGTCGCGCCGCGCTCCCGCGCCGCCATCACCCACTGGAAGCCGACGGGATGGTTCTCCGCCATTGACGATCCCATGATGAGGATGGCGTCGGCGTTGGCGAGGTCAGTCTGCGCGGTGGTTGCGCCGCCGCGTCCGAACGAGGTGCCCAGACCGGGCACCGTGGAGCTGTGTCATATCCGGGCCTGGTTGCTGATGCAGACCATGCCCAAACCTCCACAGAAAAGTTTCTTGATCAGGTAGTTCTCTTCGTTGTCGAGGGTGGCGCCGCCGAGATGCGCGACGGCGGTGGTGTGCATCACCTTTTCGCCGTCCTGCTCCTCGATGAAGGTGCGCTGCCGGCTCTCCCACAGGCGGTCAGCGACCATATCCATGGCGGTCTCGAGCTCGATGTCTTCCCACTCGGTTGCGTAGGGACGGCGATATTTCACCGTCATCAGGCGATTGGGATGGGTATGCAGCTCAAATGTGTCGGCGCCCTTGGGGCAGAGATGTCCGCGCGAGATGGGCGAGCCGGGATCGCCCTCGATGGAGATCAGCTCGCCGTCCTTGTGGAAGACCACCTGGCCGCAGCCCACGCCGCAATAGGGACACAGCGAGCGCGTGAATTCCGCATCCTGATGCTTTGGAAGCAGGGTTTGGGTACGCCGGCTCATGGCCTCCGGTCCGGTACCGTCGCCTCCGGTCCGGAGCTGGCGAATCAGGGGCCAGCGTTCCAGTAATTCCTTAACCATGGTGGATCAACTCGCGTGTTGCCACGTGCAGCCAACTCGCAGGAGCAACTTCAGTTGGATGGCATCGCCGGAAACCGCGATGCCATGTCAGGCATTTGGGGCCGTCTGCAAAAGTCTCGGCGTCAACTCCGCAGTTCGCAGTCAGGCCCGCAGCCGGCAATTTCTGTTCTCTGCTTGCGCGGTGCGCTATACTGCCTCGTAATCATTCGTTTATGACAGGCACACCGTCAGAGTCGCCGGAGCGGCCGCTCATTCTCTGCATCGACGATGCAGAGGTCGCGTTGCGCGTGCGCAAGCTCCTGCTCACCCGCGCCGGCTACGCCGTCCTGACGGCTGCCTCGGGTGAAGAAGGGCTTGAGCTGTTCAGGGAAAATCCTGTCAAGCTGGTCATCGCCGACCATTTCCTCACGGGCAGGACGGGAGCGGAGATCGCCAGGGAGATGAAAGAGTTCAAGCCACGCGTGCCCATTCTTATTGTTTCGGCGGCCGCCGAGGAGCTGGGCGACCTTGAGTTCGCCGACCGCTTTCTGTCGAAAAGCGAGGGCCCCGAGGTCCTGCTGGAAACCATTGCTCGCATGCTTGGCTCTCCCGTCAACGAACCTTAGTCAGCCACGCGGTCACAGAGCATTCCGGGATGTGTTGTCATGGGATGCATTTCGCAACTCTGCGTCACGCGCGGCGGTACTTATCACTGCCAGCTGTGACCAATCGGGTTGACTGGTGGCGCGATATGGCGCACCCTGTGACAGTAGTGTTCATTGTCTGTTTGGCTTGCCCTCGCGAGTCTGCCTGCGCCACGGCATACAAGCGTCTCCCACGGGCCTGGGTTTAATCGCTTGCCTTTTCCGGGCTTTTTCACCGGCTAGCGTTTCGACGCATGGCATGCGCCATGTTGCGTTATGAAGGCCGGGCGAGGAATCAGGAGCAGTGTGCAGCGAGAACCGTTCCCAGGAACTGCTGCCACGCCCATGAAAGCGACCCGCCCGGCCCTTCAGTGTATTCTGCTCCCGGTCCGTACCCTCTGCTGGTGACTTCAATCACATGCGTAGGTGACTTTCCGGACGCTTGCCGCGCGGCCGCAACCCAGGTTCCATGACGGATACGTTGTGCAATCAGCCGGCCGGCGTAGCAACAGCGGACAAGGCCGCCCGCAAAGTGGCCTGAGAACTAGCTTCTGGAAGCAAGGGACAGGAAGAAGCCGATCATCACCCACAACCACATTCCCTGAAAACGCACATACAGCGGGTACCACGGCTCCGACGCTATCTTCGAACCTGAAGATGTTTCGAGCGATTGAGCGAACCTGACCGCTGAATCGGTCCAGAAAACAAGCCAGCACGAGAATGCGACGGCGGCCGTCGCCACGACAATCAGCAGCACCTCATACAGATTCATGCCTACTTCTTCTCCCGGTGCCAAGCAGTCCCGCGACCTCTACAATTTGCCTGGAGCGCAGGACTGATTCAGCACAATTTTCACCACGTACGGAACTGGCGCAAGGGAAACAGAGGCGCAGCAGGAGTACTAAAGTGACTTAACTATACCACAGAACGTGACCCTTGTAATGGCATATTAGTGCTCATTACTGTTAACTGGCAAGGCGCGGAGAGCGTTGGCCGCCGGGCCTTTCACTAACCGAATGGCTGATGTGCTCTTCCAAACCAGTCGCGACAATCGCCTTTCCCAGGCAACCGCCTGCCGAGGCTTTCATGAGCTCATAATTGAACGGGATTCTTCCGCCTCTGCTGATACATCTCCTGGCGAGCAGAATCCACAAGCTTGGCCAACATCTGGGGATGGATGTTGCTGCCGGTCAGAATCGTTGCAAGTCGCTCGCCCGTAAGTTTATGGCGGCGGATTGCGGCTAATCCGGCGGCGCCAGAGGGCTCCAACACTAACCCGAGGGAAGAGGCGGACAGGCGCATCGCTTCGATGAGGGCGTCATCGTCCACGAGGACGATGTCGTCCACCAGATTCTTCATCTTCTCTACTGACTTTTGAACAGGCACACGCACCTCAATGCCATCCGCGATGGTACAGGTGGGTTGGTTCATGTCCGTCACGGCGGGCACCTGGGGCATGCCTCGCGCTTCTCTCCAGGCATGCAGCATTGCCGGAGTAGCCCCGGGGCACACGCCGATTATCTGCGTGCCGGGGGAGTGGTCTTTGATCCAGGCGGCAATTCCCGTGATCAGGGCACCGTCTCCGAGAGGTACGACAACGGTGTCGAAGGTGCCAGCGGCAAGCAGCTCGATCCCGATCGTGCCAGCGCCTTCGCCGATTGCATCCTCGGCGCCATCTTCGACGAAGATGCATTCCGGATGGTCAGCTGCCTGTTGCCGCGCATTGTCTTTGGCGGCGTCGAAATCTCCGTCGCACAACGTGACCTCGGCGCCCAGCGAGCGCATGCGCTCGGCCTTGGCGGGGTTCACGTCGTGGGCAACAAACACCTGAACAGCGATGCGCCGGCTGCGGCCAACGTAGGCCATGGCTTGTCCGAAGTTGCCGGCGGAGGCGCACACGATGGTTTGTTTGGGGTCGAGAGAGCGGGCGAAGAAATCGGCGCCTCGACCCTTGAAGCTGCGGATGGGATTGGCGGTCTCCACCTTCACCAGCACGCGCCGTCCAAGCGCGGCGTTGAGCGTCCCATCCTCGTACTGAGGACTGTGGAGGAAGGCGGGATCAATCAACTGCGCGGCTTTTTCGATGTTGGCCAGGTTCAGGGGACACTTGGGCACTGTGATCTCCACTTAAAAGCTTTGTTATTGATGTCAATGTACGTCGTCGCGATGTCGAAGCTGAAGAACAACATACCTGCCCCGAGATCCTTAACGGACAGCGTCGGGACAAGACGAGGACTCACGCGCACTGCCCGCCTCAAGTAAACTGCCGTGAGATAATGGGTTACGTCGCATCGGCCCTGTAGCTCAGATGGATAGAGCAGCGGTTTCCTAAACCGTTGGTCGGCAGTTCGACTCTGCCCAGGGCCTCCAGTTTCAATCACTTATCGGAAGCCGTAAAACGCTGTCTGTTACTTGTCCGTTATTTTTTCCGCTGGCTAACGGCTCGCAGCCTGCGCGACAGCTTCTCCATTGCTTTGCAGACTGCTTTATGCCACCTCTTGCGGTAGAACTTCTGCGTCGTCCCCAGGTCTCCATGACGAAGGATTTTCTGAATGACATCGTCGGGAACGAGCTCCGACAAGTTGCTGGCGCGCCCGCGGCGAAACGCATGCCATCCATGCCATTTGAGCCCGGCCTTCTTCAGGGGCTCCATTATGTGCCGCCGAGACAGGTTGTTCATGTCGGTCGGCAGCTTGCCGCGTGAGGCGGGCCTCACTCTGGAGCTGGCAGGGGATTGTCTGGCGTCGATTGACGCAAGTTTCAAGGGCGAACCAGCTCCCCACGGAAACCAGCCCTCCATCGCCTGACTTCTTCCGGTTACGCGGGGGTTGCGGATTTTGCCGGGGGTGGCGGCAGTTTTCCAGTCAGTGGCGCTAAACGTGCCGAGTGTTAGTGAGCGCTTTGCGACTCTGGAGTCGCATATCGGAGGAAGAAATTTATTCCGGCGAATGGAAGGTATTCCGGCGCCGGTAAGCCAGCACGGTAAATCCGATGGACATGAAAAGCGGCGGAACCATCAGGATGAGAATTCCGCTGCGCAGCGCCTGGATGAAGCGGGCGGTCGATGCCGCCGCCTGCGTGTAACAGAGAGAACAGCTCTGTGCCAGAAGCGTTCCTGGGGCGAACAGGAGTATCACCGCGGCCAGCAGGAGCAGACTCTGGCTGACCGGTTGCGGACCTTTCCGTGTACGTGTCATTTTGGGGCTCCCACCTGATTGCCTGGCGGAGCGTTACGCTCCATGCGGTAGCTGTCCGTCCAGCCATATTGCAGGGCCGCCAGCACGAACAGGCTGACGATCGCAACCCAGGTCACGAACACCCGGTTCTCCGAACCCAGATGCATGAAGAAGATGATGGCCAGTCCGGCCTCGATCACCGCGATTCCGAACATGCGAAAGATCATCAGGGTGACGCCGACGTGCTGATAGGCGATAACAAACTGCAGCCCGGCGAGGACCAGGATGCAGACGTAGACGACAAGATATTTGCCAAGCTTTTCGGCATACGGTGCGACCCCGCCGCCCTGATCTTTCGTGATTTCCATCAGCTCCTCCCCGCGCGCCTATTTTGAAACATTCAGCAGATAGATCAGGGGCACCACGAACATCCAGACCAGATCGACGAAGTGCCAGTACAGCCCGGTGATTTCCAGATCGTCGGCATTGAATCGCCCGCCCCTGTAGCGCACCCCGATAACGATCAGAACAACCACGCCGATGGTCACGTGAGTGAGATGCAGTCCGGTGATAGTGAAAAACGAGGCGCCGAACAGGTCGTTGCCCCAGGGATTATGAAACAGGCGCACGCCTTCATCGATAAGGCTGATCCACTCCCGCAGGTGAAGAAGGGCGAAAATGGCGCCGCCCACCGCGGTCAGAATGGTCCAGCGAAAGGCCGCGCCCCGTTCACCCATCCTGGCGGCGCGCACGGCGATAAACATGGTCAGGCTGCTGGTGATGAGGATGAAGGTCATCACCATGGCGTTTACCACGGTGGGGAAAAATTTGAATGGCGTGGGCCAGTTCAGCGAGCCGTTGCGCAGGAATCCATACGCCAGCAGGCAGGCGGCGAAGGTGGCGGCATCGGCGACGATGAATACCCACATCGCCAGCTTCTTGGTGGGAATGGCGAAAGGCGAAGATCGCTGGCCCATGGCAGGGTGGCCGCCCAGCGTGATGTCTGCCTGACTCACAACCTCTCCTCCCGGCGCCCGGCTAGATCCGCGTCCACAGCAACAGCAGCAGATAAATCCACAACGCACCCATGAAATGCCAGTAATACGACACCGTGCTGAGGGTGCTCACCCGCAGGCCCGGAACCGGCATGCCCAGCCGCCGGATGGCAAGCGTCAGTCCTGCCAGTCCCCCCAGCACGTGAAGCGCGTGCAACACGGTGAACAGGTAGAAGAAGGAGCTGCTGGGATTGGAAGCCAGGTACACGCCTTGCGACCGGAGTTGCGCCCACGCGACGGATTGGCCGGCGACAAACAGCAGACCCAGTCCCAACGTAAGCCATAGCCAGAACTGCGCAGCCGAGCGCCTGCGCTGCAGTCCGTGCACGAACGACGCGACGCGCCTGCGCGCAACTTCCAGCGTGCCGCTGCTGACCAGCAGGATGAGCGTGTTGAGGTAAAGCACCCGGGGCAGCGTGAAGTGCCGCCAATCCGAGGAAGCGCCCTGGCGCACGATCATCGCGCTGGTAAAGGCGGCGAAGGTCATGGTGATCGCCGCCAGCCCGACCCAGATCCCGGTACGCGATGCGGGGGAGCTGTCGTCGACGGAGCGCAATCCTCCCGGGAGAGGCGTTACATCGCGGCCTCCGCCGTGAGACGGCGAACGGCCTGGCGCCCGGGGAGTTCTGATTTTTGGCGGTTCGTGGACTGTGGTTGCCATGGTGAAAACGGTCCTGTTGATCCGGAGGCCAAACCTCCAGCTTTGCAGTTATCTCCTTGCCGGTCTGCGGTCTGTTCCACCCCAGACCGGCACTTCGTCGAACCATCACCTCTCGTCGCGAACGGTATTGATCTGCTCGGGCGAGTCCTGCATTACGTAGTCGCCGGTCGAGCTCTCGATTCCGTACTGATATGGGTCGTGGTAGACGACCGGCAGCTTGCCTCCGAAATTGTCGAACGGCGGCGGCGACGTGGTGGACCACTCCAGCGAGGTCCCCTCCCAGGGATTCTGCGGAGCGCGCTCGCCCCAGAACCGGCTATGAATCAGGTTGTACAGGAACACAAGTTGCGCGGCCCCGGTAATCAGCGCGGCAATTGTGATGAACTTATGCACCCCTAACAGAGGCTGCATGAAGTCATCGACGAACGCCTGATAGCGGCGGACATTTCCCGCCATGCCAAGGTAGTGAAAGGGCATGAAGATGCAATAGGCGCCCGCGAAGGTAAACCAGAAGTGGATCTTGCCCAGGGTCTCGTTCATCATCCTGCCGGTTACCTTGGGAAACCAGAAGTAAGTTCCGGCGAAGATGCCGAACAGGGCGGCGACCGCCATCACCAGATGGAAGTGTCCGACAACGAAGTAGGTAGCGTGCAGCATGATGTCAATCGATGGCTGGGCCAGGAAAAATCCGCTGATTCCGCCGCTGACGAACATCGAGATGAAGCCCAGCGCGAACAGGGAAGCTGAGTTGATGCGCAGCTTCGAGCCATACAGGCTGCCGATCCAGATCAGAACGATGATGGTGGAGGGAATCGTGATCGCCAGCGTGGGAAACGAAAAGGCGATTGACGAGAACGGATTCATGCCGCTCACGAACATGTGGTGTCCGTAAACCATGTAGCTGAGAAATGCGAGCGACACCAGCGAATAGATGATGACCCGATGGCTCAACAGCGGGCGCCGCATGCTGGTAATCAGCACATGCGAGACTACGCCCATGCCCGGCACAATGGCGATATACACCTCGGGATGTCCGAAAAACCAGAACAGGTGCTGCCACAGCAGGGTCGATCCGCCGGCATGTGGCTGCAACTGGTCGTTCACGACGAGATTGGATGGGACGAAGAAACTGGTGCCGGCGACGTGATCCAGCACCAGCAGGATGCAGGCGGGCATCAGCACGGCAAAGGCGGTCAGTCCAATGCAGGACGTGATAAACCAGCCCCACACGCTGAGCGGGAGACGCATCAGGCTCATGCCCTGGCAGCGCAGGTCAAGCGTTGTGGTAATGAAGTTCAATGATCCCAGCAACTGTCCGATGCAGAAGATAGCGATCGAAATGGCCCAGAGTACCTGGCCGGTGCCCTGACCGGGTCCGGCAACCGATCCCAGGGCGCTCAGAGGGGCGTAAGCTGTCCATCCGGAGAGCGGTGGCCCAGTCGGCACGAAGAACGCCGCGATGGCAACCGCGAACGCCACGAAGGTCACCCAGAAGGACATCATATTGATGTGGGGAAACGGCATGTCCTCGGCGCCCACCTGGATGGGCAGGAAGAAGTTGCCGAAGCCGGCGAACGGTGCGGTGGTGAGCACGAAGAAGACCATGATGGTGCCGTGCATGGTCATCAACTGCAGGTAGTACTCCGGGGTCAGGATGCCGCCGGGCGCTCCGGTGGAGGAGAGAAACCGGATTCCGGGAATTGCATAGTTCGGCCACGCCAGGTGGATCCTCATGATCCAGGACAGAATCAGCCCGATGTACACCGCTACCAGTGCCAGTAGATAGTACTGTTCGCCAATCACCTTATGGTCGAGGCTGAAAATGTATTTGCGCAGAAATCCCGTGGGTGGTGCGTGATGGTGGACAACGTGCGCTGACATATCGTGCATGGGATGGCCCTCACTACCCCCGCGAATACGGAACCGCCCGGCAAGCTACTGCAGGGCTGCCTGCTGCTTCAGCCACTTGTCGAAGTCCTCCTGCGACATCACTTCCAGATAGGCCTTCATGTTGTAGTGACCCAGCCCGCAAAGCTGGGTACAGACAATTTCATACCGGCCGATCTTCGTGGGCGTGAAGTGCACCGACAGGTCGAGACCAGGCACGAAATCCTGCTGAATGCGCAACTCGCGCACAAAGAACGAGTGGCCGACGTCCTTGGAGTGCATCAGCAGATGGATTTCGCGATTGACGGGAATCGCAAATTGCGCGGTCACGATGTCATCCTTCGAGTCGGCATCATGCGTCGTATCGAGGCCGAAGAAATTCTCCGTAGCTTCGTTGATCTGCTCGGGATGGATGGGCCCGAAGGTCCCGTCCGGTCCCGGATAGCGGAAATAGAAGGCAAACTGCCCCGCCTGGACCTGGACCGGCATGGCCTGGGGCGAAGGCGGAGTGAAATAGATAGCTGCCCAGGCCCTGGTGCCGAAAGCTCCCAAAGCCATGACCTCGAGTCCAACCACGATTACCGCAGCTGCCACCAGCCCCCGCGCTCCACCCGGAAAGCTCCTGATTTTTTCGCCCTGGGGACGATTCGAGTATCTCCAGATGAAGAATCCGAGGATCAGTTGGGACGCCAGAAAGCAGATGCCCGCCTCCACCATGGTCTCGGACATCTGCTCGTCGATCAGTTTGCCGTGCGTCGAGATGTCAACCGGGGCCTCCCACGTGTGCAGGATGATGGGAACCGCGGAGGCAATGGCAATTACCACGATCGTTATTGCAAACAGTTTCGCCATACACGTATAGCTTGAATCCGCCGCCGGTGCTGCTTCCTGTGCAGGCAGTCAAACGCGACACCAGCGGCCGCTACTTCGCCTTATAGGTGAAGTTCGCAGTCGCCGACTGGCCGGCTGCGACGGTCACCTTCTGGGTCTGCGTCCCGTAGGTTTCCTGCCACGCGGTGACGGTGTAGCTCCCGGGTGGCACGTTCTCGATGGTGTAGGAACCATTGTTATCCGTGACTGCATACGGCCCCTTCACCACCACGTGGTAGCCATGCATCCACGGATGGATGTTGCACTTTACCGGAATGGCCACCTCCTCGGCCTTCCAGCTCTGGACGATGGGTGGGGCTCCCGGCGGCTGCGAGCGGTTCCACGGGATGTTCCCCGTCATGGGATTGGGCTCGGGATGGATGTTGTGCGCGGTCTGATCGCTGGTGGTTACCTTGTACTCCTGACCGACATCCATTGCCAGAACATGCGGGGTGTACATACAACCCTTCTGATCGAACACGGGAGTGGTGGAAGGTTTCTGGCTGGCCGCCGCGGCCGGGAGACCCTGCGAGAGATACAGGACGACGTTCTGCAGGCCGCCATCCTTGCCCACCACGACCAGTTCCAGTTGCGCCGGACTGTTGGCGTGATACTTCGCGCAGTACGGGTCCTTGGACATGTCAATCCCCTTCATGTGGGGAGGGGTGCCCTCAAGCTTCACCGTGCCGGCAACCTTGCCGTCACCGGCCGCGCTTACCCTGGGTCCATGCGTCAGGGCCACGGTCGCCACCAGCAGCAATACCGCCAGCATTCCCGCAACTTTCAGCTCAACTCTCATTGCATGATCTCCTTGCTTACACCCTCATCGTTTTCCAGCACTGTTGTGAGACTGCGGCGAAGAGCCTGGCGGATTGGCAGGCGGTGACGCAGGATTGGCCGGCTGCTGCGCCGGTTCCGACGACGGATTCGTGGGCTGCGACTGCGGCGGAGCGCCGGACTCGCTGCTCGGCAGCGGCTCCAGCGGGTTAATTGGGGTGAGCCCGAGCTGTCTCGCGATCTGTTTTTCCTGCGTTTCTTCCGGCTGTAGCGTGCGGAGATACATCACCAGGTCCCAGGCTTCATCCGGCTTGATATTGTCGGAGAACGAGGGCATGGGCGAGCCGTCCAGACCGGTCATGAAGTCCTTGTACATGGCCTGGTCCGTGGAGCCGCATTTGAAGTGCTGGGAGTCGTGGAAGTTGAAAGGTTTGATCGGGCGGTTCTGGTCGTCCGTCAGGGTGTCGGCGGAAGGGCCGTTGGCCTCGCCCGTCACGCCGTGACACTTCCAGCACTCCAGCTTCTGAAACAGGACGCGCCCGTTCCTGATGCGATCAGCCGTCACCGCGGGCTCGGGGGGTATGACGATCGGAGTGCCGGGTTTCTCGGTTGTCCACCGTGGCGAGAAGTGTTTCACGTAGGCCACAAGGTCGACCCGATCCTGGTTGGTGAGAGGCAGCCAGTGCGGCATGTTGGAGTTCAGCATGCCGCGGCCGATCGTGTCGTACAGATCGGAATCGAGGGGCAGTGTTCCGGTGGGAGTGGAGCGGCAGCGGAAGATGGCCAGCGTGAAGTTGCGCGGCTTGGGATCGATCCACTGGGCATTTTCGCCCTCGCCGTCGCCCAGCGGGCCATGGCATCCGATGCAGAAACGTTTGTACATTGGCTTGCCAACCGTTGCGTGCCCGGTCATATTGCCGACGTGGCTCTCCATGTTCAATCGCTGGTTTTCGCTGTATTCCGTCTGCTGCGCCGGACTGGCGATCCCGAGGACCAGAACCGCCACCGCACCCAACGTCAATCGCATTTTCAGATTTCGTGTGCGCATCGGTTTCTCCTCAGAAGTCGAAGTCCATTCCCAGAAAAGCGCTGTAGGTGTTCAACTGCGTGCCGGTGAGCGGTGCCGCTCCCTTTTGCTGGATTAGCGCATACTCGCCGTGATAGGCGAAGCCTGCGCGGCTGAACATGAACGGGTAATAGCGAACCGCAAACGTGTAGGCGTTCGTGTCCCCGAAGTTGCCGGGTATGCCGGGCAACGCCTGCTGCGCCACCCTGACAAATTCGTCGCGTTGGATGAAGATCAGCTGCGGGTTCCAGACATAGTGGGTTTCGATAAAGCCGCCGTTCCACGAGGGAGCTCTGGCCCCCGGCGGCAGCGGCGCATTGGCCGGAGTGGAGGTTCCGAAGTAAGCGCTGTCCCATCCGTGCTGATAGTAGAGAGAGAAGTCGAGTTTCTTCACGTAAATCAGCGCAAAGAATCCTTCCCGGTTGAAGGGCTTGTTGCCAACGCCGGTAATCGGCACCCCACCCGAGGTGATGTTGTAGGTCGGCCCATTGCCGATGAACAGATATCCGCCGACGCGGTCCACACCGCCCTGATAGCCGGCATCGAACGCCTGGCTGGCGGTTACGAAGGTGCTGTAGGCGTTCTTGGAAGGCAGGTTGACATTGCCGTCGTTGGAACTGAGCAGGGCGACAGAATAGCGTGTCCGGTCGTTGAGGGAATGACCCATCAGCTCCACGCCAAACTGGTTGTCGCCGATCTGGCCGAAGAAGTTGTCGTCCCCCAGCGGCGCGAAATGATACAGGACATAGAACCCGCCGTTGTTCGACAGGTTGAGAATGCGCTTTTCGGAGATGACGTTGTCCAGCTCGAATTTGCCAAACTTGAGGTTGAACCACGAGCTGTGGAACATGTTGTCCAGTCTGGCGTTGACGCTCTCGAAGTGGAAAGCGCCCGTGTTGTCCGAGGATGGCACCAGCAGGAACGACATGTTCTTGTAAAGCGTGCCGCCGCTGAGAATGTCCAGACCGCTAACGTCGAAGCCGTTCTGCGTGACGTTCTGTTCGACTTGCGTCCCGTTCGGCTGATCGATGGCGACCTTGTTTGTGCTTTCCAGGTGCCAGTTGGGCGTGATGCGCATTGTCACTGGCCAGTACGACGGATTCACCCAGATCGGCGAATCGCGATCATTCATCAACTGGTAGCCGTTGTCCTTGAAGGTCTGCCCGAAGACGTTCAGCATCGGCCACGCTTCGTGACAGGCCGAGCAGGGCAGTCCGTATTTTCGCGCGAAGGCGGGGAACGCCCGTCCAGGTGTGGGGTTGGCAAGTAGTATCAGCAGAAAAGGCAGCAGCGCGAGTGCGCCTGCCAGACTTGCAGAAACAGACCGCGAGAACAGTCTCTTGCGGTTTGCAACAGTCGTAACGCCAATCTGCATAGCGATGACCTCGCAGTAACAGGATGGGCTGACGCCGGCCGACTACACCGTGGGAGCACGTCTCAAGTTGTCAATAATCTCGGAACCGGGAACCCCGAATGGGGCGAGATACTATCCCTTTGTGCGACAGATTTGCAACTAAAATCTTTTACAGGATGTTCACAGGCTGGTGACAGTTTCTTGACAAAAGTCCCAGAGGCAAAATCGCGTGTCTGGCAAAGGCTTTGCTTGACAATTGCTTCCGTTCGGGATAACTATGCTCTCCACGTCCGCCCGCTTCCGTCGCCATTCGAAATGCGCAGAGAGACCACTCCGCTGAACCGAAGATGCCGGCTGGCAGTTGCAACAGTTTTGTCGCTGGCCGGTTGCCTCTTGCTGGCGGCGTTTTCAGCTCACGCGTTGCCTGTTCCAAAGAGCAAAGCCGATGAAACGCCGCCCAGACTGATGATGAGGATTGAGGCGCCTGCCGCCGAGGTTAGCGAGGCGGTACGGGAGGTCACGCAGGACCAGATCGTTCACGGCACCTATTCCTTCGAGAAAGAGCGCATTCTTTACGGGGCTCACAGCGCCAGTGAGGCGCGGGTTTTCGGCGTGTGGAAGGGACCGGGCATCGCGTATTACAAAGTCGCGGAGAAAATTTTGTCGCCGCGCTACTTCAAGGACACCGCGGACATCGGCACCATCAGCGTTCGTTACGTGGTACAGGATGCCGATGCCTCGGCTGCGATTGTCCGCATCGATGCCGTATTCGTGGACGCGCGCAACGTCCACCACGCTTCCGAGGGCAACGTCGAATCCGGCGAGTACGCGGCCATTCAGGAGCATCTGAGAAAGATCCAGGCGCGCCGCCAGAAAGCGGAGCCGGGCGCCGCGACCGCTGGCGGCGCACAACCCGCACCGCAAGCGCAGCCTGACACGGGACCGCGCGCTGTAGCCGCAAGCACGCCTCCGCAGCCGATGACCGTGCCCGAAATGCAGAAGAGAGTCGACGCTCTGCGCCAGCAGGTGGAGTTGCGGGTCCGGGAGCAGGGAGCGCAACTGAAGTCAGCTCCCTTCCACAGTGCCGCCACCCTGGAGTCGCTGCCCGCGCAGACGGACGTGCTCGTGGTCGTGCTCAGCGCCTACTGGTACGGAGTGGAAACCGGAGATGGACACCACGGCTGGATCCATCACAGCCAACTGGAGCCGTTGCCGTGACGCCCCCGGCAAAACGCGGCTGCACGGTGATTATTGCGAATCTCGCTGGCGCGCTTTTGCTGACGGCAGCCCTGACAGTGGCGCAGGCTCTGCCACAGAGTTCCGAGCCCAATCCGGCGTCGCAACGGAGCTTCCACGCGTCGAAGGGCGATGTTCAGAAAGCCTTGCGGGAACTGCCATCGTATCCCGGAGGCAAGCTCCCGGTGCTCGACGGCTTTGCCAATGCGGACACCCGTTCGCTCGAGAGCTACAGGCAAGGTCATTACCAGTACGAGGTGCAGATAACGGCGAAAGACGCCGCCGAGACGAAGGTAACTGTGACCGCGAAGATCACGGCCTGGTATGAAAGCGCGACACCGGCAAACTCGGGCTATCGTTTGCTGAAGTCGAGCGGGCGCCTGGAGTCCGACTTGCTGGATGCGCTGGAGGAAAAGCTGAATCCCGGGGCTGCGCGCGCCACATCGGAGGGTCGATCGGTTTCTGGAGCGCAAGCCTTGCCCGACAGCCCCTCGGCCATCACAGGAGGTGGATCGTTCTTCAACACGCCCCGCCTGGCCTCCGTTCCCTCAAGCGCGAATATTGCCAACGCGCCGCCTGCCAAACCAGTCGATCCGGGCACGGCCAAACGCCTGCAGGCGCTCAGGGAGCAGGCGGCAAACCTGGAGCAGATTCTCCATGACCAGGTCCGGCCCGACAATCTCGCGGTGGTCAAACGCTCGAACACTCCCGTCGTGGCTCAGCCGCTGAATGGAGCCGAGGTGATGTTCCAGGCCGAGGCCGAGGACGAATTCGAAATCCTGGACGCCACCGAAAGTTGGGTGCATATCAAAATCTCCGGCATTTCGCGCGGATGGATCCGGCGCGACTATGTGGACTTGCCCGGCGCCGCCACGGTGAGCTTGTCCAGCCTGGGCGCCGATACGCACGAAACCGAACTTGTGCGGCAGACGCGAGAAGAAGTAGCTGCCTTTCCCGGTAAATGGGAACCGCTGAATGGCAAACAGGTGAAGATCGTCTGGGTGCAGCCACTGGACAAAGAGCAGTTCGGCTCCGAACCCAGATGGAATCTGGCAAAATCCGTGTTCCGCAAGGTGGATGCCGGCAGTCCGGCAGACGAGGTCGCCGGCGTCGTCGTGATCTTCGATTCCCAGGATGGAGGTATGGCAGCCACGACGCTCGCCAATCTGCAGCAGTGGCGCGCAGGACATCTGTCGGACGAGACGTTCTGGAAGCGCTGCTGGCGCGATCCACCCGAGGCTTTCAACGGGCAAAGCCAGGCAGGGATAGGTCGCGGCCCGGCGGGGAGTCCGCAATGAACGCCGGCGCAGTACGATCCGGCATTGGACCTGTGACGGCTGTTTCCCGCCTTAGCGATTATGCCGAGCTCACCAAGTCCCGCGTTACCACGCTGATTGTCCTCACGACCTGGTGTGGCTTCTACTTTGGCGCAAGGAAAGCCGGGCTGCCCGCCATGAGCTGGGGTCTGTTTCACGGCCTGTTTGGCGTGGCACTGGTCTCCAGCGGCACCGCCGCGCTGAACGAGGTCCTGGAACGCGACGTGGACCGCAAGATGCGGCGCACGGCATCGCGTCCGCTGCCTGCCGGCCGCATGTCTCTGCTGCATGGCACCGTCGTCGGTCTGTTGCTGACGATTGGTGGCTCGATCTATCTGGTCCTGCTCAGCAATCGCCTGACGGGATACCTCACGTTTCTTACCTCCGTGGTCTATCTGATGGCCTATACGCCGCTGAAACGGGTTTCGCCGGTATGCACGTTCGTGGGCGCATTTCCCGGCGCCATGCCTGGAGTTCTTGGCTGGACGGCGGCAAGTGGCCGCCTGGATTGGGGCGCGCTTTCCCTGTTTGCCATACTTTTTCTCTGGCAGTTCCCGCACTTCCTGGCGATAGCATGGCTCTATCGCGATGACTATGCCAGAGGCGCTATCCGCATGCTCCCGGTAGTTGAACCCGACGGACGCTCAACCTCAATTCGCATCCTGCTTTACAGCCTCGCCCTGTTTCCAGCAAGTTCTGTGCCCGTGCTTTTGGGAATGAGCGGGAAGATCTACCTGGCAGGGGCGGCGCTGCTGGGCCTACTCTTCTTCTACTTCGCAGTGCATCTGGCCCTTCCAGAGCTTCGGGTAACGGATGCGCGATCCAGGGTATACGCGCGTCGGCTGTTTCGCTGTTCGATTGTGTATCTGCCGCTGCTGTTCGCCCTCATGATTGGCGACGCGACCTGGCACTAGAACCAGCCGTACGGCAGCGGGGCACCGGAAATTTCGCAAGGGAGATGCGACCGAAATCCCGTTTGTGGAAGTGAGAACGTGCTGTAAAGCAATGCCCACGACGACTGGAAGATTGGGGAAGCTGGCCGACGCTGCAACTGAACCGGCAGCCCGGACCACAGAGGATCGGACAGTTTTTCGTGACCTGGAAGCAAAAGAGTGTACAATCCTGCCATTTTCGGCCGGTGACGTGAAGGCGGGATTGAACCGCTCCGTTTTTCCGGCTTGCCTGTTCGCGTACTGACCAGATTCAGGGAGGTGTCCTTTGCATACGGCGATTGGAGTATTTTCGGCGCGCGATGCTGCTGAAGCGGCTTTCAGGGAGTTGCTTGAACGGGAAGTCCCGCAGGAAGAAATCGTGTTTCTGACGCGATCGGAGGGCGAGGGTGCGACCGTAGCGAAGGAGCTTGGGGCGACGGTCGGCGGCTTCATGGGATTCGCCGGCGGCATGTCGGCCGGTGTTGGCGCGGCCGTGCTGCTCGCCGTTCCGGGTATCGGTCAGGTGGTGGCGCTCGGCTTTGGAGCCGCCGCGTTGCTGGGACTGGCCGGTGCAGGCGCCGGTTCTGCGCTGGGAAAGGCTGCCTCCGGAAAAGGTGAGGTAGCTCCGACTCCGGAAGAAAAATGCGCCGAAGACGTCGCGTTCTTCCGCGAGGTGCTGGCGGAGGGCCGCACTCTGATCGTGGTCCGTACCGGGTCGGACGACGTCGCCACTCGCGCCAACGATGTTCTTAACCGCCGGGGCATAGCCATCCAGGAACACACGCCGGTCAAGTTGCAGATGTCAACCCGGGAGGTAAGCGGGATCTCCATCATTGACGTGAGCGGACGGATAGCGCTGGGGGAGGGTAGCGTCATGCTGCGCGAATGTGTCAGCGAACTGGCGGGCAAGGGCCGACGCAGGATCCTGCTGAACCTTCACAACGTGGGTTACATCGACAGCTCCGGGTTAGGGGAGTTGATGAAGGCCTACACCACTATCCGTAATCAGGGTGGGCAGCTCAAACTGGTGGATGTCAGCAAACGGGTCCATGACCTGCTGCACACAACGAAGCTGGATTTGGTGCTTGAGATCGAAGCTGACGAAGCGACCGCCGTTCAATCTTTCCGCACCGCTGCCGCTTCGTGAGCAGGCGTCCGCAGGATTTTTCCTGGATGGACCGGCGCCCGTGGGCGTGACGACCGCACGCTCGTTCCTGCCGGCGCGCGACCGAAAGCTCGCTTCCCGCGCTAAGAATCCCCCGCCGCCCGCCAGGGCGGATAGGAACAGAACCAAACACTCTGATTGAGAGGCAGGTTCGGATTCCAAAACGCCCTTTGCCAGGTACATTACACGACCCACAATAAGCGCCAGCTCGTGCAGGTTGGCCAGGCGACAGCACAAATACAGAACCAGATGTGGTCCACGGTGGCAAGTGCCGCTTCCGCGAACTCCACGCCTACCGTCGTCGTCGTCTGGGGAATGAACGATGTTCTGAACCGGCAAGGATGCACCCCAGGCTGCGTGGTGGAATCGCATTCCCGAGGGTGCCTGGGTATTGGTGTTCTCCATAGCCGTCTGCTGCAGTCTGCTGATGTGATATGGAGCGCATCGGAAGGGAAATCTCCTTTTTCCGGTGCTGCCGTTCCTGGCCTCGGTCGCGCTGTTCCTTATCGCTGATATCGATAGTCCCCGGCATGACGTAATTCGCGTCGCTCCGCAAAACCTGATCACCCTGTCGCAGTCGCTGCACCAGCATTAGGAACGTTGTTTCCCGCACCCGGCGTACTAAATCCCTGCAATTGCCTTGTTCTGCAACACCCGGACCACGACGCGACGATTCTGGGCCTCGGCTTCTGCAGTGTTATCATTGCCAACCTGATGGAACTCGCCCACCGCCCCTGGCGCAAGCATTCGAGTTAAGGCAACATGTCCTTTCTGGATTAGGATGTTGGTTACATTGGTCGCGCGGTCTTGACTAAGCTTCTGGTTCAACGCTGCGCTGCCCGAGGAGGACGCAAAACCTTTCACCTCGATGACATAGCCATTCACAGGCTTGGCCTTCTCAGCCAGCGCGAGGAGTTGCGCCTCGGATTGCGGGTCAACCTTCACCTTGCCGTTGCCGAAAAGCACTGTTACTTCGTCCAAAATGTAATAGTCGTCGAGTTCCCCGAATCTGGCGACGGCGGCTTCGATGGCGGCCTTATTGGCCTCTACCTGCTGCTTCTGCTTTTCCAGGGCTTCCCGTTGCGCCTTCAACTCCGCGTTTTGCCGGTCCAGCTCCTCCTGTTGCTGCACGTTCTGCACCCTAAGTTCATGCATTCCTGCCTGGATTTTCTTGGCATCCTCCAGATCGCCGCTCTTGAACTTGATTGACTTGGCGAGCACCTGCCGGCTTTCGTTGTAAACGCCCTCGACCTTCACCTTCAGGCCAGGGATAAGAGCAGCCATTGCCATCTCCTTTCGCCCGGGGCCGTGGAGCTCGCCGATGTCGGACACTTTGGTTAGGGGGGTCAACTGAAAAGCCAGCTCCGCGCCGCTTCCAAACTTTACGACGATCTCGTCACCACTCCTGCCCACGATGAAGCCCTCAATCTTAACAGTTTCGGCTATAGCTGCTGGCGCAAGAGCCAGCAGCATGATGCCCAAAACCAAACCGAATGGAATTTTCTGTAGGCTCGATCGCCTCAAAGCTCTCCTCCTTAAGAACGAAATTTCCGATGGACCGATAGTCGAACACTCCGCCTCACTCTGCACATATTGGTACGTCCCTCCACGAGACGCCCCAACTGCCGCGCCGCTTCCACAGGCATGTACATCACTTCAACGCTCCAGATAGTAGCGATGCCAGGGTCGCACCACCCTTACTTTGGACGAACTTACTGAGTATTGGAACGAATTTCCACATCATCTCATGTGACAAACCCAGCTTATGAAATGATTCCGCTGCTGAGGCCAAGCCCCCAACACCACCCGGCAATGCGCCGAGGCTTGTTACTCCCGAGCTGTTGTCACTCGGAGGTGCGGCTTTCAGAGGACTGCCCATCCCAAGCACCACAGCAGCTATTTTGCTGAAATCCTCCGGACTCAGCCTGCTCTTGGCTAAACCGAACAACGTGCCCGCTCCGCCGGTGGCTTGAGCCGGCGTAATCGAAAGCTGCTTCGTCAACTGGCTAATTGTGTTGTCGCACCCCTGCGACCTTGTTTACCGTGCTCGGGGATGTTCTGCAACTGGGGAAATCCCTGGTTGTAACCCATAGTCTTGTCACATACGATCAGGTTACGGTTGAGCTGTATATTGGATGGCTTCCGGGGACGACTTTGATGAATTACAACGGATTTATGAGACTACGATGTTTCCCGAGATGAAGGTGTATTGGAAGACTCACCCGAATAACATCGGACATTTCTACTCGCAGGGATGCTTTCGCTGCCATTATGGCAATCAGGTCAGCAAGGACGGAAAGACCATTAGCAAGGACTGTAACTCGTGCCACATTGTACTGAACCAAAAAGAAGGCTTGTTGCACATCGCGCAAGTCCCAGACCAAGCCAAGCCTTCAAACATCCTGTGGATCTGGGTGAATTGACCGCAGTTAACTGCTCTGATTGCCATAAGAGTCCTCAATGATTTCGGCCCCGATGTGAACGGGAATCAAGGACGGAAAGAATGTCTCCCAAATTGACATGGCTGTATTTGGCGCTTTCAAGCCTGCTCTTTAGCTGCTGTCTGATTCAAGGTCAAACGGCGACACAGCAGCCCCAGAATCCCGCGTCGCACGCCTCACAAACGCTCACAGAATCCGCGGGAGGGCAGTACGCCGATAACAACGTCTGTCAAGGCTGCCATCAGGAAGTTTGGGAAAAGCACTTCGCTGGCACGCCACATGCGGCGCTGCTGAAAGGCGACCAGCACGGCTGCCAGTCCTGTCACGGACCCGCGCAGGCCCACGTGGATGGCGGCGGCGACGTCACGAAGATCATCCGCTTCGAGAACCTGAGTCCAGCGCAAGCGGCGGCGATCTGCACGAAATGCCACCAGTCGAGCCTGGAGACGCAGAATTTCTCCAGGTCGGAGCACCTGGCCGCTGGCGTCGCCTGCACCACCTGTCATGATCCGCACAACTCGAAGGACGTGAATTTCATGCTGGTAAAGTCGCAGACCGAGCTGTGCTTCGGCTGCCATGCGGCGCAGAAGGCGGAGTTCGCGCGGCCCTACCGACATCGCGTTGAGGTCGGCCTGATTCAATGCAGCGACTGCCATAACCCGCATGGGACACAAATCGGACGCCAGGTGCGCGCGGCCGCCGGGCAGTTTGCCGTCTGCACCAAGTGCCACACCGACACCATGGGTCCGTTCGTCTTCGAGCACGCGCCGGTCAAGACCGAAGACCAGTGCCTGTCTTGCCACACACCGCATGGCTCGACCAATCCACGACTGCTGCAGGTGAACAACGTCAACTTCCTTTGCCTGCGCTGTCACACGCCGAACATGAACGGCGCCGCCGGCCGGCCGATGGGTCCGAACCACGACCAGACCACCAGGTACCAGGCGTGTACGCAGTGCCATACGCAAATCCACGGCTCCAACTTCAGCCCGGTGTTCTTCCGGTAAGCGAGGCTTGCGATGAACTTTCGGAGAACCAGCAAGAGCCTTCTGAAAACTGCTGTAATCGCCGCCTCATTGTTACTGGGGGGCAGCGTGGCAGCGCAGGACCAGTCGTCCAATCCTGACGCGGGCCTGTCTTCCGAAAGCGAAGGCAAGGACATCGGCGGCTTCCATGTGACGCAGTCCATCACTATCGGCGGCCGCATCAGCGACGTGAGCGGCAGCCAGGCAATGTATGACACGCTGCTCAACTATCAGAGCGGCGCGCGCGTGCTCGACCAGTCGCTGACCATGCAATCCATCAGCCATCAGGACGTCTTCGACACGCTCACGCTGAACAGCTTCGGCTTCGGCGGGGACCCGGAGCAGGCCGCACGGCTGCGCGTAGCCAAGCACAGCTGGTACAACTTCTCCCTCTCATATCAGCACATTCAGAACTTCTTCGACTACGATCTGTTCGCCAACCCGCTGAATCCGCCGAACGGCGGTTCGTCGTTCGTCCCGGTGCTGTTTTCGCCGCATGCGTACTTCAACACGCAGAACCTGTACAACTATGATCTGGTGCTGTTCCCCATGCATCGCTTTACGGTGCGCCTGGACTACAACCGAAACCGCTTCATCGGGCCGTCGTTCAGCAGCGTCCACGAAGGCACAGACGCCCTGACGAACCGGAACTGGGACAACACGCTGAATGGCTACCGCTTTGGCTTCGATTTGCGCGTGGATCCCAGGACGACGCTCAGCTACACGCAGATGCTGCAGTACTTCGACGGCGGCACGATTTATGGGCTGAATCCGTTCAACTCATATCCGCTATCGAACGGGGTGCCGGTTAGCCTCGGACTTAACTGGTTCAACGGCGGCAGTCCCTGCAGTACGCCTTTGATGAACGGATTAGCCAATCCTACCTGTAATGGCTTTACCGGCTACAACCTGTATCAGGACCAGGACACCTTCATCCCTACCGAACAGATCAATCTGCGCTCCTCTCACTTCAAGTGGCTGGATTTCAATGGTCAGTACGAGTACAGCCACGCGCGTATGAACACGCCGTTGCAGGAGCTGTTCAGCGGATTGAGCAGTCGCTCCAACCTGCTGGCATCGAATACGACAGGCAGCACGTCAATCGCGCACTGGAACTCGTCTTCCGCTGACGTCTCGGCGGTGATTCACATTAACGACCGGCTGCGCCTGGTCGATGATTTCCGCTTCCGCACGTTTAGCGTGTCAGGAGACTTCCTCGACATGGAGATGGCCTTCTTCAACGCGGCCAGCCTTGGCCCGGGGTCGCTGCTCAACCCGATCAGCATCTTTCCGCCGACGACACTGAGCCATACCTCCAGCTCGCCAGCGGACATTACCAACGAGATCAATGCCAACCTTATCGGCCAGAACACGAAAGAAAACGACTTCCAGGTGCAGTACGACATAAGCCGCTGGTTCGGAGTACACGGCGGCTTCGACTACTCCCACGACACCATCCAGCCGGGCAGCAGCTATCAGGCGGCTCTGGGCGACATCTACTTTCCCAACAATCCCAACCGCGGCAACTGTGTAGGCGTGCCGCTGAATCCTGACGGGAGCTGCACCTTCACCGGCGTCATCACGCCTTTTGGCAATCCCACCACCACGATCAACCGCTACTCAGGGGTCCTCGGCGCCTGGTATCGCAACAAGTCAGGGCTGCGCGCTAATGTCGAGGCGCGCTTCGGTGGGGCCGACAACTGGATCTATCGCACCGACCCGCTGAAGTTCTTCGACATCAAGGGCAATGTCTCCTATGCGCCGCGGCCGTGGCTCATGCTGGGCGGAAACTTCACCTATCAGCGCGGTACCAACGACACCAGCGACATCAACCTCAAGCAGCACAACTACGTCACCATGGCCACGGCGACCTTCATGCCCGACAAGCGGTGGGGATTGGACCTGGCGTACAACTTCGACGCCATCCAGCAGAACCTGTTCCTGTGCTTCCAGGGATCGCTGCTGCCGCCGGGCACCACGACCTGCGCCGAAGACAGTTCGCTGAACCAGGTCTACGGGCTATACGAAACCCACACGCAGTATGGATATTTCGCTTTCAGGCTCGCGCCGGTCGACCGCGTTGCCATGCGCATCGGTTACAGCATCGTGGACAACCAGGGCAACAGCACGCAGCTCAACACGCTGCTGCCTTTGGGTCCGCTAGCCTCGACGTACCAATCGCCGATGGCAGCCGTGGACTTCCAGGTGTACAAGGGCGTGACCTTCAAGGCTGGTTGGAACTACTACCAGTACAACGAAGACTCATTTGTAGGACCAACCGCCCCGCGTTACTTCCACGCCAACAACACCACGCTCGCGCTGAGATACGCATTCTGACGAGCACCGGCGCGGGCAGGAAGGTCAATCTGGCTTCCGTACTGCCAGGCTGGAATCTGGCGGCATCAGCCGATTCGGTTCAACCCCCCGTGAGCGCCTCATTCCTCCTGGCAGAAACTGTCCGTTATTTGTCCGTTGTAAATTTGCGAATAGCTGCGAACTATGCGCTTGGCGTAGATTGATTTACGGATTCCTGGATCGTTGGTCGGCAGTTCGACTCTGCCCAGGGCCTCCACTACAGATCGGGTGTGCTTTTGAAGGAAAGTCGGGCGGCAGGTCTGCCGCCCGTCGGCTGGAAGACGCGTCCGCCGTCGCGTGCCGTTTAGCACGGAGGACGGCGGCCGCACTCACTTCAGCTTCAGCGTGTACAGAACGAACGACCCTCCCGGACTGGGGTGAATCACCAGCTCGGTAATCTCTCCCCAGCCGGTCTTGGAGAAGTCCAGCTTCTGCGCGCTGGTGCTGAGGTTGAAGCGGAAGGAAGATCCCACCTGCTTGCCATTGTTGTAGGCAGTCACGGTGATGAAGTCACCGCTGGCATCCCAGCCATCGGAGACCACGGCGGAATCGACCTGGAAAACCGCCGTCTGCCAGGCCGAGATCGAGGACTCGCAGATGTGCTCGTCCACCGTGCCGTCCTGCACCGGCGCGCCATAGTTCCGGTAGCACATGGGACCGCCGCCAAAGGCCACCATGGCTTCGTTGCCGGTGAAGAACCCGGGACCGCTGTTGATGGCGCCTTTGGCCCCGATGTAGAGGTCGGCGTCGGGATAGATCGGCGAATCCACGGAGTAGATTGCGTTCCAGCGCAGGCCGCTATAGCCGTTGGGAAGGGGTTGCGGTGAGCCGCTGACCGGCAGTCGGGTAAAGTCGATGAGCTGCTGGGCGCTGGCCGCCATCGCCAGTGCCAGAATGATGGTTGCGAACAAACCCGCTTTTTTCATATTGACCTCCTCCTGGTCATTGGTTGTGGCAGCGTTAAGTTCCCTCGCCGGAAGCAGCTTCGCTGCGCAGCTGTTCCTTATTTGCGCGCCTGTGCAGTGCTCCTACCCCACTGCTGCAGACCCACCGGCATCGCCATCCGGATCGCCAGGGTGATCAATGTGAACCGCGTCACCGCACTGTCGATCAGCCCTTTGTTCCTGGCATCCATGGCAACTTCCTCCCGCGTTTTGTTCCCCAGCCACACCATTCCGCCCCCGCATCACCTCCGGTCCTTCCGGGCGTCACCGCCGCATGAAGGGCCATGAGCACGCTGCTCCCGCTCATCTCCTCTGGTCGAGTTCGCAGCCCGACAGCATTGCGGCGGGCGCGTCGATCAGCTGCTCCATCTCGTCCACGGAAAGAAAGCACCTGCCCATATGGAAGCCACAGACGAACGCGTCATGGCCTATGAGCTCGGGCGAGAATCCGGGATGTTCCTCCAGAAAGCGGGCGAACTTCGCCGTCTGTTTCGCTCGCATGGTGGTAAGCGTTTTCATGGTCGCCCTCCTTTCTTTCTCTCTCTTCTTCCTTCCCGTGAGGCGCCGCCGCTCTCGCCGCGCCCTCTTTCCTAACCACCCGGGGGCGGAATGCTTGCCTGGCTCCTCCGCCCCCGGATAGGTTCCCCCAAGAGCAGGTCATCCTTGCTCAATTTCCCGCTCTCGCGAGGCACAATGCACCGCTTCGCCGCGGCGATCAATACTTGCCGAATCAATTGGGAATAAGTTGCAGGTCAGCAGCCAGCTGCTTGAACCTAAGGGGGTTAGTGGGAAGTATCATCGACACAAAACGAGCCTGCGGGCAGGCAAAGCCGGTATATAATCCATGCCAGGTGTGGTCTGTGGACGCCACGCAGAAGCTGCTTCGCTTCGGTGTCTTCGAGCTGAATCTCACTACCGAAGAACTGCGCAAGAACGGAACCCTCCTCAAGCTTCAGCCGCAACCCTTTCGTATTCTTGTATTTCTGGCCAGCCGGGCGGGCCAGATCGTCATGCGGGAGGAGATCCGGCAGCAGATCTGGGGCGGCGAGACCTACGTCGACTTCGAGCACGGCATGAACCAGTGCATCAAGCAGATACGGACTGCGCTGGGCGACAACACGGACAATCCTGTTTATATCGAGACGCTTCCGCGGCGCGGCTATCGTTTCCTGGCTCCGGTCACCAGCAAGACCATCGCAGCTCCTCCTCCGCGGGTCGTTGAGAGCAAGTCGGGAATTCTCCCTTCGCTGACATCAGCCTCCGCACTGCGCGATGCGGCCGCGGCAACCGGGCATGCCCCGATACCGGCCGAAATTCAGCCACCAGCCATTCCCGCCACGCCAGCCGCTACGCCTGCGGTTGAAGCCGCCCCGTCGCGGGCATCCACTTATTCGAAGCGATGGATGCGGCTCTCCACGGCTGCATTCGTTGTCGCCGTGCTGGTTGGACTTGCCCTCTACTGGCGCACGCGCCAAGCACGCGCCCTGCCGGAGAGAGACACTGTGGTGCTGGCGGATTTCAACAACTCCACCGGAGAAGCCGGCTTTGGCACCGCCTTGCGACAGGCGCTGACCTTCGATCTCGAGCAGTCTCCGTTTCTCAATGTCCTCTCCGACGAACGCATCTTTGAAGAGCTGCGCTATATGGGCCATGGCAGGGACACCCCACTCACCCAGGACATGACCCGGCAGGTCTGCCAGCGCTCCGGCAGCAAAGCCATGATTGTGGGCTCCATCTCGGCACTGGGCAGCAGCTACCAGGTCGGACTGGATGCGATCAACTGCGCCACCGGCGATTCGCTGGGCCGCGAAGTGGTCGAGGCTTCCAGCCGCGAGCAGGTGACCCGGGCGCTGAACAAGGCCGCAACCGCCATGCGCCGCAGACTCGGCGAATCCCTGGCGTCGGTGGAGAAGTTCAACAAACCGGCGGAAGAGGCGACGACTCCTTCGCTGGAAGCGCTGGTCGCCTTCAACCAGGCACGCAAGGCACAGATCACCGGCGATGGCGATCCCATTTTCTATTTCAAAAGGGCGCTGGAGCTGGATCCGCATCTCGCCGTGGCCTATGTTGGCCTGGCGGTCGCCTATGACAATGCCGGTCAGGTCACCCTCGCCATCGAAAATTACAGCAAGGCCTACGAACTGCGCGACCGTGTCAGCCAGCAGGAGAGGTTCTATATCGAAGGCCACTACTACGATTCCGTCACCGGAGAGCTGGACAAGGCCGGCCAGGTTTATTCCCAGTGGGCCCAGAGCTACCCTGGCAGCTACAAGCCGCACGAAAACCTGAGCGCCAATTTGGCGCAGATAGGGCAATACGACAAAGCTGCCGCCGAAGCCCTGGAAACCATCCGCCTCAGTCCCAACAACGTTCTCGCCTATACCGACCTGGTGAATGCCTACAACGCGCTGGGGCGGCCGGCAGACGCCAGGGCCGTCTTCGAGCAGGCCCAGGCACGCGGGCTGGAGTATCCGGTGCTGGGCGTCAGCCGCTATCTCACCGCCTTCCTTCAGGGCGATAGCGCCGCCATGCAGCGACAGGCCGACTGGGCACAGGGCAAATCCGGAGCCGAGGACATGATGCTGTCCGCCCAGGCTGACACGGAAGCCTGGCATGGCCGCTTCGCGAAGGCCCGCTGGTTCACGCAGTGGGCGGTGCTATCGGCCCGGCGCGCCGACGCTCCGGAAAGGGCGGCGATGTGGAAAGCCAATGCGGCGCTACGTGAAGCCGCGGTCGGCAACGCCAGCCCCGCTCGCCAGCAGGCCACCGAAGCGCTGGCCATGTTGCCCGGCAGGGACGTGCGGATGCTGGCAGCTCTGGCGCTGGCCCTCGCCGCCGATCCGGCCGCTGCCGGCAAACTGGCGCAGCAACTCGATCAGGAACATCCGCGCGACACCATGATGCAGGTCTTCTCCCTGCCATGCATTGAGGCCGCGATTCAACTGGCCGACAACGCTCCCGGCAGGGCCATCGATGTCCTCCAGGCCGCCGCTGCCTATGAGTTGGGCAACCAGGCATTCGGATTTCTGTACCCGGCCTATCTGCGCGGCGAAGCCTATCTGAAGGCAGGTCAAGGGCAGCTGGCGCTGGCCGAGTACCAGAAGGTTCTTCGCCATCCCGGCATCATGTCCAACTTCGTCACCGGCGCCCTGGCGCATCTTCAACTTGCGCGCGCGCAGGCCATGAGCGGCGATCGCGAGGGCGCGCGCCGCTCCTACAGGGAGTTTCTTTCCCTGTGGAAGGACGCTGACGCCAACCTCCCCATCCTCCAGGCCGCCCAGGCCGAGTACCAGCGCCTCAACTAGAATTCATCGCCGGCGGCACCGCTGGGGACGGCTGATTCCTCTGGACTTCGGCCTGGATCAGATGCACACTTGCTGGCTGCCGGCACCTGTTCCTCAACGTGCTGCCTGCAATTTCCAGGGACCCACGGACTCGAACCAGCACGGAGGGTTCTGCCTTGAAGCTGCGCATCGGTTTCCTGTTGTTCTTCATATTCTGTCTGGCATTCGCTCCTCCCGCGCTGGCGGGCACCGCCTACGACAATGGTCCGGCGAACGGAAATACCGACGGCTGGAATATCGGTTCCGACTTCGTCGTGAGCGACAGCATGCGCTGCTGCAAGGTATCGGGCGACAGCCCCGCCGCCTTCGGCATCATCACCAGCTTTTCCGCCTGGTTCTGGGAGACGCCCGGCGACCATCTGCTCTCCGCCGAACTGTCCATCACCTCCGGCCCCGACAGCGGCACGAGCTACTTCGACCACGTGATGAATTTCACCCAGGGCAGCTGCTTCAGCAATCAGTACGGCTTCAGCGTCTGCCAGGAAACTACCATCTTCACCGGGCAATATTCGTTGTACCTGAGCGGGGGCAATTACTGGATCAATCTGCAGAATGCCATCACCGCCGACGGAGAACCGATTTACTGGGACGAGAACTCGGGCGCCGGTTGCAACTCGCCTGGCTGTCCGTCCAGCGCCGTCCAGAACATGGTGGGAACCATTCCCTCCGAATCCTTTACCCTCGAAGACACCGGGGGCGGCTCAACTCCCGAGCCCGGAGGGCTTGTGCTGTTCGGCTCCGGAGTGGTCGCGCTTGCCGGCGGACTGCGGCGCAAAATGACGCTTTAAGAGCGGGAGTGGTTTTCGAAGCGGCGTCCACATCAGCAACGAAACGGAAGAACTCGCATGAAAGTGGCTTATCGTTCGTCCCGTCAAATTCCTCCTCGGGATGGGGCTGCAGCGCTGCTAGCAAAGCGCCTGCTGGTCCTGGTTTCCGTTCTTCTTCTGGTAATAGAGTTCGCCGGCGCCACGGACCCGCTGGGCGCGACGCTCCACCCGGACGGAACCACAACCTTTCGTGTATGGGCTCCGTTCGTGGATAGTGTGGGTGTCAGGATTAATGATGGAGCGGTGGTGCCGCTGGCGCAGGAGCCAGGTCATGGCGATCCCGCCGACACAACCTGGACAGGCACCGTGGCCGGCACGAAGGCGGGAGACCAGTATCGCTATGTAATCCGTATCGGCAGCACCACGCGCGAGTTCAACGATCCGCGGGCGCAGCAACTAACCGGATTTGACCTGCCGAACGGGTTTGGCCTGCCAGGTAATGACGATAGGCCAAAGTCGGTCATCGTTGACTCTCACCCCGCAATAGCGGTGCTTACCGAGCCCACGTTCAATACGATGGTAATCTATGAGCTGCATGTAGGCACGTTCGCCAACACCTTCAACGGTGCTGTACAGAAGCTGGATTACCTGCAGAATCTGGGCGTCAACGCCGTGGAGGTACTCCCGATTACCCAGAACCCCCTGTTTGGCGATCACACTCCCCCAGACCACGATTGGGGTTACGATCCGGTGCAGTTTTTCGCGATCAAGTCCAAATACGGCGCGCCGCAGGATTTCAGGGAATTCGTCGGCCAATGCCATCAGCGCAACATTGCCGTGATAGTGGACGTGGTGTACAACCACCTGATCGATAACAACCTGCTGAATCAGTTCGGCGGTTTTACGCTTCCCCAGATTCCGGGTGGAGTCTTTCTCTATGGAGGTGATCGCGCCAATACCGGCTTCGGTCCCCGCCCTGATTACGGCCGGCCGCAAGTACGGCAGTACATCGTCGACAATGCATTGTTGTTGCTTCGCGAATACGGCGTTGACGGACTTCGCTTTGACGACACAATCGACATCCGCACCTTCGGGCCGCAACGCGCCACCAATAATGAAGGAGTGGAACTTCTACAGGCGATCAACTCCTCGTACCGCAACACCGACCCAAAGCAACCGGGCAAGATCACCATCGCCGAGGATTTGCAAAGTTCCGGGGACGTGACGCTCCAATCCGGGCCGACCGGTCTGGAATTCAACAGCCAGTGGGATGACACGATGGTGAACACCATGCGCGATGTCGTTACCCAGGTCAATGATTCGGATCGCGATATGAACGCCGTCAGGAGCGTGCTGGAAAAGAAAATTGCGGGCGACGTCTTTTCCCGGGTCATCTATACGGAGAACCACGATCAGGTGGGTCATCCCCCAGGCCAGAACCGGCTACCGACTCTGATCGACATCAACAATCACGAGAGTGTTTTCGCCAAAAAGCGTTCCACACTGGCGGCGGCAATCATGCTCACTGCGCCCGGGATCCCGATGATTTTTCAGGGGCAGGAGATGCTGGAGACGCGCGCGTTCGGCTTCAACACGCCGACCAACATGGATTTCAGCCGTGCCGATGATCCCAACTTCAAAGGCATCGTTCAGATGTATCGGGATCTGATTGCCCTACGACGTAACCTGGCGGGAAAGACCCGCGGATTGACAGGCCAGAATCTGAACGTCTTTCATGCGGACAATGGCAACAAGACCCTAGCTTACCATCGCTGGGAGAATGGAGGCCCCGGCGATGACGTGGTGGTGGTGGCAAATTTCTCGAATGTGCCCATGCCGGCACTGAACATCGGCTTTCCCCGCCAGGGGCAATGGCATGTTCTGTTCAATAGCGGCGCGAATGTTTACGATCCGGCGTTCGTTAATGGCGACAGCTTCGACACCACCGCCAATCCCGGCGGCAAAGACGGACTGAACTTCAATGGCAACGTCGGCATCGGCCCATATAGTGTGGTGATGTTCTCGCAATGACGGAAGGCTGCCGGCAGATCGGTCTTTCAACGCTGACCAGATATCCCAATCTCCCAGTGGCTAGCTGAAGACGACCGTCTTGTTCTGGTAGACCAGAATGCGGTTCTCCAGATGCCAGCGAACCGCGCGCGCGAGCACGATCTTTTCCAGGTCGCGTCCCTTACGTAGCATGTCGTCAACCGTGTCGCGGTGGGAAACGCGGACCACGTCCTGCTCGATGATCGGTCCCTCGTCCAGCGTCGCCGTGACATAGTGACTGGTCGCGCCGATCAGTTTCACCCCGCGCTCAAAGGCCTGGTGGTAGGGCTTGGCGCCCACGAACGCCGGCAGAAACGAATGATGGACATTGATGATGCGCAGCAGATATTGGCCTACGAATTCCGGGCTGAGGATCTGCATGTATCGGGCGAGCACGATGAGGTCCACATCCTGCCCGATCAGTTCCAGCATTTCCCGCTCCGATTCGCGTTTGTCCTGGGGCTTGGTCAGCAGATGAAAAGGGACTCCATGGAACTCGGCCAGAGGCTGGGCTTTGGAATGATTGCTGACGATCATGACCACATAGCACTCCAGCTCGCCGGTGCTGTAGCGGTAAAGCAGATCGGCAAGGCAATGGTCGTAGCCGGAGACCAGGATGACGACTTTGGGACGGTAGTCGGTTGGCGCCAGGTGATAGTTGATCCTGTACTGTTCGGCCAGGGGCCGGAAATGTTCCTCGAAGCTGGAGATGGGAATGTCGAAGCCATCGAGGTCCCACTCCAGCCGGGAGAGGAACATGCCGCGACTGCTGTCCACGTGGTCGTCGGCATGCAGGATGCTGCCGTTGCGGGTCACGAGAAACTGGGTGATGGCGGCCACCGCTCCCTTGCGAGCCAGAGGAATGGGAGTGCTGAGCAGCAAAACGGCGGTGTTTTTCATCCTGGTCCAGTCTCCCGGGATTGATTTGGGGTTTTACGAATTTATCAGAGTAGCCGGGCTGTGCTCTCCCGAAGCGACTGCGGAGTACCCGTTTCGCGTTGACAGCCTGCGACCGGCTGCGGCACTATCGGCCGATGGTGTTCCGCGATGCGCGGAGGGCGGGCGTTTTACCGCTTCCGGCGTGCGTACAGCGGAACTGGGCCCGCTCCAGAAGGTATCCACCACGTTCGACTTGTCTGTTCGGCCCCGCTCTCTATCATTGATCCGGAGGCACCCTGTGCACAGCCCAATTCGTCCCTGTATGTATCGCCTGTTTCTCGGAGCAGCGATTCTGCTCGCATCCGTATCGCTGCCGGCGCAGTCCTCGCAGCCAGTCGCGCCGGTGCGCAGTGTAGTCGACGACTACTTCGGTACCAGGATCCCGGATCCGTATCGCTGGATGGAGGACATGAATTCTCCCGAGTTCCAGAGCTGGATAAAAGCGCAGAACGATTACACGCGGGCGGTCATCGACTCCATCCCCGGACGACAGAAACTGCTGGATTCCATCACCGAACATGACAATGCGCGGACCACCGTGGTCGATCTGCAGAAGTTTGGCGGCCGCTATTTTTATCGGAAGATCGAGCCCAATCAGGACAACTTCAGGCTCTACATGCGCGACGCGAAGACGGGCGAGGAGCGCATGCTGGTGGACCCGGAGCGTTTCCGGCCGGCAAACGACAGCGGGCACTATGCGCTCGACTACATCTATCCCTCGCTGGACGGCAACTATGTGGCCTACGGAGTTTCGCGCGGCGGCTCGGAAAACAGCGTGCTGCGCATCTTCGACGTAAAGGCCGGACACGATCTGCCGGAAGCAATCGACCGTTGCCAGTATCCGAGTGTCAGCTGGCTCGCCGACAGTCGCTCGTTCCTGTATACCCGTTTGCAGAAGGTCGGGCCCAAAGACCCGCCCACGGCGAAGTATCTCGATTCACAGGCCCTGTTGCACAAGCTGGGTGACGATCCCGAGCACGACACGGTCTTGCTGAATCGGCGCGAAGCGCCCGGGGTTCCGCTGGTGGAATCGGACTTCCCGACGGTGAGCTACTCGCCGGTTTCGCCCTGGCTCATTGCTCTGGCGGTGCACGGAGTGCAGCGGGAGTTTCCCGTTTACGCGGCGAAACTCTCCGATCTGGCCGGGGCGAAGACGCACTGGACCAAGATTGCCGATGATGCCGATGAAGTGACCGGCTACGACATCCGGGGCAATGAGCTTTACCTGCTGACCCACCATCAGGCATCGCGCTTCAAAATCATCCGCGTCGATCTGGAGCACCCGGATATGGCTTCGGCGAAGACGATTGTTGCCGCGGGCGAGGCGGTGCTGGTACGCCATCAGGTGGCGAAAGACGGTCTCTATGTTCAGGAGCTGGATGGCGGCATCGGAAAGCTGGTGCGCACAGGCTTCGATGGCGGAGCGCCCGAGCCGATACAGCTGCCGTTCCAGGGGGCCATCAGCGAGTTCTTTGTCGATCCGCGTGAGCCGGGCACGATCATCCAGACGGAGTCGTGGGTGCGGCCGCCGATGTATCTGGAGATCTCGGCCGATCGCAGGACAAAGGACCTGCAATTAATTCCCCGACCAACCTTCGACTATTCGCAGCTGGAGTCGATCGAGGTCAAGGCGCCGGCGGCTGACGGCACCATGATCCCGCTCTCGATCGTGTACCGGCGCGGCCTAAAGAAGGACGGCGCCCGTCCCACTCTGCTGCAGGGCTACGGCTCCTACGGCATCACGCTCGATCCCACGTTTGCGCCGCGCTTCATTCCCTGGCTGGAGCGCGGTGGGGTGTGGGCCATCGCCCACGTCCGCGGCGGCGGGGAGTACGGAGAAGACTGGCATAACGCCGGCCGCAAGCTGACCAAGCAGAACACCATTGGCGACATGATCGCCTGCGCCGAATACCTGGTGAAGGAGAAGTACACTTCGCCGGCGCATCTGGCCGGCCAGGGGGGCAGCGCCGGAGGGATTACGGTGGGTGGCGCCCTGACGCAGCGGCCCGAGCTGTTTGCCGCTATCCTGGACGACGTTGGCGATTCCGACGCCCTGCGCATGGAAAATTCGCCCGGCGGCCCGGCCAACATTCCCGAGTTCGGATCGGTGAAAACGGAAGAAGGATTCAAGGGCCTGTACGCGATGGACGCGTATGTGCACGTGAAGGATGGGACGGCGTATCCCGCCGTAATGCTGACCACGGGCGTCAATGATCCGCGGGTGGATCCGTGGGAGGCGGCCAAGATGACAGCTCGTCTGCAGGCGGCAACCTCCAGCGGGAAACCGATCCTGCTGCGCGTGGACTACGACGCCGGACACGGCTTCGGCTCCGGCAAGGCGCAACGCGATCAACTGGCCGCCGATGAAATGTCGTTCGCGCTGTGGCAATTCGGCGATCCCGAGTTCAAAGCTACGGTCCCGGGGCTGAAGCAGCAGGCCGCCAGGGGACGCTGAGCGGGCTGCCGGCAGCGACCCGGCAACTGAAATCATTGTGCCTGGGGATGGGCACGGCGGGGATGATCCGCCTGGCAGCTGCATTTCCCGGTTGCACGGCGGCGGGATGGGTGTACAATCGTCGCCGTTTTTCCGTGCAATCAGCAGATGGCTACCAAGACCATTTCCCTCCACGTGAACGGGCAGGTCCGGCGGATCACGGTTGACGATGCCGACATGCCCCTGCTGTATGCCCTGCGCGACAACCTGGGACTGCAGGGGCCGCGCTTTGGCTGCGGTCTGGGTCAGTGCGGGGCGTGTACCGTGCACCTTGACGGCAATGCGGTGCGCTCCTGCATAACGCCTTTGTCGGCCGTGGGCAAGAAGAAGATCGTGACGCTCGAAGGGCTGGGTTCACCGGCCAAGCCTGCTCCCATACAGCAGGCCTTCATCACGGAGCAGGCCGCGCAATGCGGTTTCTGCATCAACGGCATGATCATGGAGGCGGCGGCTTTCCTTGCGCGCACGAAGAACCCCAGTGAAGCCCAGATCAGGGAAGCGCTGGCCAATAACCTGTGCCGCTGCGGTACACACCTGCGCATCCTGCGGGCGGTGAAGCGCGCCGCCACGCGGGCATGAGGAAGCCGATGACGCCGACCGGCAAACCAACCCGCCGCGAGTTCCTGCAGGGCACTGGCCTGCTGGTCGTCAGTTTTTCCATCCCGGGGCTCCTGCGAAGGGCCGATGCGCAGAGCGCAACCACGGGCAAGACCGTAGCTCTGGACGAGGTGGATGCCTATCTCGCCATTGACGCCCGCGGCGGCGTGACTCTCTACTCCGGCAAGGTGGAGCTGGGCACCGGCGTAAGCACGGCGTTGCGGCAGATCGTTGCCGAGGAACTGGACGTGGCGCTGGCCGGCGTTGCTCTGGTGGAGGGCGATACCGCGCTGACACCCGCGCAGGGGAGGACATGGGGCAGCCTCAGCATCCAGGTCGGAGGCGTGCAGATTCGCCAGGCTGCCGCAACCGCGCGCCAGGCTCTCCTGCGGGAAGCAGCAAAACGCCTGGGTGTGCCGGCGGACGATCTCATCGTCGAGCAGGGGACGGTACGGCCGCGCAGCGGCGGCAAGCAGGTGACCTATGCCGAGCTTATCGGAGGGAAGAACTTTTCCCTGAAAGTGGACAAGCAGGCGCCGCTCAAAGATCCCGCCAAGTACAGCATCGTCGGCAAGCCGGTCCCCCGCTCCGACATTCCGCCCAAAGTCACCGGGCAGTTTACCTACGTGCAGGATTTCAGGGTGCCCGGCATGCTGCATGGGCGCGTGGTGCGGCCGCCGGCAATAGGCGCAATCTTGGAGAGCGTGGACGAGAGTTCGGTCGGCGATATTCCGGGCGTGGTCAGGGTGGTACGCCGGAACAACTTCCTGGCCGTGGTAGCAGGGAGCGAATGGGCGGCCATCCGGGCCGCACAAAAACTGAAGGCAAGCTGGTCGGCGTGGAACGGCCTTCCGGAGCAGAGCCGGCTGTGGGAATACGTGCGGGCCACGAAGGTCAACAAGGACGATGTGACCAGCAACACGGGCGAGGCGGAAAAGGCGCTGCAGCAGGCTGCCCGGCGGATCAGCGCCTCCTACGACTTCGCCATCCACTCACACGCCTCCATGGGGCCGTCGTGCGCGGTGGCCGATTTCAAAGACGGCAAGCTGACCTGCTGGTCGGCGAGCCAGGGGCCGCACGAGCTGCGCACGCAGCTGGCGAACATGCTTTCCATGAAGGACAGCGATGTGCATGTCATCTACGTGGAGGGCTCTGGCTGCTACGGCCGCAATGCGCACGAAGATGCGACGGCCGATGCTGCCCTGCTGGCGCGCGAGCTGGGGCGGCCGGTACGGGTGCAGTGGATGCGCGAGGAGGAGAACGGCTGGGACCCGAAGGGCCCGCCGACGCTGATGGACCTGGAGGCGGGACTGGACGCGAGCGGCCAGGTGGTCGCCTGGCATTCGCAGCTCTACGTTCCGGAGGGTGTCGGTAGCAACGTGAAGCTGCTGGCAGCCGAGGCGGCTGGTCTGCCCTTCGACAAGGGGATGCTACCGGGCAACATCATCAACAACTCCGCCATTCCGTACTCGTTCCCCAATGTGCGGACCGTGGCCCACCGGCTGGCGGAGACGCCGTTCCGGCCCTCCTGGATCCGCGCTCCCGGCCGGATGCAGAACACCTTCTGCAACGAGGCATTTCTGGACGAAGTGGCGGTCGCCGCCGGCGCCGACCCCTTCGAGTTCCGGCTGCGCTACCTGAGCAACGATCCGCGGGGGACGGAGCTGCTGAAGCGCCTCATGAGTTTTGCGCGATGGCAGGGCCGCACCTCCACCAGGGCGGTCAGCGGCGATATCGCCAGCGGCCGGGGCGTCACTTACGTGAAGTACGAGCTCGCACGCACCTACGTGGGCGCGGTAGCCGACGTAGAGGTGAACCGCAGGAGCGGCGACATCCGGGTAAAGCATGTGGCCGTGGTCCAGGACTGTGGGCAGATCGTCAACCCCGACGGCGTTCGCAACCAGATTGAAGGCAACGTGGTGCAGACCGTGAGCCGCACGCTGAAAGAGGAAGTCACGTTTGACCGCTCGCGGGTGACCAGCCTGGACTGGGCCAGCTATCCCATCCTGACCTTCCCGGAAGTTCCCGACATCGACATCGACCTCATCGATCGTCCGGCGGAGAAGCCGTGGGGCGTGGGCGAGCCCGCGGCCTCGGTGGTTCCTTCAGCCATCGCGAATGCGGTGTTCGACGCCACGGGCGCGCGGCTGCGTTCCGTGCCCTTCACTCCGGCCAAGCTCCGCGCCGCCCTGCAGAACGCCTGACGATCGCAGCCCTCATATGAGAAGGAGAAACCTTCCGGGGCGCGTAGCTCCATCGGTCTGGCTACTTCTTCCTCAACCCTGCGGCGAAGTTGGTGACGACCGTGACGGATTGGCTGACCTGCTGCGAGATGCGGTCGAGAAGAATCTTCTTCCCGTCGGGAGCGACGTCGTAGAAAACCTGCGGAGAGGACCAGTTGCTGACGAGCTGCTGCGGTGTGCCGAACTGCAAGGCTCCCTCAACCTCTTTGACCGGCACCGCGAAGAGGTTGAATCTGGGATCCATGTAGTACAGCTCTTTGCCGTCCCTGCTCCAGGAGGACTGCGCTCCCCCGCTGGCCGACACCTGCCATTTACCCTGCCCGCGAAAGGCCGCGACATAGACTTCCGGTCCGCCCGATTCGTTCGAGGTGTAGGTGAGCCAGTGTCCGTCGGGGGAAACATGCCCCTGCGTAACCACGGCATTGGAGTCGTGCGGCACCACCAGCCAGGGTTTGCGGTCGCCCTCCAGCGGCAGCGCCCATAGTTCCTGGTCGCCAAACGCACCGCGCGAATAGATCAGGTACTTGCCATCCTGCGTCCAATCGTTGGCGTTGATGATCTGCTCATCGGTCAGCAGAAGCTCTTCCGGGCCGCTGCCATCCGACGCTTTGCGATAGAGGTTGGAGCGGCCGTTGCGATCGGAGGTGTAGGCGATCCACTTGCCATCGGGTGACCAGATGGGCGATGCGTTGGAGATTGGCCCGAAGGTGAGCCGGGTACGCACACCGCGGGCGATGTCGAGCACCCAGATGTCGTTCTGCCCAGTGTCGATCTGCAGCGCAATACGGTCGCCTTTGGGAGAGATGACCGCGGTTTGCAGGTTGGGGAGCTTGTCGGCCAGGGTGGAGACCTGCTTGCCGCCACGATCCACCCACACCAGCTGCCAGTCGCCGCTGCCCCCGTTACCCAGAACCAGCAGCTTGTCGCGGAAGGCCGAGGCGTCCATGTGCCAGGTGGTGACGTCGTTCATCACTCCCCTGGCGATGCTGACCGGCTCGCCACTGAGAGTCCCCGAGTCCGGATCGAAGGGCTGCGCCATCAACTGGTCGCCGCGTGCAAATATCAGGTAACCAGCGGCATAGATCGCATTCGAGAGCGACTGGAACAGCGGACGGTTCTCGCGCCCATCCAGCGACGCGTAGAACAGCGTGTCATTCGCCCACTTCGACGGATCGTGATGAATGGCGAGATAGAGGAAGTGCCTGCCGTCGGGAAGGAAGAAGGGCCAGCGATGAGACGTATGCTTCGACGTGTCGACCCTGGTGACCGCGACCGGAGTACCGCCGCTGGCGCTGATCCGCATCAGCGAACTTTGCGTCTCGGGAGAAAACAGGATGACTCCACCGGGTCCCCAGCTGCCGCCGCGGCCAAACGGGGCGTTAGCGAGCACCTGTGTCGAGTTTCCGCTCAGGTCCACGGCCTTCAGTTTTCCCTCGGCGAAGAACCCAAGCGAACGGTTGTCCGGTGACCAGAAGGGGAAGATGGCGTTCTCCGTGCCCGGCACTACGTGGGCTTCGAGCGAATCCAGCGGCCGCACCCAGATGGCGGTGCTGCCATCCGCTTTGGTAGCGGTGAAGGCCAGCATGGAGCCGTCCGGCGACAGCACCGGCGGGCCGGCGGCGTCACCCGACAGATTGAGCATGGTCTTTTCCGGCGGAGTGATGACCGTGCGCGTGACCTGCGGCGGCGGTCCGGAACGTTCGACTAAGGTTCCAATTGTGACCCCGAGCGCCAGCGCGATGACGAACGCCAGCGCCCACCACAGACGTTCCCGCTTGCGCGCGTGGGTCCGGGGGATGGCTGCCATTGCGCCCGAAGAACTGCTGGTGGCAATCCACTGCAATTGCAGCTTGAGATCGTGCGCGGTCTGATAGCGCTGCTCGGGATCCTTCTGCAGACAGGTACCGACAGCGTGCTCAAACGCAGCCGGAATCATCGGCTTGATCGCGCTGATCGGCTCGGGATCTTTCTCCAGAATGGCCGAGGCCAGAGAAATCTGGCTCTTGCCCTCGAAGGGGCGCTTGCCCGCCGCCATCTCGTACAGCACGGAGCCGAGCGCGAAGATGTCGGAGCGGGGATCGGCTTCCCTGCCCTCGATCTGCTCCGGCGACATGTACTGCACGGTACCGACGACGGTGCCGGCGGTGGTGAGCGGGCTGAGCGGACTGGAGCCGGTGGCGGTGGCGACGGCGGTAAAGGAAGGGGCCGTTCCCGGGCGCGACGAACTCGCAGCCACCCCCACCGGCTTGGCCAGGCCAAAGTCCATGAGCTTGGCGCTAACCGGGGTCAGCATGATATTGCCGGGCTTCAGGTCGCGATGGACGATTCCCTGGCGATGCGCCACCTCCAGCGCCTCGCAAACATCGATGCCAACCTTCAGGGTTTTCTTCAGCGACAGCGCGCCCTTTTTCAGACGGTCGGCCAGCGACTCTCCCTCCAGATATTCCATGACCAGAAATTCCGTGCCGTCCTGATGGCCGACGTCGTACAGCGTGCAGATGCATGGATGGTTCAGGGCGGAGATGGCGCGTGCCTCGCGCTCGAAGCGCTCCCTGGCTTCCGGATTTGCGGAGAGGTGATGGGAGAGGACCTTGATGGCGACCGTGCGATCGAGACGGGTGTCGCGGGCGCGGTAGACTTCCCCCATGCCGCCCGCCCCGAGCAGAGACTGGATTTCATAGGCGCCGAGCTTTGACCCCGAGGTGAGAACCATTGCCCTGCGGGAAATTATACTTCACGAGCTGCTGACGCCTTTTGTCGTGCGAGTCAGCAATCGCGCAGTTGGCGCGGTATCTGAAGGCGTAGTTTGCGCTCTCCCTCGCGCCGCACTACCATTTTCCTGTCATGTCAGTGCTTACCGATACATCCATCTCTTCGTACACGCCGGTCCGCGCGCCGCGCGGCAATGAGCTCTCCTGCAAAGGCTGGGCGCAGGAAGCCGCCATGCGCATGCTGATGAATAACCTGGACCCCGACGTCGCCGAGCGTCCGCAGGAGCTGGTGGTCTATGGCGGCACGGGCCGCGCCGCGCGCAACTGGGAGTGCTACCACGCTATCGTCAAGTCGCTGAAGTCGCTGGAAAACGACGAAACCCTGCTGGTGCAGTCGGGCAAGCCGGTGGGCATCTTCCGCACCCACGACTACGCGCCGCGGGTGCTCATCTGCAACGCCAATCTGGTCGGCCACTGGTCGAACTGGGAGAAGTTCAACGAGCTGGAAAAGCTGGGCCTCATCATGTACGGGCAGATGACGGCAGGCTCGTGGATCTACATCGGCACCCAGGGCATCATCCAGGGAACCTACGAGACGTTCTCCGCCGCGGGCGAGAAGCACTTGGGCGGAGAATTCGGCGGCAAGCTGATCGTCTCCGGCGGCATGGGCGGGATGAGCGGCGCCCAGCCGCTGGCCGCCACCATGACCGGCGCCTGCTATCTCGGCATCGAGGTCGATCCCGAGCGCATCAAGAAGCGCCTGCGCACCGGCTACTGCGACTTCATGGTCAACTCGCTGGACGAGGCGCTGCGCATCATCAAGAACGCCGTCCGCAAGAAGCAGAATATCTCCGTCGGGCTGATCGGCAACTGCGGCGACATCATTCCTGAGCTGGCCGAGCGCGGCGTGGTGCCCGACATCCTCACCGACCAGACCTCCGCGCACGATCCGCTGAACGGCTACGTGCCCAACGGCATGTCGCTGGAAGCGGCGCTGGAGCTGCGCAAGCGCGATCCCAAAGGGTACGTGGAGCGCTCGCTCGACACCATCGCCCGCCACGTCGAAGGCATGCTCAAACTGCAGAAGACGGGTTCAGTCACTTTCGACTACGGCAACAACATCCGCACCTTCGCCTTCGAGCGCGGCGTGAAGAACGCCTACGATTTTCCCGGATTCGTGCCCGCCTACATCCGTCCGCTGTTCTGCGAAGGGCGCGGGCCGTTCCGCTGGGCGGCGCTTTCGGGCGATCCGGCCGACATCCACACCACCGACGAGCTGGTGCTGGAGATGTTTCCCGGCAACCGGATTCTCAGCCGCTGGATCAACCTGGCGCGCAAGCGGATCAAATTCCAGGGATTACCGTGCCGCATCTGCTGGCTGGGCTATGGCGAGCGCGCGCAGTTCGGCCTGGCGCTCAACGAGCTGGTGAAGAAGGGCAAGCTGAAGGCGCCGATCGTGATGGGCCGCGACCATCTGGACTGCGGCTCGGTGGCCTCGCCGTTCCGCGAGACTGAGGCGATGAAGGACGGCAGCGACGCCATCGCCGACTGGCCGCTGCTGAATGCGCTGCTCAACACCGCCAGCGGCGCGTCGTGGGTCTCCATCCACAACGGCGGCGGCGTGGGCATCGGCTACTCGGAGCACGCCGGACAGGTCACCGTGGCCGACGGAAGCGAGGGCATGGCGAAGCGGATCGAGCGGGTACTGACTAACGATCCCGGCATCGGCGTGGCGCGGCATGTGGATGCCGGCTACGACGAGGCAAGACGGTTTGCGAAGGACAAAGGAATCAGGGTGCCGATGGGGGAATAGGGGTGGTACATCAGAGGAGTCATGGCTGCAAATCCAGACGGCTTTGGGCCCTTTGCCCCCGCGTTCGAGGGTTTCCCCGTATACCTGCAATTGTTGAATCTCGATGGCGGGACAGAACCGCTTTCCTGCATCGCCAACTGCTGTCGCGCAGCCGACAACCCGGATCCGTGCATCGCCCTTCTTCTCAATGATCTCGATTGGCGCTTACAGCTAGTCGGTGGAGTGGCTTTGTGCTTTCTTCCGTTCAGAGCTGATCGTTTTGTGCACCTGTGGCGCGCCTTCGATAGCGGAAGCTGGGTGAGTCCTCAGCTCGCTTCAATTGCATCGGTTCGCGACCCTGGTTTTGCTGAACTGTCGCGAGTTCGACTGCAAGCGCTCTGTCCTGTAATTGCCCCCAAGCTGTACGACCTGCCCATGCCAGAGCGTCATGTCGCGAGAGGTCCCGCAGGAAACACCCAGCGTTCTGCAAAAGCAGCCGCCTCCCTGGTTCAACTTCTGACGATGCAGCCGAAAACTCCGGACTGGCTGCCGGAAATGGTCTCGTCGGCCGAGCTTTCGACTTTGCTGCGGCAGGATGTCG
>Ga0335081_10001183_pt1 | contig 41560 bp, 38 predicted proteins | sample Lox_Sample_35_FD_206713 | JGI IMG/M metagenome (GOLD analysis project Ga0335081, IMG submission 206713) | Soil microbial communities from Loxahatchee National Wildlife Refuge, Florida, United States - Lox_Sample_3.5 | ecosystem: Environmental > Terrestrial > Soil > Wetlands | place: USA... | reverse complement strand
TACTCGCAGGAATAATCGTAGGTCTTGCCTTTGCGGTTCCGGGCGTAATCATTTTCGGTCTGGAATTCTTGGCTCCAGCAATCAACGTCACGATATTCTCCCTCGCTGCCGCGTGGGTAGGTTGGGGTCTGAAGGGGTAAGCGAACTCGCCTGACCTACGCGAGTTCACGATCTCTTTCATCGAACTCTCGGCCGCATAACTAGCAGAAAACTTGAAGCCTTACTCCACAGCGTATGCGTGCAGTAGCAGCAGAGGTTCTGGAGGATTGGACAAAACCTTTCGAGGCGCAGTCAACTTGCTACGAGTTTGTGCTCGCGCACGGCAAAGAGATCGAATCCTAGTTGTTACAGACCTCGACTCTGATCCCGCGATCGCTAGAACAATCACAGCCGCAGCAACCTCTCTTGGACTTGAGGCTACGACCGTAACGATGAAAACAAGAGCTTTACCGGGTGATGAACCACCTGAGCCCGTGGTCGCTGCAATGTTGGCGTCGGACATAGTCATCTGCCCGACCTATAGAACAATGTACCACACCGATGCGAGACTTTCGGCCTGCAAGAAGGGTGCTCGATTCATTTCAATGGCCGGCGCAACTATGTCCGTCCTGAGCTCGGACGCAATGCTTGCAGACTTCACAAAACAGAAGCATGTACTGGATAGGGTTGTAGCAAAGATGACGCAGGCGAAGATCGTTCGGCTAACAAATCCTGCTGGAACGGATCTGCAGTTTAGCGTTCGAGGCAGAACCGCACATGGAGTTCCTGGATTTTGCAAGCGTCGCGGTGACGCGACGGGAACGCCGGACATAGAAGCATACGTAGCGCCGGTGGAGGAGTCGGTGAATGGAACTCTCATGGTTGACGGTAGTACGTCAGTGACTGGAGTGGTTGACAAACCGATATCGATTAAAATCCGGCGAGGCCGCGCAGTTGGAATTCGCGGTGGAAAGCATGTGGTTAGGCTGCAGAGAATGTTGGAGAATGCACGCAAGCCATCGGCCTTTCAGGTAGGAGAATTCGGAATCGGCCTAAATCCGAAAGCACGTATTCGCGGCGCAATAATAGAGGATGAGGGCGCTCTGGGAACCGCGCATATCGCACTCGGCGACAACACAAGGCTTGGCGGAAACAACCGTGCTCCCCTTCACGTAGACCTCGTCATGAGAAGAGCGGTAGTCGAACTTGATGGACGAATGCTGCTCAAACGAGGCAATCTATATCTGTAAACGAAGTCGGCGATTGGCTGCATTTAAGACGATAGTCATATACTTCATCACATCCTCTTAGCGAAAGTCGATTCCAATGGTCCGCAAGATACCAACCCTGCTCTGTCTGCTATTAGCCGTCCTGTTCCTTGTAGTGGCAAGGCCTAACGTGTCAGCGGCACGTTGTAATGTGAGTAACGTCTCCTACTCATATCCTCAGAGCGCGGCGCCAAGCCAGCAGATTGAGTTTGCTACAGGCGTCGTAGGATCGTGCGTCTCGAATGGTGAGGATTACTATGCAGTTAGAGTTGACTTGATCGATCTGACCTCGAACCTAACGATCTCGTCCAGCGACACACCGATCGGATATAATGCGTCGGCATTTAACGTCACAGCCCACAACCTCGTTTCCACCCCGGCTTCGAACGTGACGTGGCCTGTGCAGATTCACCTGTACGTTATTCGAGCTGGAGGAACGAACGGTGCCTACCTCTTAGACTACCAGAACTCGACTAACGTTCAAATCCAAGTTGGCTCGACCACTCTGCCAGAATTCCGCTTCGAACCTGAGTTAGAAGCGTTCTCAGCATTGATTGTCACAGTCCTCATCTTGAACCGAGTCAAAGTTCGCCAGAGAAGTTGAGAAACGGTTTTAGGACAAAACCTTACTGTATATACCGGTGCCGTTCTTGAGAACACGGTATTTTACCGCAGTCATACTTGCAATCGCCCTCATCACGTTTCCCTCCTTAATCAACCAGGGCTACGCCGCCTCAGGGAACAGCGTGAATCAGGTGCAGACGGTTACCGTAGGCACCACGCTTATGACATCTCAATCTCAACGTCAGCAGATATTCGGCGGGGCTTTCAAGGTCATCTCAACCACCGGAACAAATCTCCGCTGCCAACTCTACAATTTCAGCTTCACGGCTGACCAAGGACAATACATATCGGGAAACTTCACCTCAGTTGTCCCACTGGACTTCTACATCATTCCGGGCCCAGTCTACCATAACTGGGTAAGGGCGGGCAGCTGCGGTGAGGCCACCGATGCGATCTCGAGTCAGATGGCAACGATGGCTTACGGATTCGACGTAACCTTCACGAGCACCGGTCCCTGGGACATCGTCCTAGTCAACTCATCCAACAGGGACGCAGACGGGTTTCTGGTAGCATACCTCTCATCAGCCAGTTACACAATTACAGAACCCCTCCTTGCAACTACGACCCTCGCCTCAGTCACAAGCGCCAGCCTACCCACCGGTATCCCCGGTTTCCCAGTCGAATCAATACTTGTGGGTGCTCTAATCGGAGTCGCAATACTGTTGGTTCTGAGACAGAAGAAACGAATAAGGTAGCTAGTACTCAGTTTGGCCTGGGGCACTTCGGCATTACTTCACATCACCTCTCTACGATTCATCCACCCTATCTCTAAACTACCCATTCCGATTGACTCCCACAAAGTGGAGTTTTGCTCCAAGAGTTGAAAGAGGGAGGATGAGCGCCAGTGGGGAGGGATGGCATCTTGAGCAGAGTAATAATTGAAAGAATCGGAAGATCGGACTCCTTCGACAGCGATCCTTCAGACGAATGCCAACACCGCGATGTCCATGAGATAGGCTGCGACTTCGACAAGGACGGCATGCTCCTAAGACTCGTACGATGCCAGAAATGTGGCCTCCTAATGCGACAATACTTGCCCATGCTACAACGATAGACAGAAGCGAGTTACCTAGCACCATTGTACTAAGACACGGGATTTCAAAATTTCTCGCTTTGTATGCGTATCTCAGTAACTTCACTCTATCTCGGCTTCTGGGACGAAGCGCCAGCAACTTGGATGTCGATTGTTGATGTGGACCTAGTGGCGGTTAGTCTGATATCATTCAGCTTCTATTATGCATACGAGTGTGAGATATTCAACGAAATTAGCTTTTGCACAATCCATCATTCCTTCTTTACAGTTAGGTTTCGTGGTGAGCGGTATGGAATGGTGCGGCCGCCGGGATTTGAACCCGGGCGTCTTCTCGCCCGTTTCTTGGGCGATCAGAAGCGTGGCAGGCTTTCGTCAGCAGGTCATTCGCTGCTGTTCCCGTCCTAGACCAGGTTGTCCAGGCCTTCTTTCAGTTTGGCCTTCTAGACTACGGCCGCAACCGTCCAAACCAAGACGAGACGAACTAGATAAAGTGCATTCTAACCCGTCAAGACTACTGCTGTGTTCACTAGTGAGACAGAGCCGCAAGGATCAATGTACGTTAGTCAATCAAGCGTAACTGGTCGAATTAGTTTACGACTGCTTATACACCTCGTTTCGATTGACTATCGTATAGAAGGTGAGTACGACGGAGAGCGAGAGTCAGAATCAGAAACGCAAGCAACTAGCGGTCCAATTCCTGCAACTATGCATAGCGGGTCGTGTTGACGAAGCCTTCCAAACCTACCTCGACCCAAACGGGAAACACCATAACCCATTCTTCCCTGCTGGATTCGCTGCGCTTCGGAATGCCATGATCGAAAACCACACTCAGTTTCCCAACAAGCTGCTTACGGTGTTGAATGTGCTCGGAGATGGGGATGTGGTTGCTGTTCATTCGCGGTTGGTTCCACGTCCAGGCGAGATCAGTGTAGCCACCGTCCACTTATTCCGATTTCAAGGCGACAGAATCGTGGAAATGTGGGACTGTGGACACCCCATACCTCCCAATTCCCCGAACCGGGATGGCGCCTTCTAGAATTCGCTCAGTAAAAAAAGGCGATAGCAGCGAAAAACTGCTATAGAGAATTCTCGACTCCCTGAATTAATCTCTCTAGTACGATCTTTAACGCGTGCGATGCTCTGTCCTTAGCATCGCTAGTACTTGGCGTGGACAGGGCCATGTGAAGTTGGCGAAGAGCGTGTTCGATGAAAGAAATCCAGCTGTCAGAATGGCGATCGCACATCTGATTCAAGTTGCCCATAAAAACGGATTAAAGATTGGAATATGCGGCCAGGCGCCTATCGACTATCCGGAGATGGTGGAATTCCCTGGTTCAAAATGGCATAGATAGCATATCGCTAAACCCAGACGTGATTGGGAGGATGCAGAAGGTTGTGGCTGAGGTAGAAAGGAAATACTGGAAATCCTCGTGAGATTTGGTTGGGCCCTATGCCATTCCCATCTTCGCCAGCTTCTGAAGGTCGTTCATGCTTTGAACAAGATCGGTCTGGCTAACTATTCCTATTATTCGATCATGTTCAGTCACGACGAGCCTCTTGACTTGCTTCTCAATCATCCTCCGAGCGGCATCAATGAGAGGAGCACCTGCGTCTATCGTGACGAGGGGCGCAGTCATTATTTCAGCAACCGTCGTCTTCGAGGCGTCCGCTCCTGTCGCCACAATCTTTGCGACCATATCCCGCTCGGTGACAATGCCAAAAGGAAGCCCATCCCTGTTAGCGATTAAAGAACCAATGTTCTTATCCACCATCAACTTGGCCGCATCCTTCGCCTTGGCCTTGAAGTCAATTGAAATAATGGTTCGCATGATCTGCCGAACGGTTGTAACTTCCGAAGTCAATGCTATCTAGACCGTTAAACTGGTCGAATTCAATTAAAGACTTATCGTGCTGACTAGCTCAGACATTAGAATCTACTCTCACACCACGAAGATCGTACCGTGGGGGGTTCCCCCTCTCTAATCCCCGTTTAGAGCCATGAATTGGAGTTAGAGAACCAAATCCGCTTCATTTGTCCATAGATCAGTGACAAACTCGCTAACGAGGACCCGGGCTTGTAGGGCTTCAGAAAAGTCGCTTCTTGTCAAGCATGAGTTCCGTGTCTATGTACTTTCGACCATACATCTTCTTGATGATCAGGAACCTACGTGAAGTCTCTGGAAGTTGTTTCTCGCGTATCTCAATTACCCCGTCGAATAGGTCGATGACGGTCTGATTTTCCTGTGAATTAGAGACGAGGGGATTTAGCGTTGCCAGTACGGTGTATCCTTCGGCTTTTCGGGTTGCCAAAAACTCATCCAGCCATCTCCGCGCGGCTAGTCCTTTGTGTTGCAACAAGACATCGGATAGTAGGTCGACTATTAGTATCCTGTTGGGTTGAAGCTGTGGAATTCCAGAGGCAGCCTTGTTGAAGGATATGTTTAGGTCGTTGAGGTTGTCTATTCCTGCAATCTTGAAGGTATTCGTTCCTCGTGGACTTATTTTGTCAGCCTGAGAACTTAGAACGTAGAACCCTTTCGTGTATCTGCTCGCTAAGTACTGGCTTCTCCCGAGGTGGCTGGATAGAAATTCTACGGAATGCCCTGAGGACAATGCAGACCCAATTATCTTTCCGAAGATCAAGTCCACTTCGTCGCAGGGCGGAGAAACGAAAATAACTGCGTATCCCACTGGAAGACCGCCGCCTAATAGAAAATCTAGTTCAGGGTAACCTGTTGGAAGACTGGCTTGCGCGGTGGATGGTGGAACGGGTAGTGGTGTCGGTTCGACCATTTTGGTCGATGAGCCCTTGAGTTGGTTTGGAACCGTCGCAGGAGGTTTTCTTCTTTGTCTGACAATCAAAAACGCCGCGAGTAACATAATCAGAATGGTGACTGCGACAACGGCGGTTGTTCCTGTTTTGGATGGATTGGAAAAAGTAGAGTTCCAAAGCGAGGTTTGACTTTCAACTGTACCGCTGGTCGAATTCGTTGAAGCTTGCGACGTGGTTTGTATGAGAGCGGTGATTTGTAACTCTATGCTCTCGTTCGTACTATCCTGAGTATAGCCCCCGGCGAGTACCCAGGCCACGATCTGCAGTTTCCAGGCACCAAGAGATGTAGGAGTCTTTACCGTGTTGGAGACTGTAACATCCAAGGTTGCGTTGTACGGTGGTGTTGTCAATTGAATGGGTCCAATGAAGTATGAATTAGTGGATAGGAAGTTGTGTGATCCGTAAGGGTGAATATCGACCTCAGCAATCACGTTGTCCCCTGTAGAAGTGCAAGTCAAGACCAAATGGGTTGTGATTGAGATTGTCTGGTTCGGATATGGATTGCTAGGGTAGTTGCTTCCGACGATCTGCACGCGACAAACGGCCCGAGCAGGATTCGATCCATACACCGGAATAATCACTGTCAACGCGATAAGCGCGTAAACCAAGAGGACCATACGCGGCGCTGACAGTCGAGACATTCGAATTCGCCACGGTTCGTAGTGCACTAAAGGCGCCGGCAATATCTGTTTTATTGAGAATTATTATGGTCGGGGCGGGAAACTATGCTCTACTATGAATGACATGTAACATAGTCGGTCAAGGAATTGTGTGACATCTAAACGATCAGCTCTCAACAGTTCTCAGAAACTCTTTGATACGCCAAACGGAGAACAGTTAGGAAACTCTTAATTGCCCCTCATCTTCCACTGATTTTTCGGTGCCGCGGTAGCTCAGCCTGGGAGAGCACCCGAACGTGTCGTGGTGAAGCTGAAGACCGGGTTGACCACGCCTACAAAAGCGTAGGCCCAATCGCGGATTCAAATCCCGCCCGCGGCACCAACCAGTTTTACTAACCATTCGACCCAATCCTTGAATTTCGACATCTGATCTCTACTGCCGCGAGAAGATCCTAGCTCTGACTTTTGGTGAGTGAACGAAGGTTTTTAGGTGGAGTACTTAGGGATGAGTTTCGACTGGTTGGGCCGGTAGATCAGCCTGGTATGAGCATCGGACCATTAAATGATGCTATCACATCGTCCGCTTGGCATGCGGGAGGTCGCGGGTTCAAATCCCGCCCGGTCCACCACCAAAAAAAAGGTAACATACCTGAATGACGTTGTGGATGATTTGTCTCACCTAGTTCAAGACGAGATGTCTTACGTGAGCTGGGCAGAAATCCAAACCTAGAAGACATGCATCATGAAAGTCATAATACTCCATGTGACAAGGATTCTATTCTGCCGCTCTGGTTACCTGGAGACGATGAGAATTGTTAGTTGAAGATGGATTGGAAAGACAACTCTTGGAGACTTTAGGGCTCTCGGAGGGTGAATCTAGGGTGTATTTGAAACTGTTGTTGCAACCTCAGGGCGAGATGGTTGACAGAGTTGTCACGGCTTTCGGTATCTCAGCAGAGGTTGCCGAAGGAGCACTGAAGTCACTTACAGACAAGGGGTTGATCAAGATTTCCAGCAATCGCGCAGAAGCTGTACAGCCACGCACGGCCATTCAAAGAATCTTAGACCAGAGAAAGAGAACTTTGGAGAACGAGATGTCCTATGAGGCTTCGGTTGCAATGCAGCTTGAGAGAGCCCTCGAACCAGTCTATTGGGAGAATAGACTTGGAATTAGACCTGAGGAGGTCATCGAGCCACTTCGTGACCTACCTGATATGGAATTGAGAACGGCCCGAATCTTGGGAACTGCGTCCAAGGAGGTTTTCGTTTTCGCCGAAACCTTTGGTTGGTATGATCGAGTTCGAGAATCCATCTTCCAAGCCCATGACAGACACGTGAACATGAAAGTGCTAATGATGGTTAGGGATGACAGCACGAAATCGCGCGCAGTCGAACTACACAACCTTGGGATAAGTGTGCGTCACTGTGCCGAAGAATGGTATCCAGTAAGGGGGACGTTGGCAGATGATCAAGAACTCGTGTTCGTCATATGGGCAACGAAGAAGAACGTCACTCCGCGTCCAATTTACTTCCGCCCGAACTATACGAGGAACCAAGGTTTGATCAGAATCTTTCGAGACGCTTTCATGAAGAGATGGGAAGAAGCACAAGACATCTGACCGTAAACACGATCAACTATATTGGGCGTAAACCGACTCTAACCGTCTTAAGACGCTCCGACTGCTCTCAGAGTCTTCTGTTTTCAGTAAATGGCTGGAGCAATGACAGTCACTCACTCCGAATTTATCAAAGACAGGGCGAGCATTTAGATCTCGAAGTATGATTTCGTTGATCTTGCACTCTAGCCTTCGGGCTGAGATCAGATACACTGCTCCAGCAAACACACAATTCTTGTTGGAAGACAAGTAGTCAATGTGCCACCTCATTGTTTTTGTTCGACGACTGTGGCGTTTGATTCTGCCTTCAAGCGATACTGCCCCGACGCCTAATGCCGAGCCTGTGTAGAGGTAGTGACCAGGTTCCACTTTGAAACGCCCAAGTCTACCTACTCTAACGATAACCCGATTCTTGCAACTCAACAGGACAGTATAAGTTCCTTTCACACACTGATTTCCCCGAAGGACAAATATCACAATCGACTTCTCAATGACTATCGAGTGGACAGATATGAAGGCGGTAGTTCTCTCAGGAGGATACGCGACGAGGTTAAGACCAATCAGCTACGCATTACCCAAGCTACTTTTTCCCCTTCTCGGAAAACCAATGATATTCAAAACCCTAGATTTACTGGAGAAGATCGGAGTGAATGAGGTTACACTTGCAGTAAATTACATGGCCGATAAATTGCGTGCCGAAGTGGGTTCAAAATACGAAAACATGAGTATCAATTATTCACTCGAAACGGAAGCGTTGGGAACTGCAGGTCCGATCAAGTTAGCTTCCAAGATAACTAATCTCGGTGAGACATTTTTGGCGATGAACGGGGATGTGATTGCTCATATCGATTTGGAGGATATGATAAAGCAGCATAAGAAAACTGGGGCACAAATCACAGACGCCCTTCACGAAGTCAAAGATCCGGGGAGATTTGGAGCGGTTCAACTTGACGCCTCGAATCGCATTCAACGCTTCGTAGAAAAACCTCCCAAGAACAAGGCACCCAGCCGACTCGTCAACGCTGGAATCTACGTAATCGAACCTGAGGTGCTGAGAGCGATACCAGAGGGTCAAAAGGTTTCTCTAGAGAGGGAGGTCTTTCCAAACATTGCGAATCAAGGCAGATTGTATGGTTTCCCATTCTCAGGAGACTGGTTTGACATAGGCGATATCGGAGACTACCGGAGAGCCAACCTGCGATTACTTCTGGAAGCAGAAGTCGAACCAAGTCGCACTGCCACCAAGTCAAAAACCAGTTCAGATTATTCTTTGACGAAGCCTGTTTTCGTAAACGAGAGTTCGAGAATAGCTCGTGGAGCCGCTCTGGGGCCCGACGCGATCCTGGGACAGAATGACTTAATCGAGGAGGGGGCGCGAATCCTTGAATCGATCTTGTTCGACAGAGTAAGTGTGGGAGAAAAAGCGATCGTATCCGGTAGCATAGTTGCCTCCGACGTAAGGATCGGGAAAAAGGTGAAGATCAGCGACGAGTGCATTGTTTCGCCGAGCGTCAGGATCCGTGATGGCGTAAAAATTGGGAGAGGGGCGATAATTCACCCATACAAGGAAATCGATCGGGACGTCAAACCAGGCGCCCATGTCATGTGAAAGGATCGTTGACAGAGAACGGATAATCTTCACAATCCTAAGTGAGGTCCTCGCGAAACGTGGGACCATATCTAATTTTAACGACTATAAGAAGAGATTCCCCACGCCAACAAGAGCTGTAGATAGATGCTCGATTCAGTAACTCTTGCAAGCCTTACTATCTCATTTATCGCAACCTTAGTCGCGACCTTTGCAACAATCCCAATTGTAGCGAGATTCATGCGAAGGCATGGGATAGTGGGGAAAGACGTTCACAAGCTCTCAAGCCCGGAGATTCCGGAAATGTGTGGTGTTGCGGTAGTGGTGGGCTTAGCGTTGGGCCAGATCGTCTTTGTGGTTATCTTCCCTTCGGCCGTTAGAATGGTCGCTGCTTTCGTTGGCACTTTTGTCATTGCGGGTGCAATCGGGGTGTTCGATGATATCCATCCTCTCAGTGGAAAGGCGAAGCCTGCGCTTACTGCACTTGCATGCCTTCCCATAATTCTTCTCAAGACGTACTCGCCACTACCAGCGATCCCATTCGTGGGAGAGGTCTCAATGACGACGATATACATAGTCATGATTCCGATCGCCCTCGCCGTTACTTCCAATGCAGTCAACATGATGGATGTGATGAACGGAGCGATGCCTGGAACGGCGGCTATAATTTCAGCAACGGCTACGCTAATACTCATTGCTTCGGGACAGTTGGAGATAGCCGCGATGGCTGCTGCATTGCTAGCCGCGATGCTTGCACTCTATTACTTCAATCGGTTTCCAGCTAAAGTGTTCAGCGGGGACACCGGCAGCCTAACCATCGGTGCTGCTTTGGGCGCTTTGGCAATAATGGGAAAAATTGAAGCGGCCATGATTGTTGCGCTCATGCCGCAGATCATGAATTCATTTTACGGACTTGTCTCGGTTCGAGGACTGCGTGAGAGGCGTGAGATTCGTCAAAGACCTACTAAGTTGCTCGATAACGGACTCTTGGAGGCGAGTTCTGAGACAGGGGCGCCGGTGACGCTTGCCCGTCTCATCCTAGCTGAAGGGCCTCTCTCCGAGAAGCAGGTCGTCAGTGGCATGCTGTTTCTTACAGCCATCTCCGCTGCGCTAGCATTAGTCACATACTGGACGACGCTTGTGGGAGCTCACTAACTCTTGGGACGCCTAATCCGACTCGGTATGATCGAAATATCCGTTTGGCTCGTGTTACTATTCACTACGCTGATAATCTCCAAAGGAATATTTTCGATTAGTTTTGGGACGAAAACAATACTCGAGTCAACAGCCACTCAAGTCACTAAAATACTGGGGACGGGCATGCTAGTTCTTGTCTGGTTGATCTCATGGAAGAAGGTGGCCGACATTTACTTAAGAAGAGCGCTGGCTCGAAAGCGGACTACTGCTTGAAGATTCTTTGAATAATAGTGCGTAAAGGGTCTTCCATACTCCGAATGAGTTTGGTTGATTTCTTCTGGTAGAATTCACGGAACTCAGCGCTCCTTGAGATTCCGTTAGCGCGCTGAGCTATCCTGCCTGGGTCAAGAATTCTCTCAACCAACCCGTAATGTATCAGGAATTTCTCGACGAAAGTCGGGTCGCCTGGATAGTACGAGATTGCAGGGACGCCTAGCAAAGAAGATTCTGCTGTCATTGTTCCCCCGCCACCTAGAAATACGGTGGACACACGTATCAGAGACACTGCATCAATAATGCGATTAGGAACAATCACATTGTTTCCAAATCTTCTTTTGAATCTCTCTAGTTGCACGTCATATCTAGGAAGAACAACGATCTGCCCATTCTGACCGATGAGTTCAGATATTTTAGAAACAACTTCGGTCACCTTGTCTGTGATTGACAAGTTGCGTTCGGCTAGATATGCAGCGAATTCTTCCGGCGGCCTAATCGTGATTATAGGTTTGGACTGGTCTATGTTCAACTCGTCCAGTACTTTAGGGACGCCTTTGGAGTGTGATAGCCAAACAATCGGGTCCAGTGCTCGGTATCTTACTACATCTCTACTAGTGATGCCAAATCGTGTCCAAGCGGAAAGTGGAATGATCCAAGGTGTGAAAAGTTTCTGTGAAAGTGGGATTGTAAGTTTGCTGACCGCTTCGGCATGCGGGGAATCACTGATACAATAATGCGGTATCTTGAAACCGAAAGCAACACGTGCAGCCTCGGGAGAAGCGAAGGAAATGGCAACATCAGGTTTCTCGTCTTCCACAATTTCCGCAAGTGCTGAGATCCGCTTGGAACTCTCAGTCAGCTTGTCTCTCAGTTCTGCTCCGCCATGTCGACCTACCGGCTGGGCCTTTAACTTCAGCATATCCAAAAGCTGATTGACTTCGCGGTATTGTCGAGTTGTCAGAAACGTCTTGATCCCTTTTGATTCTAGCCGATGGTGAAGCTCGCCTAGGAGGTTTGCCTGTTTTGGAGTGAGGATGTCTATCCAAGCTTTCATTTGGCACTCAACTTCTCAAGAGGTTGGCTCGCTTTTGCCCATCTGTGGAAAAAGGATTCACGAAACAGGCGGATCAGCCCTGGGTTCTTGGTGTGGTTTGGGGTGTAGACGATCGGATTCCAGTGTCGCTTAACTTCCTCCGCAGCCCATATGACGAATATCAACGCTTTGTTGTCAACCATAGTTCCCCTCACGGGATGCCATGGGTCTGGGGTTTCTCTGATTTGTACCCCAAAGGAAAACAAATCTTCCAATTGTTTCTTCATTGGGCTGTCTGAAATCTGCATTAGGATTCGAACGTTCACTCCTCTCTTAACTGCGCCTCTCAGCTGATCCTTCACTTTCGGAAGCCACGAAAACAAGGCTGTTGAAATCAGGACCTCTTCAGAAGCTTCTTGGAGATATGAACTTGTTCTCCTCTCCATGACTTTCAAATCTTCGAGCGGCTCAAGCAACTCTTCCGCTTTGACCTGGAGATGACTTTCGACATAGATCGGTTCAACGAGGGTTTGCAGATTTCTTAACGTGTCATCTACAGTCACTAGATTTGTCTCGAACGTTTGGCGTAAGTTCTTTAGGTATTCGCGCTTTGCTTGGTCAGGGGGAACCGCGTGAAACTTCTTCGGTCGGCCCTGTGCAATTCTTGCAAATCCTTTCTGCATTAGTTGCTCAAGCGTCCCGTATACTCGGGTGATCGGAATAGAAGTAGCGCGGGAGATCTCTTCAGCCGTTAACTCCCGTTTCGCGAGCAACGCCAAGTAGGCCTCGGATTCATAGGCTGTGAAGCCTGCCCTTCTCAAGTGCTCGAGGGTACGGTTCGTCGACATAGTTAACTTAATTAGAGTTAAAAATAGTTAAATATTTCTGAGATCAACCCGTTCTAACGACAACACCTATGTCAACACCTTCCACCCAGCCTCTTCTCTCTCTTGAACCTGGAGAGATTGCCGTTAGGATCAGAAACGGTGCTCTAACGATTGCCATCGTGGGTCTGGGCTGGATGGGGCTACCAACGGCATGTCTCTACGCTGATACTGGCGCACGAGTGATTGGCGCCGACATGAATCCCAAAGTTGTTGAAAGAGTCGCAAAAGGAGACCCCCCACTAGATGAACCTGGTCTACCAACTCTATTGAAGAAGAGCATAAGATCCGGCAAGCTCACAGCAACTACGAGTACAGAAGAGGCAGCTGCAGCTGCAGACATCCTGATCATCGTAGTTCCCACAATGATCGACAGGCAAAAGCGCGCTGACTATTCAGCAGTCGAAGATGCATGTGTTAGCATCGGAAAGAACTTGAAGACCGGAAGCCTTGTGATCTTCGAAAGTACGTGCGGACCCGGAGTCACCGAGCGCGTAGTTAAGGGTACAATCGAGAAATACTCAGGCCTTATCGCGGGCCAGGGATTCGGACTAGCCTACAGCCCTATTCGCGCCATGGGTGGCAGAGCGCTGCAGGATATGCAATCTTACAGCAAAGTCGTTGGCGCGATTGACGTAAGAAGTCTCGAAGCAGCCTGCGCAGCACTTTCAGTCATAGTAAAGGGAGAACTCATTCGTGTTCGAGATATTAGGACGGCTGAACTCTCCAAACTTTTCGAAACCATTTACCGCGACGTCAACATAGCACTCGCAAATGAATTCGCCCTACTCTGTGAAGAACTGGGCGTGGACTATGTTGAAACGATGAAAGCCGCGAACAGTCAGCCCTACTCGCACCTTCATTCAACTGGTGGAGGAGTCGGGGGTCACTGTCTACCCGTTTACCCATACCTTCTTGCAACCGAAGCTTACGCCCTCGACGCTAAACTCAAACTGGTCCTCGACGGACGCAAGATAAATGACTTTATGCCAAGACACGTAGCGAAACTCGCTTCGGATGGCATGCGCGTTTGTGGCAGATCTATAAAGAGATCTAAAGTCGTAGTCCTTGGAATCGGCTATCGTCCAAACGTCAAGGAAACACGCTTCTCAGCGTCTCTTGATTTGATTAACATATTGAAGAAGCGCGGAGCTCGAGTTGTAGTTTTTGATCCCTTGTTCAACGTTTCTGAGTTGGAATCGTTTGGCCTCGCCTCTGAACCAACATTGCGAAAGGCCGTGGAGAAAGCAGACTGTGTGATTTTGACGATCGCTGATGACGAATTCAAGAAGATGGACATAATCGAACTGGCTGCCCACATGTCGAAGAAAGGGCTGATAGTTGATTGCACAGGCGTGTTGGACCCCGTTAGTGTCGAAAAAAGCGGCCTAGTGTATCGGGGCATCGGCAGGGGTCTGTGGACGCGATGAACAAACTCCGAATGGCTGTAATTGGTACAGGTTTTTGGGGGAAAAACCATGCCCGAGTTCTATCACAGCTAGACTCCGGTCAACTGATCTGCGTCTGCGACTTGGATGAGAAGAGCGCGAAGAGAGTTGCTACAGAGTTCCACGTTCCATACTGTACCAACCCAGATGACGTATTCTCTAGGTCCGATGTAGACGCAGTGACCATATGTACACCTACCGTCACTCATTACCAAATAGCGTCCCACGCGCTTCGGGCCGGCAAGCACACGCTGGTTGAGAAGCCAATGACCAACACGACCTCGGAAGGTCGCGAATTACTCAACCTTGCGAAGAAACAAAACCTCCGACTCATGCCAGGACACATTGAACGATTCAATCCGGCAGTAGACCGTCTCAAGACTTTGCTCGACGAAAAGAAATTGGGAACCGTCACCTTGTTTCATGCTAGGCGCGTCGGAAGATGGCCTGAAAGAATTGGAGACGTCGGAGTAGTTCGAGATACCGCCATACACGACATCGACTTGGCACGGTACATATTCAAAGACGAAGTGAACTCAGTTCACGCAAGAATTGGAAGCGTGAGACATACAAAAGAAGACTACGCCGAGATCATGCTCCAGTTCGGAGGCGGCGGAACAGCGTTCATCGACGCCAACTGGTTGACACCTCGGAAGACACGAGTGCTAATCGTCACAGGCAGCGAGGCTCTGGTAGAAATAGATTACATATCACAAGAAGTCTCCATCGAGGACGCTTCCCAGCTAGTAAAACCAACCTTGGAGAAGAAAGAACCTCTGAAAGTCGAACTCTCGCATTTCACAGAATCCGTCAGCGAAAAGAAGCCATTCAAGGTCAATGGACAAGATGGATTAAAGGCAGTAGAGATTTGTGAGGCTGTCCTTCATTCGGGAACGATGGGTCAAACGATTCCATTGACAACGTAGTCTGCCTGTAAGCTAGATGGACATCCGCCTGAAGTCATGAACAAAATTGGCAGCAAACAAGTCTGCGCGTTTCTCTACTTGCCGACTTGACCCGGCGCCAAGCGACCGCAAATGATGGTAGAATTCGTGAAGTACAACAAACGGGTTCTTGAGAAAATCACTGTTAGAGAAGTAGATCCGCCTTTCCTTCTCTACATAACAAGCCAGCACCCTGCGATGCCGTTTCACCGTGCCCACACGTACGGTAGGCTCAACAATCCCATAGTGCTCTGACAATAGTCCTAGTGCTAGTTCGACCCGGCCATCTATTATTAGCTGAACAATCTTGGCGTGAAAAGCCTGTTGCGACTTAGTGGGCTCTATGACCATCATGATCTGCATTTAATTGACGCTCGAAAGTGGTATATTTCAGTTAGTTGCTCGCTTTATTGCAGGGCCAGTTGAGAATGAGACGGAAACTAATGGACATACTAGCCTGTCCGATCGACAAGTTCTATCCGCTCGAATTGTTAGTCTTTGAAGAGAAGGAAGAGATTATTTCTGGAATCATAACCTGCACAAAATGCAGTCGTTGGTACCCAATAATCGATGAGATACCCCACATGCTACCCGATGAGTTAAGAGAGCAAAATGAGGACGTCCCATTTCTGCAAAAGTGGCAGAGTAAGATCCCTGAAAAGACCCTGAATGAGGGGAAGCCTTTCAACCTCAACTCACAAAAAACAGCGTGATTGCAAATGGGTAAGGAAATAGTAAAGACTCCTAACGCGCCCCAACCGATTGGGCCATATTCTCAAGGAACATTGGCGGAGGGGTTTCTCTTTGTCTCCGGCCAAGGAGCAGTGGATCCAAGAGTTGGGCAAATGGTAAGTGGCGATATCGAAGCTCAAACGAAACAGGTGTTGACTAACATTAAGAACATTGTAGATGCGAGTGGACTATCGATGAAGGACGTGGTTAAAGTGTCCATCTTCCTCAAGAGTATGGACGACTTCAAGCGAATGAACGAAGTCTACAAGACGTTCTTCACAGAAAACCCTCCAGCGAGGACAACCGTGGAAGCCAAACTCCCATTGGCGAACATGCTCATAGAAGTTGACGTGATCGCTCATCGAGGATAATCAAAGCAATTGGTGAAGGATCGTCCAGACCGATTTCGTAAAACCCGGAGGCACTAGATCCAAAGAAGTGAGTTCTCGCAATTATGCCCCGAGCTATTGTCATCGATCCTCAAACAGCTGGCGTGTCAGGCGACATGCTGCTCGGCGCGTTTATCGACCTAGGAGCCGAACATGAATCACTAGAACAAATTCTCGCTTCAATTCCACCACATTTTCCGCGGTGTCAATCAATCAACTTGCAAACAAAGGAAACCAACAAGCACGGCTTCAGATCCTGCGCGGCGACCCTTAGAATAACCGAAAGATCTGATGAGGCTGACGCTAGAGAACTCGTTGCAGCCGCTCAGGCAATAGCTAGTTCTTCAGCATTGAGCAAACGAGCAAAATCTTTCGCTATCGCTTCGGTTAGAACACTAACTGAGGTAGAAAGCAAGCTTCATGGCGCGGACACATCACATGTGCATTTGCACGAAGCGGGATCCGCTGACACGCTGGCGGATATTTTCGGAGTTGCAGCTGCATGCGATTCACTGAAAGTATTCGACAGCGAAATTTACTGTACGCCAGTCGCGGTTGGCTCAGGTACAGTTAGCTTCTCGCACGGAACTGTATCAGTCCCGGCTCCTGCGGTACTAGAAATAGCTCGTCAGTACAGCATACCGATAGTTGGCGGACCCATTGGAGAGGAGGTTGCTACACCGACAGGACTCTCGATCATCGCAAATTTAGCGCCCAAATTCATGCAGGGGTATCCGACCATTGTTCCGGAGAAGGTTGGATACGGGGCGGGCAAGAAAGAACTCGCAGATGTCCCTAACGTCCTACGCATAACGATCGGCCGAACCGGACCCGCAGATGCAGGCGTTGATACAGTCGAGGTCTTGGAAACTAATGTTGACGATGTTTCGGGTGAAGTCTTGAGTCATACTATCCGGCGAGTTCTAGACGCAGGGGCCAAGGATGTTTGGACTACCTCAGCCCAGTTCAAGAAGAATCGGCCGGGCCACGTCCTACACGTTATTTGTGCGCCTAGCGATGCCCCTCATTTAGCGGAGAAGATCATGACCGAGACCGGAAGTCTCGGAGTCAGACATTTTCAGAACAGTCGTTTCATCCTACACAGAGAAGTGTCAACTGTAAAGGTCTCCATCGAAAATGAGGTGTTCGAAGTAAGAGTGAAAGTCGCCAGGGACCAGTCGGGGAAAATAGTCAACATGAAACCAGAATTCGACGATATTGATCTGATCGCTAGAAAGGTAACGCTTCCTGCCCGTGATATTTCACGGATCACATTACAGGAAGCAGATAAAGTTCTGACAAAGAGACCCTACTGAGGTTTTCGCTGAAAACGATCTAGAACGGCAAGCCCCGGCAACAGACCACCCATCAAAAGCGCCAGTAGCACTAGTCCTGAACTTATCAGTATCATAGCAAGAGCTAATCTGAGCAGTTCAGAGACGACATATCCCGTTAACAGTAATATGAACAGGATTGCGAGCGATCGAGTTGCTCTGTATCTCGCGGTAGATCCGATTCTGCACCTAGCTGTCCAGAGAAAGGTGAAAATTGGGAGCCCCAAGTAGAGCAGTCCTACAACCAATCCGACAAGTAAACCTGCGATTAAAGCTGCGAATTCGGGTTCAGATCCGAACGCAGAGAAGGTTGACGAGGATAGCTGTAGAACACTGATGAGAGGATATAGTACTACTTTCGCAACTACACGAGCAGTAGGATTTGAGTTTTCGTACTGCGCGACTGCGGGGCTGAATGAATAGTACCATGAATTGAAAGCGATCATGAAGTTTGACCCTGCGAAGGTGCGAAGGACCTGACGGTCTCGGAAAGTCTTGAGGAACTCGACCTGAGGCGCGAGTTCTGATCCATACGTAGCCGTTGCGATGAGACATTCCGATACGTGGACATTTAGTGTCACTGTATGCGATCGGGACGGGCTGCTGCTTGTGCCTGTGATCGTAAGGGTGTAGGTCCCGACCGTGTTCTTCTCAGCAGTGACTTCCATGGAAGTCTGTGCAATTCCGCCATTCGGTTGAGGACTCAACACTGAAGGTGTGAAGACAACGCTCATTCCTGAGTTGGCAGGGGAAAAAGCCCCGCCAAGACTTACATTTCCACTGAAGTACCCAAATGAGGATATCGTTAAGGTGATATCAGTTCGTGATCCTTGAACCAAACTGATATCCGTGACGGGTGCGGTCAGGTTGAAGTCGCGCGGCAGTTCAGTTACGGTTAGAATTGGCGCAATGGTGTGAATTAATCCACCAGCCGAGGTACCCGTCACAGTTATAGTGTATGTGCCTCCTGGAGAATTGGCGTTAGTGAAGATGTTGAGTGTCGTGTTGTAAGTGGGCACACCCACTGACTTTGAGAATGAATAGCTTGAGCCAGATGGAATACCTGAAGCTGTTAGATTAACGGCCTGCGGTGTTCCACTTACTAAGGAAACAACTATGCCGAATGATGCAGATCCACCCTGCGCTACCGTTGCGGTCGACGGTCCAGCCATGCTCATACTGTAGTCGAAAGGAATAGGCTGAGGAGCTTGAATTATGAGCGTAATTGTCGAATCAACTGACTGTCCGCCACTGACCGCGTGAATGATCATTGGGAATGTTCCCTTTGCTGTGGAGTTGGTGGTCGTAATGGTGAGGTTGGATGTGAATGGAGGATTCCCTGTCGGCGTGCTGAAGTTAGAATTAACGTTCGAGGGAGCGTTGAGTAGACTAAGTGTGAGCGATTGCGTAGCTCCGCTTAGGATTGTTACACTGATAGTGAAAGAAGTACTCTGTCCAGGGTTTATTGTGCGGGTGTTAGGCGAAGCTGATATCTGGAAAAGATATGGGACTCCTAAGCGAGCTATTTTATTGAGGGTGCTATTACCTTCTGGGAACCAAAGGCTTTCTCCCGAATCGACCGCGACGTAGGTAGGTCTGGCGGTTGTTGTGGGTAAAGCATACTCGGTAATTCCGTTCAACGGCCCCTGCTTAACCGTGACTGTAACAGGGGCAGACGGAGTTTGGAGCTGCGATCTTGAGACCGGTTGAGTTGTTGTAGCGCTGATGAGGGTCGATGTCATGGCTGCGGGTGTGGGACAGGTCGGGGTGGCTGCAAGGGGTGAGATGGTGCAGTAGCTTGGGGTAATAAGCTGACCCGCGAAGATATTCGTCGTGTTGAGATTGCCGATAATCCCGACATTGTTCTCAGCGAACCAAGCCGCATTTCTTTTGGAATCATAGACTAAGCCCATCGCACCACTGTTAAGGGTGGGCACGTTAGCGTCTTGATACAGGGATCCGCCCCCAGTGTCATTTCCTAGTACCGAGATCTTGTTGTTCCCATCAGTAATGATGGCTACGGGAAGCGTTTGATAAGTACCAGCGACGATGTCATTGGGTTGGAACTGTCCGACTCCCAGAGAACCTAGGTCCCAGAGGGTCATTCGGTTGCTGTTCACTTCGATACGTCCAATCTTATTTCCGAGACTCTCAGTGAACCAGACAAACCGGTTAGTGTACGTTGGGAGCGTGACAGTTTGAACGTAGACCCCCCAGGGTTTCAGCGACGGACTTCCGGGGGAAGACGTAGCGCCCGGAAGTTTCCACTCAGTCAAGTTGCCGGTGCCCGTCTTTAATCGTCCAATAGTGTCCCTTCCAGACTCGGCAAACCAGACATCCTTGTTGTCATCTACGAATATTCCAGCGGGATTGCTTCCGCTTGGAAGGACCCATTCCGTTAGGTTGTTTGTGGAAGAGTCGAACCTTGCGATCCGGTTTGATGCATACTCCGTGAAGAATAACTGGGTGACCTGGCTGCTTGAAACAGTCACAATAGTGGAGAATATGTTGTGTGGTTGACTGTTTGGAGTGGTTATGTTCCATTCCGTGAAGTTGCCGTTGGCGGGATCAAATCTCGCGAGCTTGTTTGTTGCGTTTTCGGTAAACCAGATTTTCCCGTCAGAGTCCGTGGTAATACCATACGCACTGGCATTGGCGGTCGGAATTCCCCACTCAGTTAGAGAGAGTTTGGAGATTGGAGTGACGGCATCAGGGTACGCATTTGGAGCGACTGCGAGGTTTGTCGAGAATGCCGCTGGGATTGAAGCAAGAATGGACAATAGAACGATGACGGTAAGCATTCCAACCGCAGTCAAACTTCGTATTGAAACGGCCCTAGGCTTTCGCACGATCATGTGCCGCACTCGTTGGCCCTCATACGGTCCGAATAAAAGCGTTTTCAAGTAAATCTGCGGCAAACCGAGCTGATTGGTGGCATTAAACCACACAATCCTAACACAAACCATGACACGTTTCAGGTGGCTTTCGGCCATGCTCTAGGCATGGAATTCAAGCCGTTTCTGTCTGAAAACGTCCTTTTCCTTTCTTTTCATCTTTATTTTCCAATGTCCGCCCGCACTTGGCACAGAACTTCGCTTCGAGAAGGTTCTTGTGTCTACACACGGGACATATGACAGAAGGAGCCGCCATCAGGGCAGACTTGGCCTTGACAAACACTACATCTCCGATTCGTTCTATGTCATCGAAGGGAAGAAAGAATTCATCTTCCTCGCCCAGCTCAATCAGCAGGGCCAAGCGGCCATCTTCCGACCAAGCTAAGTCCTTCGTCACTCCTAACTTCTTGGCATCACCATCGATCACTTCTTTGCCAATGACTTCCTCTCGACGCCGCCATTGTACCAATGCCGACCTGCCGTCCAGGTTTTTCTTAGGGACTGACTCAGTATTTAGCATTACATCACGCTTCCATGATCTTAGTCTGATAAAGCCGGAACAGAATTGAGAAGATTACTTGGAATAGCGCTTCATTCCGAAGAAGTTCAGAGAGGTTTAGAAGCAGTAAGAGAATTGGGTCTCATCGCAAAGGGATACGAAATCAGCAAAACGAAGAACGGAGCAGTCGTTCCACTTATCCGTGAACCAACGGTTCTTGAAATGAAACGCCTTAAAGAGAGACTAAATGTTCTCGAAATTAGGCAGGTAGAGTTTGAATGTTCGAAAGCCATTTCGAAAGACCTACGAAATCTACCCGAAATTCCTTCAGCGCTACGCTCTGAACTTCCTCGATCATTTGACATCATTGGCGAGATAGCGATTGTTGAGATTCCTCAGATCCTGACCGATTATTCGGCTGTAATTGGGAACACCATCATCGAAAACAACTCACATGTCCGCCTGGTAGTTCAGAAGTCAAGCGACATAATGGGCACATTTCGCACACGGAAGTATGTACGAGTAGCCGGAAGCGGAAACACTGAAACCGTCTACCGAGAGTTTGGATGTCGCTACAGGCTGGATGTTGCTGAAGTATACTTCAGTCCACGATTGTCCTATGAGAGAATGCGGATAGCCCGACAGGTCCGTCGAGACGAAGTTGTGGTGGACATGTTTGCTGGAGTCGGCCCATACTCTATATTAATAGCAAAATCTCAGCAAACATCGAGAATTTATTCGATCGATATCAACCCAATCGCAATCCGCTATTTGGAGGAGAACGCGTTTGCGAATCGTGTCGCGGACCGCGTCATTGCCTTGCTAGGGGATTCCAGGGAAGTATCCACGAAGAGATTGAGAAACGTGGCTGATCGGGTTATTATGAACCTTCCCTCAGAGGCAGACCATTACATCGATGCGGCTTGTCAATTACTGAGGAAAGAAGGTGGAAGGATGCATTTCTACAAATTCGCTACTCGAGACGAATCGATCGATTCAATTAAAGACTTGTTACGCTCTAGCGTCGAAGAGCAGAACCGGGTGATCGTATCATTCGAGTACTGTAGCGCAATCAAGGAAGTCTCTCCAACTAGAGTGCAGATAGCAGTCGACACATTTGTTAGATGAGCTTCAGACCTCTACGACAAATTGAATCAATAGCCTCGTATTTGGCGACCTCAAGGCTTCCACTAGGTTTCGTTTGATGTCTACTGCGGCTTTGTTCGCGGCAATCATCACGGTTCGGTCGGAAATGAATGATGACTTGCGACCAACCATTTCACTCGAGTGCGTAAGGGCCAGTTTGGGGCTTCCCCATCCTTGAATAAGGTCGGTCACGCCGTTCACTTCTAACCTCATCGTAATTCGTGAGTTTTCATGCCTACACAGATTCTTGAACTCTGCGGAAAGATCGACTGGCGCTTTTGTAGCGTTCACTGCAATCACGCAGTCTCCTCGTCTTGTAAGGTGTTTGTCTTTAGTGATCTCAAAGGTCATAGAATGAGTTCCTACGACATTCGGGTGGCCTTGCGCGTAAAATTCTTCGGTTAGCTTCAATAAGACTGCCCCGTTCGTTGATGGATGGACCTTCTTGAATGTTTATTGACTTCTTACGCGCGAATGAATTTGAGGAAATTGAGAGACTTCGCCGAGTCGAGATGTCAGGCAGTTAAACGTCTCAGAGACGAAGGACTCATCAAGGACCCGAACGTTGCCCGTGCGATGGAGAAAGTCCCTCGCGAAGAGTTTCTATCAGAAGAAGCCAAGTCATACGCATATGTTGACGCTCCAATTCCGATTGGCTACGGACAGACGACAAGTGCGCTTCACATGACAGCTCTATTCTGCGAATATGGCGAGATTCGGCTTGGTAAACGCGTTCTGGAAGTGGGAGCTGGGTGCGGCTACATGAGCTGCGTCTATGCAGAGGTGGTAGCCGCAGCTGAGCAAGCAAATCACCTTTGGGGTCACGTATGGGCCGCTGAAATCGTAGCTGAGTTAGCAGAAGCTGGAAGAAAAAATGTTGAACGGCTGGGATACGCGGACCGGGTGACATTCATACATGCCGACGCATCTGAAGGTTTGGCGACCTCAAGTCCATATGATTTGATCATCGTCGCGAGTGCGGCCCCTGAGATTCCAACCGAAATGACAAATCAGCTGACAACGAACGGTGTACTCCTAATTCCACTAGGCTCAACCTACTCCTATCAGGAACTCATTCGGATCAGGAAGAGAAGCAACGGTAGCCTATCACGAGAGAACCTTGGCGGTGTAGCTTTTGTGCCAATGACCGGGAAGCATGGTTGGCAAGATTAGTTCTCGCCAACTTTAATGAAGGGCTGGAGCCTAACCAAAATAGGACTCCAGAGTGCTCTTTGTAGGTTGACCTCTAGACGAGACCATTCTCGACACCGCTTTCCTAACACGATCCTCTGAGAAGTCACGCTCACGACAAAGGAATGACACGACCTTTTCAACATCGGGATGCGACCATCTAAGTGAGTAGGCCGTATTTACTTCTGGTTTCATGAATATTGACCGGATCTTATCAACTTCAGAAATAGTCACCTCAGGCTTAGAAGCCATAATCTTTTCAAGGTTTTCTTGTTCTTGAATTAGCTTCAGAGCAGTTTTTGGCCCAATACCTTTCACGCCATCTGGGTTAAAGTCAGTTCCAATAAGTATGCCGAGGTCAATTAGTTTCTCTCTACTTAGAGATAGTTCGTCGAGGACTTTAGCTAGCTCAACCAATTTCGGTTCTACTTCAACATAGGCGTTCCGTCTCGGCAGTTTTCTTCGGCCTGTGATTGCGAGGTTCTTAACCATTCTAGGGGCGCCAAAGAGCAACGAATCGTGATCTTGCGACGCAACACCCCAAACTTCACCCTTTGAGGCTATGAAGGCTGCTTGAGCCTCTCCCTCAGATGGGGCTTGGACCCAAGCTACTCCCAAAGCATCAAGTAGTGTCTTTGAATCTTCAACCATCATGTCTTTGAGGGACGACGTGGCTTGCGCGTAAGTTCGAGCTTCTTCAATCTTGCCTTCCCTCAGCGCAACCTCGTATCGCACGGTTGCCTCTTCCTTTATTTTTCGTCGTCTGCGGATCTCCATTTCTTTCATTTCAGGGGGTTTTCCGTCGAAGACGAAAACGAGTTTGATCCCTTTTTCTGCTAAGTTGGAGGTCCTGTAAAGAAGTCCGCTCAAATGGCTTGTCACTCTTCCCCGTTGATCCTTGAGTGGCGTTCCGTCGGGTTGACGGATTATGGCTAGGAATTGGTAAAGCGTGTTGTATGCATCAACGGCCAGGGTCTTGTTTGAAAGAGTTTCTAGGGTAATGGTTTCTTCTGGTATGATGTCGGCCAAATCTACGCCCAAGTTGGTCAGGGCTCCGAGTTATGGTAAGCTAGTGAGTCTGTTATTACAAAACTTGTTCATTGAAACGATAGTTAGTTATGCCGCGGATTCGTCCAGTCGTGTTACCACGATCTCGGCCAGTTTGCCCTTTACGTAGATCTTTGTGATTCTCCACTTGCCGTGCACGTAATGTTGTTCTAGGATCGCTGCTCTGCGCGCCTGATATTCAAGTCGCAACGTGCCATGTGCGCCGTTCGAGACCCTCCGTAGTGGTATAGATTAGAAATTTAGACTCTGACGACGCAAATCCATCCATCCAGGCTCGAATGGGGGAACAGTGATTATACTACGTATCTGCGAATGCCTCGTGAATCGTGGCCGCGGGTTCTTCCTTATGCCCTGACTCCTGTACCTCATCGGCAGGGGCTATGGCGTAGGATTCTGGTAGAGCTTGGGATGCGAACAGGTTGACGAGCGTGTTGGGGCTTGCCTCTCCGCTTAGTCTTCCGATCACGCCTTTGAGGTGTCGCCATTTCAGCTGGGTCCGTCCGCTCTTGGAGTTGTAGATTATTCCTAGTACGTTTGATACGCGTGTGAATCGGATCTCACGAACCTGCTGTAATGTCTCCTTGTCCTCTGCTTCCACGTACATCGTACCCTTGTCCGAAGAGCGTTCGGGATAGATGGTTTCATCCGTGTCGAGATCGAGCGGGATGTACGATTGGCATGTGCTCATTATCATGAACCTTCTGAACCTATCTAATTCACAAATAGAATCTATTTTGACCAAACGTAATCCCCTCGGCGGGTTTCCGTGTTCCGTTGATGTTGAACAGTCCGCTGTTTGAATGTGTCGGTTGGCAGAGACTTCAATGAATCTCGGCTCGATGGTTAGTCAGCAATCAATTTATAACTTGCACTAGGCAGCGTGTGCAAACCCTCAAGGTATTTGAAATGAGTACAGCTACGACCGCAACTGCGGAAAGAGTCATTCGCATGCCGACATGCACTTGGTGTGCACGAACTATTCTTCCAGGTGAGGGGGCAGTGAAGTTCCCTTGCCCGAGTTGCGGCGAGGTTACGATCTGGCGTTGCGAGAAATGCAGGATGTTTGGAAGACCTTATCGCTGCATCAAATGCGGCTATACGGGTCCCTAAAGAGAGCGGTTGACTTCAGATGGCGAAAGTACTCGCGTCGATCAAGATATTCCCAAATGACGCGAATATTGATCTTAACGCTCTCAAATCCAGAATTCAGGCTGCGCTTCCATCTGGTTTTGTGGTTCAACGCTTCGATGAGGAGCCTGTTGCCTTCGGCCTGATTGCCCTAATCGCCCATGTCGTCCTGCCCGAGGATGCCGCTGGGACGATGGATAAGGCTGAGGACGCCATTAAGGGCGTTGACCAAGTCAGTCAGATTGAGGTACTGAGAATCGGAAGAGTCTAATCTGTTACTCTAGGTAACTATTATATCTTCGTCCCCTTACCCTAGGTAACATATACCGGGTATCGTAGCATGCATAATCTTCCTCGACAAGGCGTTAGGAAAGTAAACGAAATCATCAAGGACACAAAAGGAACTTTAATAGCAGCTACTACGGTCAGAACGCATGTACGACTCGTACACCAATCGGTAGGTACTGATTATGAGTAGTCGAGAATCATCGCTGAGAGTAGCAGACGCGAGACAACGTGACGTTGGTCACGGAAAAGTTCGTATAGACAACGACACCATGCAGAAGCTAGGAATTACCGCGGGGGACTTCGTTGAGATTCATGGTAAGAAGATGACGGTAGCGGTCGCATGGCCAGCATACGCTGAGGATCAAGGGCAAGAAATCATAAGAATGGATGGTTTGATTCGAAGAAACGCTGGCGTAGCCCTGAACGAATACGTCAGTGTGAGGAAGGCTGATGTCAAAGACGCTCAAGCCATAGTCTTCGCCCCAACCGACGTGCGCTTAAGCGTGGACGAGGAGTTCGTGAGCTTCGTTAAGCGTCGGTTCATGGACATGCCCTTCATAGAGGGCGACATGACGCTGCTCTCGATTTTCGGAAGCGCGGTTCCACTCATTGTTACAAGAACACGGCCCCATGGACCCGTGAAAATAAACGAAACTGCTCACGTGCAAGTTCTAAGTGAACCCACACCGGAGAAGAAAGGCATCCCCATCGTCACTTACGAAGATATCGGAGGCCTTCATGAAGAAATTCAACGTATCCGAGAGATGGTTGAGCTTCCGTTAAGACACCCTGAGCTCTTCCAGAGACTTGGAATCGAGCCACCTAGGGGCGTCTTCCTTTATGGCCCCCCGGGCTGCGGCAAAACGCTGCTCGCTAAAGCTGTAGCCAACGAGTCCGACGCAAACTTCTATGTTATCTCCGGACCCGAGATTATGTCGAAGTTCTACGGAGAATCGGAGGCGAGGTTACGTGAAATATTCCAAAAGGCCCAGGAAACATCACCCAGTATAATCTTCATTGACGAAATGGATGCTATAGCACCGAAACGTGAGGAAGTCACAGGTGAAGTGGAACGACGCGTCGTGGCTCAATTGCTCTCGCTTATGGATGGAATGGGTTCACGAGGAAACATCATAGTCATCGGAGCCACCAACAGACCAAACGCGATAGATCCCGCTCTAAGGCGCCCTGGCCGATTTGACAGAGAAATCGAGATAGGAGTTCCAGATAAAGCGGGACGATACGAAGTTCTACAGATTCATACACGCAACATGCCTTTGGCAGAGGACCTAGACCTAAGACGCCTCTCCGACGTGACCCACGGCTACACCGGAGCAGACATTGCATCCCTTTGCCGCGAAGCCGCCATGAAAGCGCTGAGACGATACATACCTGAAATTAACCTAGAAGAAGAACGCATTCCACCGGAAACGCTCGAGAAAATGGTCGTACGAATGGATGACTTCATGTCCGCCTACCGGGAAATTACACCAACGGCCATGCGAGAGGTCTACGTTGAGGTCCCTCAGGTCCACTGGACCGAGGTGGGCGGTCTCAAAGACGTGAAGCAGGAGCTCATGGAATCAGTCGAATGGCCACTCAAAAAACCTGAGGTATTCCAGAAGATGGGCATCAAACCACCTAGAGGAATCCTCGTTTACGGACCGCCAGGTTGCGGTAAGACACTGCTGGCACGAGCTGTGGCGACCGAAAGCGAGGCCAACTTCATCTCAATTAAGGGTCCAGAAATCTTCTCGAAATGGGTAGGCGAATCAGAGAAGGCGATCCGCGAAGTATTCAGAAAAGGCAGAACCGCCGCCCCAGCAATAATATTCTTCGACGAACTAGATGCGATCGTACCGAGACGTGGCCTGGGCTATGCCGACTCCGGAGCAAGCGAACGCGTCATCAGCCAACTTCTCACGGAGATTGATGGAATCGAAAGCCTTCAGAACGTACTGGTAATTGCAGCCACTAACAGACCCGACATCCTCGACCCTGCAGTGCTAAGGCCTGGTAGATTCGACAGACTCATCTACGTCCCCGCACCAGACTTCGACTCACTCAAAGAGATCTTCAAGATCCACTCACACAACATGCCACTCTCAAGAGACGTCATAATCGACGAACTGGCCCGCAAGGCTCAAGGATACTCTGGAGCCGACATTGAAGCAATATGCCGCGAATCCGCAATAACAGCTTTACGAGAGAACATCGACGCCACAGAAGTTTCCAGAAGAGACTTCGATACAGCGATGGAACGAGTCGGACCCAGCATCACTCCAGAAGACGACACATGGTACCAGAAATTCTCGAAACGACTCCGAAGAGAACGAGCAGCCGCACCAACACCCGTCGCCTAAACAATTCAAATCCACGGAGCCTTCACGTTTGGAGAAAGTCTGGGGCCCGCGCCCCGTACAACTCTACGTACTAGACATCATTGAACGAAAAGGACCATTAACCGACGACGAACTGTTACGCGAGATCAAGAGCGGCAAAGAAGACCTAAGCTTCCGCGAATTAAACCGTATTCTACTCAAACTCGAAGTGAACGGACTCATTAGAGTCTCACGTCAAATGAAAGGAAAGCGCAGAGTGGAACTCGCAGACCAACGTACCATAAGATAGAGACTAGATCCTTAACCTGTTCCCAATCGTGAATTCGGTTCGACCAATGCAAGAAGATTGAACTTGCAGCCCAGGTCGGTAGATGTCGCTGTCGTCGGATGCGGAGTAAGCGGAAGCTCGGCTGCTCTTGCGGCAGTTCGAAATAACGCCTCAGTAACAATCTTCGAGGAACACCCTGAGGTCGGAATACCATCCCACTGCTCCGGCCATGTGGGAATTATAGGTTTCAAACGATACGGCCCGCAACTTCCAGCCAGTATAATTGAAAACAGAATCAAAGGTGCCATTCTCTACCCACCCACGTCCAAACCTTTTAGACTATACAGATCCAACCCCGTTACGTGGGTTCTGAATCGCACTAAATTAGACGATCATATGACTAACTTAGCGCTGAAGAAAGGCGCTGACCTACAACTTGATTCCCGTGTAGATGGCTACAGTCTGACCGATGACGGCAGAATCAGATTCAGAGCGAACGGAAGAAGACCTGGCGAATTCGTATGTCGAGTTCTAATTGATGCAAGCGGTTGCGCGGCATCAGTCTCAAAATACGCTGGGTTAGCAAGGCGCGGAAGAGGATTACTTGTCAACTCAGCGCAGGCTAACTTTGAGAACTTGAGCGACGTGGATGAAGATTTCGTCGAAGTCTTCTATGGACAGGGCTTCGCTCCAGGATTCTTCGGATGGATAATCCCCCGAAACGATGGAACTGCGAAAGTTGGAATTGCTGCCGGGGCCCGAGCCAACGTCAAACATTGCTTTGACAAGTTTGTCGGGAAACACCGAACCGTGTCCGCGAAGTTAAGACGAGCGAAACGTCTCTCTAATACGATCTTTCACCCCATACCCGTCGGCGGAGCGGTAAATCAAACCTTTTCAGACAACATTCTCTCCGTGGGTGACGCCGCCTCACAGGTTAAGGCGACCACTGGTGGAGGAATCGTGTTCGGCCTAATCTGCGGAAAGCTAGCGGGTGAGACAGCCGCAAAGGCCGCGGTCCTTGGAAACGCTTCTGCAAGTCAGTTGAGGAATTACGAGTACTCTTGGCGCAGGATAGTAGGATTTGACCTTAGAGCTATGTCGTGGCTGCGGCGATTACTGTACAATCTTCCCGACAGGAATCTTGATCGAATCTTCAGTGTTGCCCACGAGTTGAATGTTGACGAGATACTGAACAGGACTGCAGATATTGACTTTCAGGGTCGTACCATGCTTTCTTTGGCGCGTGATCCAAGACTGTTTCTCACGCTACTCTCAGCCTCGGTCCTGTCAATGCCTTCGCTGCTCGGTAAGTAGCAGCTTAGGATTTTCCCAATTGTTTTACTGCGTCTATCAACGCCGGTATCATTTGGTATAGATCTGCTACGATGTTGTAGTCACTGAATTCGAATATTGGGGCCTTGGGATCGTTGTTGATGGCGACGATGACTCGACTGCCTCTGATCCCCGTGAGGTGTTGGATTTGACCGGAAATCCCTAGGGCGAAGTACAATTTCGGGTTAACTTTCTGTCCCGACAAACCAATGTACTGGTCTTCGGGGAGCCACCGCAGGTCCTCCGCAATTGGTCGTGAACAACCAATTACCCCGCCCACCGCCTGAGTCAACTGCTCAACCAGGGCAATGTCTTCCTTCTTTCTAACTCCGCGTCCGAACGAGACGATAACAGAAGCATCGCTCAGCTTCACTCCCTTCGCTGGTTTCGGTTTCGTTTCGATCAGTTTTGTACTTGGAGGTTTGAATTTTGGTTCTACCTTGACGACTTCGCCCTTCCTCGCCGTATCTGTCTGAGTCGCCGAAAATAGTCCCTTTGGGACGGTTACTATTTGCGGCTTGGTTTTCGAGATCTGTGTCTCGGTCAGATTGCCGCCCATCGTCACTCGGTCGGCGAGCAAATACTTCTTCTCAGCGTCCAGCTCGATTCGCGTAACTTCCGTGATGCAGCCCGTCTTGAGTCTCTCGGCCAGGCGAGGTGCGAACTCCAATCCGTTTCTGGTAGCGCCGAGTAGGATCACGTCAGGTTTGTTTTCGGTTGCGAGGTTTGCGAAAGTATCTGTGTATACGTCTACCTGAAACGCGCGAAAGGTTTGGTCGAGAATTGTGAAAACTCGATCAGCGCCGTGATGGATGAATTTCTGAGGGTCGGTTTCAGAAGTGGTGATTGCGGTTAGTTCGGCGTTGAAGTTGTCAGCTAGGCTTCTGCCCTTGCCAAGGAGTTCGAGGAATAGTTGGGGTGATTCGGAGTATATCCAGATGCTTCTCTTTTCCTGCGCCATGTTTAGTTCGCCTTCAGAACTCCTTCCTGAACGAGGTTCTTCGCTAGTTTGGGTGCGATGTCTTTCACTTCGCCTTGGAGCATCACTCTCTTCCTCTCGCCCACAGCCACGGTACTCCTCAGCGTCTCGACTAGAGATCCATTGAATCCAATTTCGTCTGGGGATAAGTTGAGGTCGGCAGCTTTCCAAATGTTTGTAGGCTTCTTGGATGCTGCCATAATCGCCATTAAGGTTGGGAGGCGGGGCTCGTTGATCTCTCTACCAACCGTGACTAGGCAGGGGAGTTTGCTTTCGACCGTTTGCCGTTCGTCTTCCAAGTCTCGTTCAACCGTTGCCTTCTCCCCTTCCAAACTCAGCTTGGCAGCATAGGTAATCTGTGGGAGGTTGCAGACTTCAGCGACGCGTGGTCCAACCTGAAACGCGAAGGAGTCCTCAGAGTATGCGCCGCACAGAACCAGATCATAGTCGAGGATTTTGGTAATCGCGGCAGCTAAGACGTTCGCGATCGCATGCGAGTCTGAACCATCAAACTGTGGGTCTGTAAGTAAGCATGCCTCGTCAACACCCATCGCCAAGGCCTCCCTGAGAGCTTCTTTCGCTTCTGGCGGTCCCAAGCTTATCGCGGTGATTTTTCCACCGTGTTTCTCCTTAAGCCTCACAGCTTCTTCGATCGCGTTCTTGTCGGTCTCGCTAATGACTTTGGGAACGCCTTGGGTTATAATGCTCTTTGTGTTCCGATCTACTTTCAGATCCGCGGTTTGCAGAACTTGTTTCACGAGGACGATTATCCTTACCATGATTCATCCCGATGGGCTTCTTTTGCTCCAACGCGATTTGGAATTAATATGTTACGAAGCCGCCATCTGATCGGCTACGAGTTCAGAGATGTCGCGCACTGAAACCGACTCCTTAGCACCAGCTGAAACGCTTGCGTCCTCCAGCATAGAAGTGCAGAATGGACATGCGGTGGCTATGGTATTTGCTCCTGTTCGCTGAGCCTCTTCTAGGCGAATCGCATCCACCCGCCGCTTCTTTTCGACCTTGTACCAGAAGTTTGCTCCTCCGGCTCCGCAACAGAAGCTATTTTCTCTGGATCGTGGCATTTCTCGCATTTCCTTTGGACCTAGAGAGCTAATTATGTTTCTTGGAGAGTCGATTATGCCATTGTAACGAGCAAGGTAGCAGGGGTCGTGAAATGTCACTGCCGCTTGTGAATCGGCTTTGAGTTTTAGCTTTCCGTCTTTGATTAGTTGTTCGATGAATTGTGAGTGGTGTATAACGGTGAAATCGGCGCCGAACTCCGGGTATTCGTTCTTGAAAGTGTTGTAGCAGTGCGGGCATTGTGTGAGGATGGTCTTCACCTTGTACTTCTTGAACACTTCAACTAGCTCAATTGCACTTTGTTGGAATCGTCCCTCTTCTCCTAGTCGTCTTGCGACTTCGCAGTTGCATTTTTCCTCCGTCCCTAGAATTGCGAAGCGTATGTTCGCGGCCTTGAGAATCTTCACAACTGCTCTTGAAACGTTTTGATTTCGAGGGTCATATGAGCCGGAACAACCAACCCAGTAGAGAATGTCAAAGTCGGGTTGTTCCACTGCAGTTTTCACGTCCAGTCCTTCTGCCCACTTCATCCTATCGGCTTGCGGGAGGCCGTATGGGTTAGCGACGTTGTTGAGGTTGTTCAATAGATCCCGTTTGCCTCTGTCAAGTTTTCCTTCGCCGACGAGGTGTCGTCTCATATCGACGATTGCGTCGATATGATCGATTAGGACGGGGCATTCGTTGATGCATGCTCTGCATGTCGTGCACGCCCAGAGTTCTTCTGGGTTTACTATGTCGGGCAGGACGAGGCTTCCGCCGTCGGCATGACTCTGTGCCAGCATCACATCTCTTAATTTCAGAATTAGGTGCATTGGGGATAGTAGGGTTCCTGCGGCGTTGGCTGGGCAGGCGTTTGTGCATCGCCCGCATTGTGTGCATGAATCGAAGGAGAGGCGTTGTTGCCAGGAGAAGTCGCTGATAGATGCGGCGCCGACTTTGACGTCGAAACTCCCCGAAGCCAAGAGCTGCCTAAGGTCGAAAGGTGTGTTCAATTGGCCTTTGGGTCTACGGTGCGTAAAGAGAGCGTTTAGGGGGGAGGTGAAGAGGTGGAAGAGTTTCGTGTAGGGTATGCTTGCGACTGCCGCAAATGCGAGAAGCGCATGGAACCACCACAGTCCTTGATAGAACCCGACAGTGCCAGGGCCGATCAATCCCTCTGCGGTCAAGAGCTGTGCGACTTGATAGCCTACAAAAGACCAAGGCGCCCAGACGGGTTTGTCGATTGCTAGTCTGATTCCTTCCAGCAAGTACCCGGTGGGCAGTATGATTAGGAGAATTGAGAAGATGAAAACGTCGTCACGGGAGGTCGGGAGATTCGGCGGGCGTGACACAGCACGTCTGATTAATGCAAGTATGAGACCCGCGATCGCAACTAAACCGAACGCGTCCAAGAAGAACTCGAAAGAGAGATAGAAGTCGCCAACCAGGAACTGTTGATGGAAGAGCGGTTGCCAGAAGTCGTTGTCGGCCATCACCAGGGTTGTACCGATGAATAGAACGATTATGCCGCTGTAGATCAGGATGTGCATTACGCCAGGAAAGGTCTTCTTGACCACTTTGCGTTGGGCAAAGGCGTTGACCAACGCTCTCCCCACGCGCTCTTGGATATTGTCGAAGGTGGGAGGGCTGGAACCTCTGAAGTAGATTCTTAAACGTCTGTAGAAGCCATAGATGAAGGCTGCAGCGAATCCTGAGAGGATAGCGTACATAATCAGGTAGGTTAGGGCGGGCATGAGATCGTAGGTGATGCGATGGAGCTCAGTCAATTCGCGCACCTATCATGCTCGGTCTCTACCCAACCTAAAAGAGGCTTTCGCGTTTACTCTATGCACTTGGATTCAATCTCTTTTTACCGGGACTCGAGACTATTTTCGCTTGTAGATTGGTGGGAACATGACGCCGGTCAAAGTAATTCAATATGGGCTAGGACCAATCGGATTGGAAATCGCTGAAGTCCTACTATCACGACCCTGGGTTCAATTAGTTGGCGCAGTTGACACTGATCGAAACAAGATAGGGAAAGACCTAGGAGAATTGATGACTATACCTCGAAAGACCAGCATTATAGTAACGGACAAGTTATCGAATGCTCTGAAAGACGAACAAGTAGAGGTGGTCACTCATGCAACTTCATCCTACATTAGATCCATCCACCCACAAATTCTTGAGATCCTGAAGAGCGGAGCGAGTGTGATTTCGACCGCAGAAGAATTGTCCTACCCATTCGTGAAATATCCGAGCGAGGCGAAGGAGCTGGACCGATTGGCGGTGGAGAAAAATGCCGTAGTCCTCGGGACTGGAATAAACCCCGGTTTTCTTTTGGACACTCTAGCGGTTATGTTGAGTGGCGTCTGCCAGAGGGTGAACGCGATCCATGCGGAAAGAATAGTCAATGCTTCTCAACGCAGACCACAACTACAAAGGAAAATTGGAGCAGGATTGTCGACGACTGAATTCGATCGAAGGGTGACTGAAGGCAGCATCAAGCACGTTGGTCTCCCCGAGTCTGTAGGCCTAGTTGCATTAGCTATGGGCTGGAAGGTTGGTGAGATACAGGAGCGAATAACGCCTGTAGTCGCTGAAAACGAAATCAAAACCGACCACGTGCATGTCAAACCAGGCGAAGTGGCAGGCATTCGCCAAGTGGCGAAGGGCATACTCGCAGGTCAGGAACTAGTTGTTCTAGATTTACGAATATATCTTGGTGCGCCGAATCCTCACGATTCAGTGCTAATCGATGGGATACCGCCAGTAGATATGATGATAAGAGGAGGCGTTCAAGGGGACCGAGCAACACCCGCTATACTCGTAAACTCTTTACCAAAACTCGAATCGTTAAAACCTGGTTTGAGAACTGTGCTTGATCTGCCACCCATCGCACCATGCAAGAGTTTTGGCGATGAGGATCGATCGGTCATGTTGAAGTCATTTTAGTGTCGAGTATGCGTCTGTGTTTCTTTTCCTTCACGAATTGTTCTATCGCGTTGGTTAGGTGTTCTATGTCCGCGTCGGTGTGGGCACTGCTTATGGCACCGTGCAGCATTTCGGGTACGACCATGATTACACCGTTTTTCAGTAACCAGTTGAAAATCTCTCTCGATTTCTCATGATCGCACTCCGCGAAAGACCTTGCGTCGTGAATTTCTTTGTTGGTTGTGTGGATGCTCAATAGAGATCCAATACCGGTTGCCTGAGCGGGAAAGGAGTTGTCGGTGAAAATCTTGTTCAGTTCTCCGCGCGCTTTTTCACCTAGCCTATTCACGTATTCATAAGTGAGGTTGCGTTCGAGAACTTCGATCGTGGCTAATCCAGCGGCCAGAGTTAACGCGTTGCCAGCGAAAGTTCCACCGTGATACGCGTATTCTAGACCCGAGTATTTCGTGTGATCCATTCGCTCCATTATTTCTATTCGACCGGAAACAAGTCCAATTGGAAGGCCGCCGCCCACGATCTTACCCATAACGGTGATGTCCGGTATGACCCCGAAGTAACCCTGTGCTCCTCCAAGTCCCAATCTGAATCCTGTAATGATCTCGTCGAAAATTAGCAACGCATCCGTCTCATCACAGTACTCCCTTAGCCCTTGTAGGAACTCTCTTTGAGCAGGAATCATGCCCCCCGCCCCAAGAACTGGTTCTAATATGACGCATGCGAACTTCTCGGTCTTAGCTCGACTTAGAAATCCGTCTAGGTTATTGTAGGGAACGACGATCGTATCTGCCTGAGAACTTTTTGATATTCCACCAGACGGGGTTTGGTTGAATGGCGGCCTCACGGCTAGGTGAATTGGATCGTAGGCCCCGTGCCAGCAGCCTTCGAATTTTGCTATCTTCTCTCTCTTCGTAAAAGTCTTGGCTAGACGAATAGCGAATAGGTTGGCTTCGCTTCCCGAACTCGTGTACCTGATCATCTCTGCGCTTGGTACGTGCTCTCTAATTTTCTCGGAGAGCTCTATCTCCAACGAATGTGCAAGGCCGAAGTGCCAACCCTTCTCGGTCTGTGCCTTGATGGCTTGCATCACGACAGGGTGAGCATGGCCAAGTATCATTGCAAAGTGAGTGCACCAATAATCTGTGAAACTGTTTCCGTCAAAGTCTATGAGTTTCGCGCCATGGGCTTCTTTAACGAAGAATGGATATGGTTCGAAGTACCGGTTCTTGTAGGAGACCCCCGCAGGCTCTATTCTCTTCGCGCGTTCGAATAGTGCTCTGGATTTTTCAGTGCGTTTGGCATATTCCATAGTTTATTCTCCGCATATCAGTTTCGATGCAATTTGGGCCAAGTTCAGTTTTCTGAGCTGGCTTTAACGTTGCTTGGAGCTTGTAATTATGTTCACTCAATCCCATTGTAAGTTGGCAAGTATAACAGCTAAATGTCAAAATGAAAAACATACCCAGTGAGATCTGACGTTCAATGCCAGTTGGATCTACGTACATCAGATGCGGCTATTGCTCTCAGACGATTCCCCGCGAAAGCCCCTACTGTCCATACTGTCAACGCAAGTTCCTGTTCAGGGGCCTCGGCCTTTAGAAAAACCGGCCTCTAGAATCATTCAGATTTTGCGAGAGAATATCCGTCCGTAGCTGCGGAGTATTGGAACTCACCCTTCTGAGTCAGTTCGCCTAGTGCTTGTTCCACTTCCTGAAGCTTGAATCCCTCCTTGAGACAGATGGCGAGAAGATCTCGTTTCTCGTAAGTGAAATCGTGAATTTGAACTGCATTTCGAAGTATATCTTCGCATTTACCAATTCGCTCCGGATCAAGCCTTGTTACGATACGTTTAGGAGAAGAAATCGGGCTCGATAGTTCTCGTCCTACAACTCCGAATTTCTTCGTGACCAATTCTGCTAGGACCTTACTTCCTCCACGAAAAGCTAGAACAATTTTAGGCCTGGATTCCTGCACGAACTTTAGCAACGAATCAAGATCTGCTTGGTCAGAGAGTGGAAAGACTCTACCTGCAGGATCGTGGGCAAGGTTTGGCCAGGCTGTTACGTGCGCTACTCTGAAATCTCCGAAGCGTGTGACATCGAATCGCTTCGGAATTAGGACTACGCATTTGCCCTGACCTACGAGTTCTTCCGCAATGGGTGTTGATGCATCAACGTAGCGAAGTGCGATACCGTCGCTCTCGTAGATTCTGTTTGCGCGAGCAATTTGCGGGTGGACGACCACCTGAAGCTCAGTCCAGACGTTGAAAATCTTGGTAAGCTCTTGCGCGTTGCCCATTGTTTGGACTGCCAACGCTGGAACTCGTTTCTCTCGCACACATTCCAACGTCCATTTCACCATTTCCGCGATAACCTGCTCGCGTGGTGGAAGTTTGAGAGCTCGTGACGGGAACGCTGCTTCAATGATCAGAGTCTCGCAGGGCGCCACCTCTGCAGCGCTGAAGAGCAGCGTGTCCGAGAAGTTGAGGTGGCTCGCATAAACCAGGTTGCCTTCCGGCGAAATGATTTCATATTGTACTGAGCCCAACATGTGACCTGCGTCGTGCGCTTCAACTTCAACCTCCCCAAGTTTCATTCGTCGACCGAGCCGGATTGGTTCCCAGTTTCCAGCCAAATGTCCTGAGTCGGCTTCGTATAGTTCCTTGGTTTCTTTTGTGGAGTATTTCTTCTGCGTTGGGAACTGAAAACCTTTGGAATGATCGAAATGCGCGTGCGTGATGAAGATGTGGGGTATAGCTGGGTCGCTTTCGATAGGATCGAAGAGCATCCTGCTCTCCCCATAACGAACCGCTACACCATTTGACCAACGAACCAATGGCTTCAGTTCGTTATCCCCATAGGGGGCAGTGAGGGCTTGTCTATAGCACTATTGGCCTGGTCGAGTTTTTCATGCGGTGACGGTGACTTCCTTCTGTTCTTCCAAGTACGCCAGCGCATCAAGCGCTGCTCTACAACCCTCTCCGGCTGCAGTTACCGCCTGGCGATACCTAGTGTCGTGCACGTCGCCGGCTACAAAGACTCCGTTAACATTTGTTTCCGTACCTTTGTGGGTAATGCTATATCCTTTTTCGTCGAGCGCAATTTGGTTTTTGAAGATCTTCGTGTTCGGTTGAAAACCAATTGCTACGAATACACCATCACACGGGATGACAGAGACGCCGCCTGTTCTGACATTTCTAATCTTGACGCCTTCAACCTTCTGAGTGCCTGTGATCTCCTCAACCACTGAGTTCCATACGAATTTGATCTTGGGGTTTGCGAGGGCTCTCTTCTGCATGATCTTACTTGCGCGTAATTCATCGCGTCTATGAATCACTCTAACTTCGCTCGCGAACTTCGTGAGGAATAACGCTTCCTCAACCGCCGTATCTCCCCCTCCGATTACTACGACTCGTTTATCCCTGAAGAAGTACCCGTCGCAAGTAGCACAACTTGAAACTCCGCGGCCCCGCATTTTTGCTTCCGAGGGAATTCCTAGCCATTTCGCTGATGAACCCGTAGCGATGATCACAGCCTTCGACGCATAGACCTGTCCCGCTGCTCTCACCTGGAATGGCTTACTGGAGAAGTTGACCGATTCGGCGTCCTCATCGACAATTCTCGCACCGAATCGTTCTGCCTGTTTCCGCATTTCAGTCATCAGGCTCGGTCCCTGAATCCCGTTGACGAATCCCGGATAGTTCTCAACGCCACTAGTGAGCATCAACTGTCCGCCCGAGAGTCTGCCCCCTACCACCAAAGTATTCAGAAGAGCTCGGCCGGCGTAGATTGCCGCGGTGAGGCCCGCTGGTCCGGAGCCGATGATTATGATGTCGTAATCCAATGCTGCCCGAGCATTCTCGTGGTTGCTGAAATTATAAGTGGAACCCTTGAGCAGTTGATTTGGTAAATACTCTTTCAACTTTGCTTGTGTCAGTTTTAGGTCTCTCTTATCAATCCATCTTTCGCCTCAGTCTGCATTGGTTTTCCAAGATAGATTACAATAGTGTTCGAGAGCCGATTGAAGAGTCTCTGCCTTAACGGTCGACAGGGAGGATATACCCAACCAATCAGACAATCCATCGGAAGCAGCAGGGATTTTCCCACGCTCTGCAGAGCGGCAGACGCGAGACTTGCCTGATCTCCTTTGACGTTAACTAGTCTCAAGTTCAGTAAGAGCTGGCCTATGGATCTACCGAAGTACCATTCGCACAACGTCCAGTAAACAAAGAAGATTAGAATCGAAAGGGGAGACCAAACGGAGATACCATATCCCGGCAGGCTAGGGAGCAGAATTGATGGGATGAGCTGAGATTCTAAGTTCTCCAATCCGACGTAGGCGATCATTATGTTGACAATTAGGTAGTCGATGAACCAGGCTATGAGACGTCTTCCCCAGTTGGCTAGAATGTATGGGTTCGCCTGAGTCCGATTCATGTGGAATCAGGCGTCGTTTAGGTCTGTTCTTGCGTTAGTTACTTTCGTTTCTTGGAGGGCTTGCCTCCCATTACCATGGCCATTACTGCTTTCTGGACGTGGAGGCGGTCTTCGGCTTGCTCGAAGTATAGTGAGTAATCCATGTTGTCGATAACCTCGTCGGTCACTTCTTGTCCTCGATCTGCTGGGCCACAGTGCGTGTACTTTCCATGATTTGTTAGGTCCATCATTTCTTGGGTGCAAATCCAGTTCTTGAACTTGTCCTGGTAAGTTGTCGCTCCTGTCTTGTCTAGGGCGGCGCTGTGTGGTGGGAAGTAATTCTTGGGGGACCAGGCTTTGGGGTAGACAACGTCCGCACCCTCGAACGCCTCCTTCATGTCGTTTACCACGTGGAAGCCCCCTCCGTACCTGTCGGCGTTTGCTTTCGCCGCTTCCGTAACCACGTCCTCAAGCTCGAAGCCTGGTGGGTGGGCTAGGGTAACTTCCATCCCCATTTGAGTTCCAATCAGGATTTCACTTTGTGGGACGGCGAGTGGTTTGAGGCCGCCGGAGTAGGCGTATGAGACGACGAGTTTCTTTCCTTGCAGTTTGGGAATTGCGGCACGCATAGCTTGGGCGTCTGCCAAGGCCTGAAACGGATGGTACATGTCGTCTTCCATGTTCAGTACAGGGATTGTGGCGTGTTTCGCGAATTCTTGGACGACCTTGTGACCTCGTCCGATTACCCATTTCGCAGCGTCACCATAGATTCGAATCGCTATCGCGTCCCCGTAGCGACTCAGAACACGAGAGACATCGGAAATCGCTTCCGTCTGATAAGCGATCATGTCCTCTGGCAGTGCCGGGGTGTAGACATCTTGCGGGCTTAGAAAGTGCGCATGCCCTCCCAGTTGGTACATGCCAGCTTCAAACGAGTTTCTTGTCCTAAGTGAACGGTTGTAAAACATCATGAAGAGGGTTCTTCCAGGCAAATATTGATGCTTTCTTCGTGCCCGGAATTCCTTCCGCAAAACATCAGCAGCGTCTAGAACTTTCTTGATTTCTTGCTGTGAGAAGTCGTTTGTATCGAGGAAATTCTTCCCGCTCCACGAACCTACAAATGATACCATATTTTTGATTCCTCTTTCTCAAGTGCCTTGGGAGAGCTGAATTAAACTTTCAGTATTGACTTGTGAATTTGCACTACACTTTGGGTGCGATTATATGCGTCCCCGTCTTGTTCTCAAGCGCTTCCGTTAGCTTTCCGAGTGATGCGATTATCGCCTGGTCGCCTCCTCCTTCCACAAACCGAATCGCCGCCTCGATCTTGGGTGCCATACTCCCCTCCTTGAACTCGCCCTCTTTCAGGTAGTTCTTCAGCCTACCCGTTGTAATTTCCGTGATAAGCTCCTGCTTAGGGGTGCCATAATGGGTGTAGGCGCCATCAACATCGGTCAAAACGACAAATATGTTTGCGCCAATTAGAGTGGCCAGCCTCTGTCCAGCAAGATCCTTGTCGATAACTGCCTCAACTCCCATTGCAGTTCCGGACTCTTCGATTATGGGAATGCCCCCTCCTCCACAAGCGACGACCACAAATCCTGCGTCAACCAAGGTTCTGATGGCATTGCGTTCGGCAATTACCTTTGGATCGGGAGATGCAACCACACGCCTGTATCCTCTGCCCGCGTCTTCTTTAACAACAACATCTGGTCGCTGACCTTTCACCTTCTCCGCTTCCTCTTTCGAATAGAACGGTCCGATGGGTTTAGTTGGATGTTGGAATGCGGAATCATGCTTGTCGACGATAACTCTCGTTATGATCGTTACGACGAACTTGTCGATTCCACGTGACTTCAACTCATTTCTCAGCGCCTGCTGAATCATGTATCCGATGAAGCCCTGCGTTTCAGCGCCACATGCGTCGAGTGGGAAGCTCGGTACGATGTTCTTGGCCGCCTCATGCCGAAGCAAAGTAGCGCCAACCTGTGGTCCGTTGCCGTGAACCATGACCACCTTGTGACCTCGCTGGATCAGATCGGCTATCTTGCTGACAGTAGATCTCACGTTCTGATATTGCTCCTCAAAAGTGCCCTTCTGGCCTCTTTGTAAGAGAGCATTTCCGCCAAGAGCAATTACAATAAGATTCTCGACCAATTCGAGCCCTCAAACTGGAGACTCAAGTTGCACGATGTCTTTTGCTTATCAACTTTCACGATGTTTTCCAAGACGGCAGCAAGTTCTATTTACGACAT
>Ga0335081_10001182_pt1 | contig 41578 bp, 35 predicted proteins | sample Lox_Sample_35_FD_206713 | JGI IMG/M metagenome (GOLD analysis project Ga0335081, IMG submission 206713) | Soil microbial communities from Loxahatchee National Wildlife Refuge, Florida, United States - Lox_Sample_3.5 | ecosystem: Environmental > Terrestrial > Soil > Wetlands | place: USA... | reverse complement strand
AAGTGACATTAACCGCCAACCAGAAGTTCGAGATCAAGACCGACCTGGTGAAGGGCGGAACACCTGGAGAGACCGAGCAGTAGTCGGATTCGAGCCTTCCCTTCCGGCATCGGGCAGGAGAGATACCCCTCCTGCCCCGTTCGTTTCTGCCTCGCCGCGCTGCCGGTTCGTTTTGTCCGCATCGTCCGACAACCTCCCAAGCTTGACTTATCATGCTCGCCGGCGCAGGATGCTTCCTCTGTTTTACCGAGCACTTCCTGCTACGGAGCACTCATGAACCGTTTCGCCCTGATTTGTGGATTGAGCCTGGCCTTGTTCTCTTCAGTCTGCGCGTTTGCGCAGCAGCCCTCCCCCTCCGCTCCCGCTAGCCCCGCGGCGCCCGCTTTCGACGTCAAGGCGGCGGTCGATGCATACCTGGCCAGCGTTCCCGCGGCCGATCGTGCGCGTTCTGACGCTTACTTCGAAGGCGGCTACTGGCTCATCCTCTGGGATTTTCTGGTGGGCGCGATCATCTCGCTGCTCCTGCTGACGACCAGGGCCTCGACTTACATGCGCGACCTTGCCGAACGGATCACGCGGTTCAAGCCAATTCAGACTTTCATTTACTGGGCGGAGTATTCGATCGTGACCACGGTCCTGACCTTTCCGCTGGCGGCCTACGAAGGCTTCTTCCGCGAGCGCACATACAGCCTGATGAACCAGAGCTTTGGCGCGTGGTTTACCGATCAAATGAAGGGATTGCTGATCGGGATCATTCTGTTTGGATTGTTGATCGTCGCGCTGTTTGGGATCGTGCGCCGCTTGCAGCGCACTTGGTGGATTTGGGCGTCCGCAGTCTCAATTGTTTTTCTGATGTTCATCACGCTCATCGCTCCTATCTACATCGCCCCGGTCTTCAACAAGTACACCAAGTTGCAAGATGAACGAGTGACGCAGCCCATCCTCTCGATGGCCCGTGCGAACGGCATTCCCGCCACTGACGTGTGGGAGGTAGACGCATCAAGACAATCCAATCGCGTCAGTGCAAATGTCAGCGGGTTTCTGGGCACCGAGCGCATCACGCTCAACGACAATCTGTTGAAGCGGTGCACGCTGCCCGAGATCGAAACCACCATGGGACATGAGATGGGGCACTACGTGATGCACCACATCTACAAAGACATGCTGTTCTTCGGTCTGGAAGCACTCGTCTTCTTTGGCTTCCTGAACTGGTCGCTGAATTGGTCGCTCGCGCGCTGGGGAGAGAGGTGGGGGATTCGGGGCATCGGCGACACCGCGGTTGTGCCTCTGGTGGTGTTGCTGGGTTCGCTGTTCTTCTTCGTAGTTACGCCGATTAACAACTCGTGGGTCCGCATGCAGGAATATGAGGCCGACATCTTCGGACTGAACGCTGCGGGGCAGCCGGATGGGGAAGCGAGGGTCGATCTTATGCTCGGCGAATACCGCAAACTCGATCCGGGCCCGTGGGAGGAGATCATCTTCTTCGATCATCCCAGCGGACGCACGCGCATCACGGCAGCCATGCGGTGGAAGGCCGAGCATCTGAATCAGCCGGAGCCGGCAGAAGAGAGAATTCCGCCAGGCGCGAAAGCGCATTAACCGCACGGATTCCGCCAGTCACTTCGCCGCGGTTGGCGGGCGTGTAATCGCTCCCTCGGAGGCCGACGATACCAGCGCTGCGTACTTGGCGAAAACGCCGCTAGGGTAGCGAGGCGGTGCGGGTTTCCACGAGGCCATGCGCTGGTGCAAAGTGGTGTCGCTGAGTTCGACTTCCAGCTTGCGCTGTTTCACGTCAATGTGGATGAGGTCGCCTTCGTGCACAGCGGCAATCGGGCCGCCCAGAGCCGCTTCCGGGGCGACGTGGCCGAGCATCAGCCCGCGCGTGGCACCGCTGAAACGGCCGTCGGTTAGAAGCGCGACCGATTCGCCGAGACCTTCGCCGACGATGGCGGCGGTCACGCTCAGCATCTCGCGCATACCCGGCCCTCCCTTGGGACCTTCATTGCGGATGACGACCACATCACCTGCCTTGATCTTCTTGCCGGTGACAGCGGTCATGGCGTCCTCTTCCGATTCGAACACGCGGGCCGGTCCGCGATGGGAGAGGCGCTCGTGACCACTGATCTTCGCGACGCAGCCCTCCGGCGCAATGTTGCCGTGCAGAATGACCAGCCCGCCAGTTTTCTTCAATGGGCGATCGAGCGGGACCACAACTTCTTGTCCAGGTGTTTCCCGGGCGGCGCCAGCTTCCTCGGCAAAGGTCTTTCCTGTGACGGTCAGGAGCGAGCCGTCGGCCAACCTGCCGTCGAGCAGCCGCTTGGCGATGACGGGAATTCCGCCGGCCTTGTCGACATCCGCGGCGACAAATCTTCCTGCCGGCTTCAGATCCGCCAGCAGCGGAGTGCGCTCGCTCACCGTTTGGAAATCATCGATGTGAAGCGGAACCCCGGCTTCGCGCGCGATGGCGAGCAGGTGCAGGACCGCGTTCGTCGATCCGCCAGTGCAGGCCACCCCAGCGATGGCATTGTCGAATGCCTTGCGAACGAGTATGTCCTTCGGACGAATGCCGCGATGGAGAAGATTGAGCACAACTTCGCCGCAACGAAATGCGATGTCATCCTTACGAGCATCCATGGCGGGAACGCCGTTGAAGCCCATTGGGGAAAGGCCGATGAGTTCCATCACCGTCGACATGGTGTTCGCGGTGTACTGGCCGCCGCAGGCGCCGGCGCCGGGACAGGCGGCGTTTTCCAGGTCGCGCAGATCGCCATCGCTCATCTTGCCGGCGGCGTTGGCTCCCACGGCTTCGAACACATCCTGAATGGTGACATCTTTGCCGCGATAACTTCCGGCCGCGATGGTGCCGCCATAGAGCACGAGACCGGGAAGGTTCATGCGCGCCAAAGCCATGGCCGCAGCAGGAATGGTTTTGTCGCATCCGACCACACACACCACCGCGTCGAACATTTGCCCGCGACAAACCAGTTCAATCGAGTCGGCGATCACCTCACGGCTGACCAGCGAGGCGCGCATGCCTTCGGTGCCCATGGTTTCACCGTCACTGATGGCGATGGTGTTGAACTCCATCGGCGTGCCGCCCGCGGCGCGAATGCCTTCTTTCACCTTGGCCGACAGACGCCGCAGGTGGAAGTTGCAGGGCATGGTTTCGATCCAGGTGTTGGCGACTCCGATGAGCGGTTTGGCGAGATCGCTATCGGAAAATCCGATCGCCTTGAACATGGCGCGCGACGGTGCGCGGTCGCGCCCGTCGGTAATACCGCGGCTGCGATGCTTAAGATCCATAGGGAGAAAGATTACGACACCGGTGGTTTGAAAAGAAGCCTATTCACTTAGCAGGTGTGCCTCGTGCCTCAGCGTTGGACGAATCTTGCATTCAAGGCCGCCACCGCGAGGGAAAGATCTAACGAAACGCGTGAGAGATTACGCTTCCTACGCTGATGCCTGCCGCGCGGCGCCGTGAGGTGACATCGCCGTGGCGGGAGGATGCGGGGTATCGGCGGTCCACATACCGTGATGATCCTCTGTGCTCATGGGCACTCCCGAGCGCACGTCGGTCACATCCACAACCGCATACCAATCGCGGCAAAGCTGGCCAATCTGCTTATGATTCACTTCGAGCAGGAGGGTGGCTTTGTGCGCCTGATCGGCTGGTTCGGCCTTGACGTAAGGCATATCGATGCCGCGGCGCGAAACCGCGTTCAAAATGCGCATCAAAGTTCCTTGCGTGTTGCGATAGCGAATGTGAAATACGTACATGGTCGTTCCCCTTTTGATGCAGGCCGAAGCCCGCACCGAATTCCTATTCGTCCTCGAACACCATCTCCGACAAAGCCGCGCCTGCCGGCACCATGGGATAGACGTTCGCTTCCGGATGGCAATCGAACACCAGCAGTTCAGGCGACGGCGAGCGCAAGAAACGATCCAGTGCATCAGAGGTTTCTGCCGACACCGGCATTTCGCTCATGGCCTCTTCGTTCAACCGCCAGCCGTGAATCTTGTAAGCCTTGGCAATCTCGACGAAATCCGGATTGTCGCTGAGATCGGTCTCGGCATAGTTGCGGTCGTAGAAGAGCTGCTGCCACTGCCGCACCATGCCCAGATATTTGTTGTCGACGATGACCATCTTGATGGGCAGGCCGAGACGGTGGACCGTGGCAAGCTCCTGAATGTTCATCTGGAAACCGCCATCGCCGGAGACGCAGAGCACGGTCGTTTCGGGCTTGGCCAGCTGAACTCCCACGGCAGCAGGGAGAGCGAAGCCCATCGCCCCGAGTCCGCCAGAGGTGATGAAGCCGCGAGGCAAAGATGAGCGGTAGCGCTGTGCCGCCCACATCTGGTGCTGGCCGACGTCCGCGATGACGACGCTGTCGGCGGGCAGGCGGCTGAAAAGTTCGTCGAGGAATCGCTTCGTTGGCTGCGCCAGTCCTCGGGGATCAGCCTCGGCGCGCTCCGGACCACAGGCAATCGCTCGCCACGCGTTCCAGTCTGGCAGGGAAGCGTGGTTGACCTGAGCGTGGAAGGCCGGAATCGTATCCGCGAGGTTGCCGATCACAGGCACTTCGCAGGGGCGAACGCGATCGAGTTGCGCGGGGTCGATTTCGAAATGCACGATGCGGGCTTCAGGCGCGAAACGAGTGGGATCACCGGTGACGCGATCGTCCAGGCGCGCGCCGAAGACCATCAGCAGATCGGTTTCGTGCAGAGCCATGTTGGCGGCACGCGTGCCGTGCATGCCGACCATGCCCAGGTAGTAAGGAGCCTCCTGCCGGACCGCGCCCAAACCGTGCACGGTCGCAAAGGTTGGAACTTCCAGGCGATCGAGCAAGCTGCGTAGTTCGTCGATTGCGCCGGAGAGCTTGGCGCCCGCGCCGACCAGCGCCACTGGCCGCTTGGCCTGATGCAAGAGAGCGACAGCCGTGTCGGTGAATGCGCCCTCGGCCTTGGCCTCCGCGGCTCTCGGGTGAGCATGGAAGGTTGAAGGTCCGCGGAACTCCATCTTGGCCTTGAGCAGGTCCACGGGGAGATCGAGCATCACGGGGCCGGGCCGCCCGCTGCGCGCCCAGTAGAAAGCCTCCGCGATTACGTCGGGAATCTCCTCGATCGTCTTTACCAGGCGGCTCCACTTGGTCAGCGAGAGCGTCATCCCGAAGACGTCGGTTTCCTGGAAGGCGTCGGTGCCGATCAGCGCGGAACGCACCTGGCCGGTGATGCAAACCAGGGGAACCGAATCCATCTTCGCGTCGGCGATGCCGGTAACCAGGTTGGTGGCGCCGGGACCGCTGGTGGCGATAGCAACCCCAACCTTGCCGGTGACACGGGCATACCCTTCGGCGGCAAACACTGCACCCTGCTCATGCCGGGTGAGAATGTGCCGGACGCCGCTGCCGTCCAGCGCGTCGTACAACGGCATGATGGCTCCGCCGGGATAGCCGAACACCAGGTCGGTGCCCTCAGCTCGCACGCAGCGCAAAACGATTTCGGCACCTTTAAGCATTAAGCATTGACCGCCTGTGGAGCGGGCTTTTCCGCTTCACTCGTCTTCTTCTTTTCGGCGGGCAGCCACGACATCATGGCGCGCAACCGAACTCCGACCTCCTCGATCGGGTGTTGCTTCTCCGCCTCGCGCAGAGCCGCAAAGTTGTGGCCGCCGTTCTTGTTCTCCGCAATCCATTCCTTGGCGAAGGTTCCGTCCTGTATGCGCGCCAGCGTTTCTTTCATGGCGGCGCGAGTGTCGTCCCCCACGATGCGGTTGCCGCGGGTCAGGTCGCCGTACTCGGCGGTATTCGAGATCGAATAGCGCATGCGGGCGAGCCCGCCTTCATAGATCAGGTCGACGATCAGCTTCATCTCGTGGAGGCACTCGAAATAAGCGACTTCCGGCTGATAGCCGGCTTCGACGAGCGTTTCGAAACCCTTCTTGATGAGCGAGGTCAGACCCCCGCAAAGCACAGCCTGCTCTCCGAACAGATCGCTCTCGGTTTCTTCCTTAAACGTGGTTTCGAGCACGCCGGCGCGGGTCGACCCAATGCCGTACGCGTAGCAGAGCGCGTATTCGTGAGCGCGACCGCTGGCATCCTGATGGATGGCGAGGAGCGAGGGTACTCCGCCCCCCTGGGCGTAGACCCGGCGCAGAAGATGGCCGGGGCTTTTGGGAGCGATCATCACGACGTCGACATCTTTCGGTGGCGTGATCGTCTTGAAGTGGATGCTGAACCCGTGCGAGACACCGAGAACCTTTCCCGCGGTGAGATGAGGGCGGATCGCACTCTCGTAAACGTCGGCTTGGGTCTCGTCGGGGGTGAGAATCTGGATCCAGTCGGCCCGCTTGGCTGCCTCGGCTGGGGGAAAGACGGCGAAACCGTCTGCTTTGGCTTGCTGCGCGCTGGGACGGTTGGGGTCGAGGCCGATGATGACCTTATAACCACTGTCACGCAGGTTCTGGGCCTGGGCATGGCCCTGGCTGCCGTAGCCGAGAACGGCGATCGTCTTGATCTTCAGCGCTGCTGGATTGGCGTCATGCTCGTAGAAAACTGTGGCCACAGAATCCTCCTCGAAATTGAGTGCCGGGAATGGATATCGCCGCTAATAAAAAACGGCCAGACCGGGAGGTTTTGAGTAAAACCGACCGGTCGGTCGGTACCATTAAGGTAGCCGCTGCCTTTACCCCTGTCAAGCGCATATTTTGTGGGGCAACCCGCGCCGTTACCCCCGTTCTTGCCGCCGTCTGCATGGTTCGGTAAGGCCCTCAATTCCTGGTTTTCGGCCCGAAATACAAAACCCACCTGCCAGATTGTCTGGCGGTGGGTTTAGAGAAGCCGTTTGATCTTGCTTTAGCTCATCCTTGCCCCCAGCCAGAAATGGCGAGTCGCACTCGTACGCCGACGGTAAGGAGCGTAAGGAGGCTAATTCGCAGGTTGTTCCGGCTGTTCATGAGCTTAAAAACCGCTTTTCGCAAGCGGAGTGTCAGTGAAATTACCAGCCTTTAGGGTGGGTGTCAACTATCGTTTCGGCTTCGCAGCGAACTCTGGTAATCGCAACAGCACCGTATGGCATTCCGCCCGATAACTGGTTACCATGACCAGCGATGACCCGCGAAGCCGCCACCGATTCCCGCCAGGAAATCCTGCGCACGGCGGCACGCCTGTTCCAGCAGCAGGGTTACGATGCAACTTCGATGAACGACGTGGCCGCTACCCTGAAGCTGAGCAAGGGCGGCCTCTACCATCACTTTCAGAGCAAAGACGAGATTCTCTTCTACATCATGAACCATGCGATGGACATCACCGAAGAGCGGGTGATCAATCCGGCGCGCAGCGTAATGGACCCGGAAGAGAGGCTGCGGACGTTAATCCGGCTGCACATCGATGTCGTCATCAGCGCCCGCGACCGGGAAATCACGGTCATGCTGCACGAGAATCATCCCCTGCCGCCATCGTTGCGAAAGCGAATTAACGCGCGCAAGAAGGACTACATTCATTTTGTGGAAGGCGTGATTGCCGACATCCAGCGCATTCGGCAGTCCAAAGGCGGCATCAGCCCGCGTGCGGCCGCGTTCGCCCTGCTGGGCATGATCAACTGGATCTACCAGTGGTACAAAGCGGATGGTTCGCTGCAGGGCGAAGACCTGGTGCGCCAGTACACGGCGATCTTCTTCGCGGGTGCCTTCCAGTGAGGCACTTTTTTGATCTGGACGAACTGCAGAACCAGCAGGCAGGCAGCCTTAAGCTCTACCAGGAGTTTCTGCGGGTTCCAGCATTGAGCGTGGGACTCTACGTGCTGCCGGCAGGATCGATCGATCCGCAGTCTCCCCATAAGGAAGATGAGGTTTATTACGTGGTTCGCGGAAAAGCCCGAATGAGGGTGGGGACCGAGAACCGCCCTGTGGCGGCGGGGAGCGTGATTTTTGTGGAGGCCAAGTTGGAGCATCGCTTCTACGACATCGTGGAGGAGCTGGCGCTGCTGGTCTTTTTTGCCCCCGCGGAGTCGGGAGGTTGACGGAACGCGGGCGGGGGAATTTCGGGGTGCTTCCGTGCTTTGAGGCGATAACCCGGTCGCGGGGGAACCTAGTTCTTACCCCTATCTATTGAGTAATCAGGCTTTTATTGGCAGTGTCAAACGTGATATAACCGCCCCTAAGCGGGCGAGTACGCTCCGCAAGGAGACGTCACATGGCGCTGGCTTTTTCTACTGATGGCCAGGATGGAGGAGCTATTGTGTCCGACGCACGGACCGGTAAAAGATTTCCGCTGGAACTACCGATAAAGATCCATAAGGAAGATGCCGCCGGCGAAGCCAGCGGAGTGACTGGTAACCTCAGCGCTGCCGGGGTTTACATTCGCGCCGACGCGGCGCTGGAAATAGGCTCGCCGGTCGAATTCCAGATCACCTTGCCGCCTGACGTCACCGGGGGCAAAGAGAACGTCGTCATTCAGTGTCACGGGCGGGTGGTCCGCACGGATGAGCCCCATACCGGCGATGCTACCGATACCCGCGGTGTCGCTTGCGTGATCGATTCGTACGAGTTTGTGCGCAACTCTTAGCAATTTGGAAGGCGGAGCGGAACAAAAATGCTCAAGCTGATTCTGGCCGATAATCAGGCAATCTTTCGCGCAGGGATCGCCAAGGTGCTGGCGGTTGAAGACGAAATGCGCATCGTGGCCCAGGCACAAACTGCCGAGCAGATGTTCATGGCGCTGGATAAGTTTCGCGCCGCCGTGCTGATCGTCGCCGGTGGATTTCATTCTGACTTCAATGCCATCGTGCAGTCCGCGGCTCGCAACAAGACGCGAGTCGTGATTCTTGCCGATACTGGCGAGAGTGCGCAGCGTTACATGGCGAACGGGGCCAACGGCGTGGTCTACCGCAACGTCACCAGCGCCGCCCTGGTGGATTGTGTGCGCAAGGTCGCACGCGGCGAAAACTGGGTGCAGGACATCGCCGTCCCCAGCGAGCTGACCGAAAACGACATGGTGGGACTGCGCGTGCGCGATCGCCTGACGGCGAAAGAGCTGCGCATTGTCGCCCTGATCGTTCAAGGCTACAAGAATAAGGAAATTGCTTCGCAACTTGGAACAACGGAGCAGGTGATCAAGAACTACCTGCGGAACGTGTACGACAAGATTGGAGTCTCCGATCGCCTGGAGCTGGCTCTGTTCACCATCCATCACCGGATTCTGAACGAGGCCGCTGCTGCAACCGCTGCCACGACAACCCAGCCGCAGCCGGGACCCGGCGCAGGCGTTCCGTCCTAGTGAGTTTATTGCCGGAAATTGAAAAGCAGCCCGAGTGAGGCGGCTTTTTTGTTGGGCGAAGGCGCATCTCAGCTCTTCGCGGGCTTTTTGGCCAACAGCGCTTTGATCGAATCAGGGAGGGTAAAAGCGGAGTCGTCGACGTCATCGAGGGTCAAGGAGGTGACGCTCTCTACGATCGTGCGTGCCGGTTCCTTGTGCTCGATTCGGGTTGGAATCAGCCAGCCGCCAAATTCCTTGTAGTCGTTGAATACTTCGTGCTCATCGCCGGCACCGCCACGCCAGGCGGAGTTGAAGCGATACCCGACCAGCAGACCCGTGCTTGTGTCATAAAAGTGCTCATTGATCTTGTCCCATTTGTTGGTGCCCTTGAGGTGGTAGCAGGTGTGCCCCTCGAATTCAGCGACGTCGACCACCTCCATCGAACTGAAATAGTCCAGGATGTGAGCGGGATAGTACATGTCAGCGTCGCGGGCTATGGATTTGACCAGAAGTCCCTCGGCGAGAGCCGGGCCTGAGTTCGGGTCAATCTCCCAACCGACGGTGCCGTTATATCCGGACTGGTAGATGCGCCCATCGGAAAGCGTGATGTATTCAGAGCTCTTGCCATCCTTGAGCCGAAAGACGCGCTCTGAACTCTTATCCTTGCCGAGGACTTGTATCGTCTCGCGGATCGTCATGGACTTATGACGAAAGATGGCGTCGCGCCCTCCCATGGCCTGAACATAACGATCCATCACAACCTTCACAGTCGGCAGACTTTGTGTCTTTGGAGCATCCTGGCCGGCAAGGGGCATTGGGGCGACGAGCAGAAATGAAACGAAGGCAACGGCTACTCCGATGGGGCGTCTCATGTTGTCTCCTCTTTTGTTGTCAGGGTACGGTCCAATGGCGTTTAGACGAAACGTCAGACAGAAGGTTGGCACAGAAAAAGCCGGGGGCTTCTTGCCTCCGGCTGGACTGCCGTTGAAACAAATGGTTGGCTCGTTAGCCGATCTTCTCGGCGACGGACTTTCCCTGGGTGAAGAGGTACAAGTAATCCGGTCCGCCGGATTTCGAGTCCGTTCCCGACATATTGAATCCGCCGAAGGGCTGCGCGCCTACGATCGCGCCGGTACACTTGCGATTGATGTACAAGTTGCCGACGTGGAAGTCCCGCATGGCGCGGTCGATCTTGTCCCGCGATTTGGTATAAACGGCGCCGGTCAAACCGAACTCCGTGTCGTTGGCAATTTCGAGGGCATGGTCATAATTCTTTGCCTTGATCACGGCCAGCACCGGCCCGAAAACCTCTTCCTGCTCCAGCCGCGACTTCGCCGGAATGTCGGCAATCACGGTCGGCTGCACGAAGTAGCCTTCCCCGGCATTGGTGGCGCGATCCCCACCCGTGATCAGCCGGCCATCCTTCTTGCCGATCTCGATGTATTCCAGAATCGTGTTGAGTGAGCCTTCGTTGATCACTGCGCCCATGTTCTTGTTCTCCGCAGGATCGCCAACGGTAATTTTCTCCACGCGTGCCTTCAGCATTTCGAGGAACTTGTCGTAGATGCGCTCGTCGATAATGGCCCGCGAGCACGCCGAGCACTTCTGCCCTTGAAAGCCAAACGCCGCCGCGGCTACGCCCTCGACTGCGGCATCGATATCGGCGTCAGCATCGACGATGATCGCGTCCTTGCCGCCCATTTCGAGAATGGTGCGCTTGATCCAGATCTGGCCGGGGGCCTGGGTGGCCGCACTCTTGTTGATGTCCAGTCCCACTTCGCGCGAGCCGGTAAATGCGACATATCGCGTCTTGGGATGTGCCACGATGGCGTTGCCAAAGGTCGCGCCCGCGCCCGGACAGAAATTCACCACGCCTTCAGGCATGCCCGCTTCTTCGAGCAGTTCGATGAACTTCGCCGCAATGGTCGGCGAATCGCTGGAAGGTTTGAGGACTACGGTATTTCCGCTCACGATCGATGCCAGCGTCATGCCAGCCATGATGGCGGCCGGGAAGTTCCATGGCGGAATCACAGCGCCCACGCCCAGAGGAATATAGAAAAGATGGTCATGCTCGCCGGGCATTTGCACCGGCGTTTCCACGCGCGCCAGGCGCAGCGCCTCGCGGCTATAGAATTCGCAGAAATCGATCGTCTCCGAGATATCGCCGTCGGCCTCTGCCCAGTTCTTGCTGACCTCAAAAACCAGCCACGCCATGAATTCAAACTTGCGTTCCCGCAGCATGTCGCCGACGCGGAACAGCAGCGAAGCCCGCTCTTCCACGGTAGTGCGGCTCCAGCTTTCGAAGGCCTTTAGCGCGGCGTTCATGGCGGGTTCGACGTGCTCTTTCCCGGCCTTCTGGTGCAGTCCTACCAGTTGCGACGGCCTGGCCGGATTGACGGACTTGATCTTGTCGGTCGTCTTCTGGCGCTGGCCGCCGATGACCAAGTCATATTCGCGTCCCAGCTGGCCGCGCACTTTCTCGATCGCCGCGCGCATCTTTCGCGCATTCTCTTCGCGGCTGAAATCGACCATGGGCTCATTCACGAATGGGCCGTCATGCAGACGTGCCTGGGTACGGATGGGAGCTTCGATAGTTGCCATAATTGCACCTCTTAGGGATTTCCGGGATTGGCCAGGACAGCCACAGAAGCATTCATTTTAGCACCGGCTCAGGGATGTCACGAACTCCCCCCGCCGGACACGGTCGCCTGACTGCAATTCATTGCGTCAGGAAGTCGTTCACCGTATGAACAATGGCAGCGTTTTCGCAATCCGACAGCAGATGTCCGCAATCGTTCGGAAGATCCAGCATCTGCGCCCCGAGCAGCTTGCCGAAATCGCGTGCTGGACCCGGCGTCACCATGTGGTCGGAGGAAGAAACAACGATCAACACTTTTGCCTTCACGGCAGCGGCGGCGCGCTCCATGGAGCCGCCGAATGCGTCCGAGACGTCCAGTTCCATCATCGCTTGGGTCTGTCGAATGTGATCGTTCGCGTCGGATTCGGGCTCTGTTTTTGCCTTGGCAACAGTTTCGAAGACTTGAGCGCGTGTGGTTTGCTGGTTATATCTCTGCGGCGTCGTGAGCATCAGGGCGCCAAACTCCGTCAACGGAAGTTTTGCTGGGTTTTCTTTGTAATCGCCATGATTCCAGCCCGCATTGTCCATGATGGCGTCATTTTCCGCCTGCCAGAGCATCAGGTCGTAAGCGCCGAGGCGCGGGGAGCCAACGATGGGAATCGCCTTATCCATAAAGTCGGGATACGACACGATCCATTGAAACGTTTGCATGCCTCCCATCGAAATCCCTATGACGGCTTTGAGATGCGTGATGTGAAAAACCTGAGTGAGCAATTGGCGCTCGCTGTTCACCATGTCCTTGATCGCAAACTTGGGAAACTTCATGTGGGGTTGAAGCTGGCTGTTGGAGGGCGACGAGGAAACGCCGTCACCCAGTGCATCGACCGCTACCACGTAATACTTGGAGGTGTCGACCAGTTTGCCTGGGCCGAAGCTGCTGGCCAATTCCTGCGAGGTCCCGCCAAGCCAGGTGGGAAACAGAATGGCATTTGATTTGGCGGTATTCAGCTGGCCGAAGGTGCGATAACCCATGCGGCAATCGCGGATCACTTCACCGCTTACGAGTTTGAAATCGCCCAGCGAGGCGAATTGCTGCTGGCCGTCCTGCGCCAGAGCGGCGAGAGTCAAGAGAGAGACACAGAGAACGACCCGACGGCAGGTTTTCATGGCGGCGTAGATTGTAAGGCAACCGACATCGGTTCGGTTGCCGATCTACAAAGTTTGTGCCACCGCTTGCTCGACCGGCTCCAACCTTGCCGTGAAATGCCGCAGGAACGGAGCTTCATAAGATAGCCTGAGACCCTGGATCTGCTCGCGCTTTCTCCACACCTCGAGAATGATCTCGACTACGTAGTCGATGTGGCTCTGGGTGTAGACACGGCGCGGGATGGCCAGCCGCACCAGGTCCATCTTGGCGGCGGAGCCGAACATGAGCGAGCCGATCTCTACGGAGCGGATTCCGCCCTCGAGGTAGAGTTCGGCCGCGAGCGCGACTCCGGGAAATTGCTCCACTGGAATGTGCGGCAGAAACGCCCGGGCATCCAGATAGATGGCGTGGCCCCCGGGCGGCTGCACGATGGGCACACCTTGTTCCGCGATGTGGTTGCCGAGGTAAGCCGTCGAGGCGATGCGGTAACGCAAATAGTCTTCTTCGAGCGACTCCTGTACGCCCACGGCAATCGCCTCCAGATCTCGGCCCGCCAACCCGCCATACGTGGGATAGCCCTCGGTCAGGATCAGTAGGTTCTTTTCCTGTTGGGCCAGCACCTCATCGTTGGTGCACAGGAATCCACCGATGTTGGCCATTCCATCTTTCTTGGCTGACATGGTGCAGCCGTCGCCGCAGCTGAACATCTCGCGCGCAATCTCAACCGGGCTCTTCCCCGCATATCCGGGCTCGCGCAGCTTGATAAAATAGGCATTCTCGGCAAAGCGGCAGGCGTCGAAGTAAAGAGGGATCCGGTAGCGGCGGCAGACCTCGCTCACACGCCGGGCATTTTCCATGGAGACGGGCTGCCCGCCCCCGGAATTGTTCGTCACCGTCAGCATCACGAGCGGAACGTTCTGTCGGCCGACATTCTGAATGAGGGTTTCGAGCTCATCCACGTCCATGTTTCCCTTGAACGGATGCCGGAGATCGGGATGGCGGCTTTCCGGGATGGGCAGGTCCACAGCCTCCGCGCCGACAAACTCGATGTTGGCCCGGGTCGTGTCGAAGTGCGTATTGTTGGGCACGATAGCGCCCTTCTTGCACATCACGCTGAACAGGATGCGCTCCGCCGCCCGGCCCTGATGAGTGGGAATCACGTGCCGATAGCCGAAGATGCTCTGCACGGACTGTCGGAAATGTTCGAAGCTTCTGCTGCCGGCGTAACTTTCGTCGCCCTCCATGAGAGCCGCCCACTGGTGCGTGGACATGGCGCCTGTGCCAGAGTCGGTGAGCAGGTCGATCAGAACATATTCCGCGGGTAACAAGAAGAGGTTGTAGTGAGCAGCTCGCAGCAGTTCTTCGCGCTCGGCGCGCGTGGTCCAGCGGATTGGTTCGACGCTCTTGATGCGGAACGGCTCGATAATTGTCTTGACCGGCATGGCGAGATTCTCCTCATACCAGCAGATACCCGGCTTGAACAATCGTCAGTGAGGAAGATCACGCAAGCACGTGAAGGGTGTCGCAGCCGGTAAGTGCGGATTTATCCGTGGCGGCGGTTATAAAGCCGTTCGCAAAATGGGCGTTCTTTTGCGGATCGCCAGACCCCGTCTCTACCGGATTTCGGCATCCTCCGCACAGCACAGGCCGCACGGTGTAGAATCCACAGGGCGCTTTTTTGTGGGATGGGACCAATTCCGTGGCAAACCACGAGGGGCCGGCCGCATCTTTAACCTGAATCTGTACCGCCTGTCCCGTCATCTCTAAAAGCCTGTGGAGGAAAAATCATGGCGCACGAACTACCCCCCTTGCCGTACGACTACACGGCACTCGAGCCTTTCATCGACGAAAAGACGATGCACCTGCATCACGACATGCACCACGCCGCCTATGTGAAGAATCTGAATGCGGCGCTCGAGAAATATCCCAACCTGCAATCCAAGAGCGCGGAAGATTTGATCCGCGACCTCAATGCCATTCCCGAGGACATCCGCGCAGCCGTGCGCAATAACGGCGGCGGCCACGTGAATCACACCATGTTCTGGAAGATCATGAAGCCCAAGGGCGGCGGCGACCCCAGCGGCAAAATCGCTGATGTCATCACCAAGACCTTCGGCAGCTTCAAGGATTTTCAGACCAAGTTCAACGACGCCGGCGCGAAGCAATTCGGCAGCGGCTGGGTGTGGCTGGCTGGCAGGCCTGGCGGCGCCGTGCAGATCATGAGCACGCCCAACCAGGACAGCCCGCTGTCGCAGGGGCTCTATCCCATCTTCGGCAACGACGTTTGGGAGCATGCCTACTATCTCAAGTACAACAACCGCCGCCCCGAATATCTGCAGGCGTGGTGGAATGTCGTGAACTGGGACGAGATCAACAAGCGGCTGGAAGCGTTCAAATCGGCTCACGAGCCGGCGATGGCCCGCTAATCGTGGTAGGCAGCAAGACGTGGGCCTCGGCATCGAGCAGATGCCGGGGCTTTTTTATTCCGTGGAAGCAGCGAGAATTTTTCGGAGAAGAATGCTTCGGAGAACGAGACGGATCGAACCGGATCAGGACTTCGACTCTCGTATGTCCAGCCGGCTCTGGCGAAGATCGGTGGCTTCCTGCGCGTCCATGCCCGGCTTGAGGTCGCTGGCCTCCATGAAATATCGCCAGCCGGCATGACGGTCTTCGGAGCTTTGGCTCTTTTCGAAGTGGTCGACCAATTTTTCTGCCGCGCTGCGGCCCTTTACCACCGCAACCACCCCGCCGGATGCATAGGTTCTTTGGTTATACCGGATAACCGCAAAAGAAGCTTTCGCTTCGTCCTGCATCGCTTGCCTCCACTGGACAGGAACCGCCACGCATCGATTATAGCCCGGCCCGTCAAACTGCGTCCTCCGTCCGCTGGCCGTGCACGGCTCAATCAATGCTTGTCATGATCGTGGTCATGATCCTGGTCAGGGTGACTGTGCCGCCAGTTCCAGTATTCCTTTTGCTCCTCAGGTTTCAAGTGCTGGTAGTCGCGATGGTCGTGGTGAGTTTCCACGACCCACTGGTTGTAGTAAACGCGTTCATGATCATCCCACCGGTGATAGTCGCTGTAGTAGGGGTCGTAAACGCGCCCGTACCGATGTTCGGCGCAACCGATCGTGGAAACTGTGAACAGCAGGGCGGCGGCAAGTAGCAGAGTACCGGCAATTCCATTTCTGTGGTGCAGGTCGTTTTTCTCCAGAATCACACGGGACTGCGTTGTGTGCCTCTCCGGTTGGTTGCACAGGAACTGTGAGTTGGTTGCTTCATCCTTGCGGTCGTCGTCGCAGGGTGATGCTTCGCGGGTTTCCTGCATGCGCCCATTCGGCTGGCTTACCTTCACTCTAGAGTGCAGCCCACGAAATTCTCCAGCAACAAAGCGAGGTTCTTTACGGGGTTCTATGTAGAGACACCTGCGAAGTCTGCCGCTATTCTTGCGCCTGTTTCAGGGCTCGGGCCTTTAGGCGCAAGGATGTGGTTTGCAAACTTGCTTGTTCGGCACCTGCCCCCAGGAGGGACAAATGCTTTGGACAATTTTCGTGATCCTTCTCATTCTGTGGCTTCTCGGGTTCGTCAGTTCCTACACTTTCGGCGGATTCATTCACATCTTGTTGATCGCCGCTCTGGTGATTCTTGTCATTAACCTGCTCAGCGGGCGGCGGACCGTCGTGTAGATGTCGACGACTGGGCTGCGGAATTGTGAAAGGAATTAGCGACTGGACCCTGCCGACCGTCCTAGCTGTTATTGGCGCGCAGGCGCGGATGGCAGAATCTGGCTGGCAGTCAGGCCTGAGAGCCCTTGCACCGGGAGCTGCATCGCACTCTTCGGATCGCGATTACGCTACAGTCTTTTGGTGCTTGCGCAGGACTTCGTAGGTGGCGTCCTCAATTTTCGAAAGCACGCCCTCAGGGCGAGGTTGCGCGCGCCGTTCTTGAGGAGCCGCCTCGGTCTGACTTGGCCGGGGTTTGCGGTGCGTGGTCAAATCCTGCGAATTTTGCATTTTCCCCTCGCGTTCGAAAAGAGCGCCATTATGCCGCCGCACCGCAGGAGAGGTAATTGGTTAGCTTGATACCCTCGGCTCGCTACTCATTTTCTTTTAATGCGCTTCAAGCGGTCTGCTGGCGCTCGTTGAGATAGCGGCGGAGAGCGTCTCGCCAGTCTGGCATGCGCAGACCGTAACCGCTCAGGCTGGCAGGGGAGAGAACGGAATTCGCGGGGCGGCGTGCCGGCCGCAAAAATTTGTCACTCGACGTCGGCAGCACACTAGTGGTCAGCCCGGCGGCCCGTACGATTTCTTGCGCAAACTCGAACCACGAGCACGCGCCGGAGTTCGTGACGTGCACAATTCCCGCCGCGCCGCGGCGGCATAGCTGAATGATGGTTTCAGCAAGGTCGATCGTATAGGTGGGGCAGCCGCGCTGGTCGGTCACGACTTCGATGTGCGGCCGCGTGGACGCTGCGGGGAGGATGCTGTCGGGGAAACATTTTCCACCGACTCCGAACAGCCATGAGGTTCGCACGATGCAGGCGTTGGGAAGAACTTGGAGAATTCCGGCCTCCGCCCCTGCTTTGGAACCGCCATAAACATTGATGGGGTTGCGAGCATCTTCGATCTCGTACGCGGAAGGCTTGGCACCGTCAAAGACGTAGTCGGTGCTCAGGAAGAGCAGCTTCGCATTGGCGCGACGAGCGGCCTCCGCCACGTTGACCGCGCCGCGAAAGTTTACAGCCGAGGCCAGCTCAGGGTTGGCCTCACACCCATCGACGTCGGTATACGCCGCGGCCAGCACAATCCATTCCGGCTTTGAGCGCTCGAGCAACGCATCGACTTGCTGGACGTCGCGGATGTCCGCGTCTTTCGAGGAGAAGCCGCTGACTTGGTCGCCCGTCCAGCGCTGGCGGAGAGCCCGGCCCAGCAGACCCGACGCTCCCAATATAGTGATCCGCATTCGAAGTGGTTCCGGTCAGTCGAATTTTTCGGCGGCGCGGAAGAGAGATCCCTTCTGATCTTTTGCCGAAACAATGGGTTCCCCCTGCAAGCGCCAGTCGATCTTCAAATCCGGATCGTTCCACACTAGCGTGCGCTCGAATCCGGGATAGTAAAAGTCGGTTGTCTTGTAGAGCACATGGGCGCTTTCAGAAACGACACGGAAGCCATGGGCGAAGCCCACGGGAATCCACAGCGTGCGCTTGTTCTCGCCGGAGAGGGCCACCGCTTCCCATTTTCCGAAAGTCGCCGAGGATTGGCGCAGATCCACGGCGACATCCAGAATCTCGCCGACGGCAACCCGAACCAGTTTGCCCTGGGAATGGCTTATCTGGTAGTGCAGGCCGCGAATGACGTTGCGAGCCGAAAACGAGTGGTTATCCTGAACGAAGCGCTCGCCGATGCCAATCTCTGCCATGACTTTCTCGTTATAACTCTCCAGGAAAAATCCACGCTCATCCCCGAAGACGCGCGGCTCGAGAATACAGACGCCCGCCAGCGAAGTTTCTATTCTCTTCATGCTCGTGCTGACTGCCTGTGCGATAGCCACCTCAGAAGACCTTTTCCCGAAGCAGTTGCAGCAGATACTCCCCATAACCATTGTTTTTCATGGACCGGGCGATCGTCTCTAACTGCCGGGGTGTGATGTATCCCGAGCGGAAGGCGATCTCCTCCGGACACGCAACCTTCAAGCCTTGCCGCTTCTCGATGGTGTGGATGAAAAGCGCCGCGTCCATGAGAGCCTCGTGCGTTCCGGTATCCAGCCATGCCATCCCCCGCCCCATGACCACCACTTCCAGTTCGCCCCGGCCGAGATACGCTTTGTTGACATCGGTGATTTCGAGTTCTCCGCGAGCCGAAGGCCGCAACGACTCCGCAATCTTCACCACGTTGTTGTCGTAAAAATAAAGGCCGGTGACCGCATAGCGAGACTTGGCTTTCTTGGGCTTCTCTTCCAGGCTCAGTGCCTTGCCCGAATCGTCGAACTCGACGACGCCGTATCGTTTGGGATCGTTTACGGGATAGGCGAAAACCCTTGCCCCGCGGGTCGTTTGCGTTGCCGCCCGGAGATCCTTCACCAGGTCGTGACCGTAAAAGATGTTGTCACCCAGCACCAGCGCGCAACAGTTCGAACCGATGAACTCCTTGCCGATCAGGAAGGCTTGCGCAATCCCTCCCGGACTGGGCTGAGTCGCATACTCGAACTGGATTCCATAGCGCGAACCATCTCCCAGCAACTGCTTGAACTTCGGAAGGTCGTGGGGAGTGGAGATCACCAGAATGTCGCGGATTCCAGCCAGCATCAGAGTGCTCAGCGGGTAGTACACCATGGGCTTGTCGTAGACGGGCAGCAGGCTCTTGCAGGTAGCGTGGGTGACCGGGTACAGACGCGTCCCGGAACCGCCGGCAAGAATGATCCCTTTATAGTGCTGCCGCTTGGCGCCGGATTGTTTCGACATCAGCCGTCCTCTCCCACTCGCCACGTACGACCGTGATGGCTAACCCGCGTAATGGGTCTCGACCCATTGCCGGTAGGCGCCGCTTGTGACCTCTTGAATCCAGGGCTCATGCTCGAGGTACCAGCGGACCGTCTTGCGAATACCGCTCTCAAAACTTTCGCGAGGCTTCCAGCCCAACTCTCGTTCGATTTTCCGCGCATCGATGGCGTAGCGCCGGTCGTGTCCCGGCCGGTCCTTCACAAATGCGATCTTCTGCTTGTGAGGGACCGCGGGGTCGTCGGGCCGGAGTTCATCCAGAATCGAACAAATGGTCTCGACCACTTCCAGATTCTGCTTTTCGCTCCAACCGCCAATGTTATACGTCGACCCGGCCTCGCCCCGGGCCAGCACGGTTCGAACCGCCTCGCAATGATCCTCCACGTAGAGCCAGTCCCGGACATTTTTTCCGTCCCCGTAGACCGGCAAAGATTTGCCCTGGCATACATTCAGGATCATGAGTGGAATGAGTTTTTCCGGAAACTGATAGGGCCCGTAGTTGTTGGAGCAATTGGTGGTCAGCGTAGGCAATCCGTAGGTGTGGTGATACGCGCGCACCAGATGATCGGCGGCGGCCTTCGACGCGGAATAGGGACTGTTGGGAGCGTAGGGCGTCTGTTCGCTGAAAGCCGCGTCCTCCGCGGAAAGCGATCCGTACACCTCGTCGGTGGAGATGTGCAGGAAACGAAAGCGCACGGCATCGCCCGTTGAGAGGCCAGACCAGTAGGCCCTGGCTTCTTCCAGCAGACTGAACGTGCCATTCACGTTGGTCCGAATGAAATCATCCGGCCCGCGGATGGAACGATCCACATGACTCTCCGCCGCGAAATGGACAACGGCGCGAGGCTGATGCTGCTGTAGCAGGCCACTGACCAGTTCCCGATCCAGAATGTCGCCGTGCACAAAGCTATATCGAGAATCGCAGGATACGCTCTCGAGATTGCGGAGATTCCCGGCGTAGGTGAGCTTGTCGAGATTAACGACTGGGCTTCTTTCGCTCCTCAGCCATTGCAGAATGAAGTTGGAGCCGATGAAGCCTGCTCCTCCGGTGACGAGAATAGCTTGATCCATGGGTTGAAGAGCTAACCACTGAAGAACGAACCGCGATATCCCGCGGGCCATCGTCAACACGCGGTCCAACTTGGACATCATTGTAATGGAAAAAAGGCGGAGAACCTCGACTCCACCCTCATGCAGCGCCGGAAGGTAGCCACGGCGCAATAGGCGCGGCCCGGCGCAGAACTGATTCTCAGGCCCGGTACGGAGAGGGGCTCAATGGACCGGAAGAATGCTGGAAACCGTGGAACGCGGGAAAGTGCGGATGTCGGCGGCCTGAGAGTTCAGGTCCTGCCGCATCACGGCTTGCCAGTCGGGAAAAGCCCAGGTTTTCATGCCGCAGGAGAACTCGGCGTGGCCTTGCGAATAGTAGAGATTGTGATCGAGGACAATCGGCGCATGCGGGTCGGTGAGTTCGAGCATCCGGCCTTGCTCTGCCACGAATCGATTGCCTTCGATGTCCGCCGCGATAGGGCCCGCACCGCTCTCGACTCGCAGCGCCGGGCCATCGGAGCCTTGCTGGTAAATCGTGTTGGAGAGAACATCCATACGGGATGCGTTTTCGATGGTGATGGCTCCGGTCTTCTGATGAAGGCCGTTGTTGACCAGCAGATTGTGGGAGAGTTCGTTGTTCCCGCCCGGGCCTCGGTCATGCGCGAAAATGCCCGCTCCGTACGCTTCTTCCACGCGATTATTGCGCACCGCACAGGCGCGCGTGAAGAGCAGCACGATACCCGCGGTGAGAGCGCCGTTCTGCCCGCCACGGCGGCACCGGTTATTTTCCACCGTGACGTTGTAAGTGAGTTGGTCGGAATCCACACCGTGAACGACGATGTTATATTCGCCGTCGTTGTCCGCATGGTTGTCGCTGATCAGAATCTCACTGCTGTCTTTCACGTCGATGGTGTTTTCGCCGTTCCCGCCGCCGAAGTTGCCGGCAATCACGCCGTGAGACGAGTGCCAGACGGTAATCGCGTCTTCGCCCGCGGGTTCAAACGTGTTGTTAAGAATGTGGAAGTCCGTTACTCCTTGCACAAAGTAGATGCCCCAGTGCTCGAGACCGTTGGGATAGGGGATGAAGGTGTTGTTGTGAATGGTGATTCCAGAGATCTCGCCCGTGTGGACGCTGGCGTAAACGCCGGCGGACATGGTTCCATGAGGCGCGCTGGGCTCGGTGCTCACCGCGCTGTTTTGCAGGGTAATGTCCCGAACCTGGGAAGACCAGGCGAACAGACGCAACCCCTGGCGTCCGTGCCGGAGGTCGAGATTGTCGAATACCAGGTGGCTGCGCTCGCGATCGTCAATGTTGAGATCTCGTTCCTGCACTTCGATCTCCTGCACGTCGGATGTGGCTTCCATGTAGATTCGCTGGTTGGCGGAGTCGTACCACCATTTCGATGGCGAATTCAGTTCCTTCTCAGCGGCGACGCGAATCAGCCGGATACCGTGATTCCAAACCGAGGCTGGGATCCCGCCGGGGAAGGGAATGTGCTGAAGCGGACCGGCGGCGACCCACCGCGCCGCGGGCACCGGATCGCTGCCGCTGATTACGGGCCGTGGTCCCAATCCGAACGCTCCGAACCGGATGGGGTTGCCCTCCGATCCTGAGGCAGGAAGGGCCAACGTCTCGTGCCAAACCTCGCCGCGTTTCAACAACACGAAATCCCCCGGCTGAAGTGCCGCATGATTTACGCGATCGAGCGTTCTCCAGGCCGCTCGCGGGGAGAGGCCGGAGTTTGTGTCGCGCCCGGAGCGCTCGTTCACGTAGTAAGTGGCAGCCGAATCCGGGAGGCAGAAAGCCAGGCACGTGGCCAGCAGTGATAGAAGTATTTTCATCGCTGACTCCGCTTGAGTCACGGAGCCACCCGGTCGCAAGCGGTTTCAGATTCAGACGTCACAATAGGTTTGGGCCTCTCAATGACGGGCCGCGGCGGTGTCCATCGCATCAACGAAAAGTAGACTTTTTCGAGTGCGACCGTGATCTCGGGCCACTGGTAATGCGCGCGAATCTTCTCCTGCGCACTGCGTCCCGCTTGTGCGCGCACTTGCGCGTCGGAAAGCAAGAGACGAATCATGCGCTCCAGATCGGCGACGTTGCCAGGTTTGAAGGTAAATCCAGCGCTCTCGACCAATTCACGGTTTTCAGGAATGTCACTGGCCAGGACGCATAGGCCGGCGCCCATTGCGTCCAGCAAAGCCAGCGACAGGCCTTCAAGGTCTGAGGGCAGGACGAACAACGTGGCATGGGTGAGCAGTTCGGCGAGCATCTCGCCCGAAACCCAGTCGAGCAGCAGAATTCGCTCCGACGCATGTGTGCGCAGTTCCTGCACATATTGGCCGGTATGGCTGGAGCCTCCGGCCATCACCAGCTTCACATCGGTGTGGACCCTTTCGTAGGCCTCAATCAGCAGATGGCAGTTCTTTTCCGGCGAGAAGCGGCCGAGAAAAAGAATGTATTTCCCTTGCTCCAACCCCCATTGCGAAAGGTGGTGAGCCTCGCCGTGTGGGTACAGGGTGGCACCGTTGGGTATGTAGGAAGTGGGGGCGCCGTACCGTCCGGCGAAATGCTCCTGAAGCGTGCGCGAGACAACCATGGTGGCGTTGGGAAAACGAATTGCTGCGCGCTCGCCCAGGCGCAGAACGGCGGAGGCGCACCGTCCCCATTTCTTACGTTTCCAATCCAGACCTTGCACGGTGACGACGGTCTTCTTGCCAAACCATCTGGGGAAGAACGAAAACAGCGCCGGACCCAAGGTGTGGTAGTGCACGATGTCAAAAGGACTGAAGGCAGCGTGAATCGTGCTCAGCAGAGTGTGGATCGCCGTCTCCAGGTGCTTCGAACGAATGGTGGGCAGCCGGACGATCCGCATCCCCTGGTGCTCTGGCTGCGGCGGAGTGAAATAATTTCGGCAATAGACCGTTACTTCGTGTCCTAACTGGGCGAGCCTCTTGCCCGCTTCCTCGTAGTAGGCTTCAATCCCGCTGTACTTCGAGATCACGCCGCGGCCGCCGATAAAAGCCACCCGAACCCGTGGCTTGGATGGGACCGCCTGCCCACACCGGCTGGACGGGACTGCCGCCATATTTCTATAGAGCTTCAGCATGGCCTCGTAGTGGGCTTCTGGCGCGTGCCGCTCCTCGACCCGGGCGAAGCCCGCTCTGCCCATGCGCGTTGCCAGTTCAGGCCTGTCATAAAGGAAAGAGATAACCTGCGCGAGCTGCTCCACGTCTCCCACTGGAAACAGGAAGCCGGTCTTGCTTTCAGAAATCAGCTCCCGTCGCGAGCCCAGGTCGGAAGCGATCACGGGCCGGCCCATGGCATAGGACTCGAGAATGGTCTTGCCCAGCGTCTCGTAAGCGCGCGAAGGCATCACGGTGAACATCGCCTCGCGGATGTAGTGGTCGAGAAGCTCCCCTTCGACATGACCGACAAATTCGGCGTTCAAGAGCCCGAGCGATCGCGCCAATTGCTCCAGTTCCGCGCGCTGGGGCCCGGCTCCGACGATCCGCAACGGAATTCGGCGAATCCGGCTCATGGCGCGCAGCAGGTCGGTCACCCCTTTTTCCGGCGAGAGCCGCCCAAAGTAGAGAATGGGTGCACCCGGTGCGGGCGCGGCCGGAACTTCCCGCGGAATTTTCTGGAAGTGCGGAAGCACCTCGATGCGGTCCGCTTCCCAACCGTTTTCCATCAGCTTGGCCCGCACGAACTCGCTGGGGACGAGAAAGCGATCGACACATTTTTGATAGGTGTGCAGCCACTTGTGAAAGTAGGCTTCCGCGGCCAGCACGGCGGCCGCACTCCGCGGTCCCTCATAACAGCCTTCGGTAACGACACGCCAGAACCGGCCTTCGCGGCACTGTTCGCAAGCCTGGCCGTGCGAAACCAGGTTGTAGCTCGGGCACAGAAGTTTGAAGTCGTTGAGATGGTAGAGCACCGGAATGCCCTGTGATTTCAACTCCCACAGAATGGAGGGAGACAGGTGATGATAGATGTTGCGCACGTGTGCGACGTCAGGATGGAAGTCGCGAATCATGGAGCGCAGCCGCTGCCGTGCCTGCCGCGAGTAGATAGCGTGTAAGGCAAGATGCGCGCTTTCGAACAAGTTTTTCCTTCCATTCTTGAAATCCACATAGGAGACAAGGTGTTGCTGGTGCGACGCAGTCTTTTTCCCTGCGCTTGCCATGGAAAAGAGGGCCGGTATGTGCCCATGTTCGAGCATCAATTGCATGAGATCGAACAGGTAGACTTCGGTGCCGCTGAAGCGAAAGTTATATTTGTTGCAATATAGGATTTTCATGACGGGAATACTCCGGAAGACGATTGAGCTGCTGAAGAAGATCTCCAGCAAATGCTTCGAGGTTTTTTGTGCGATTGAATTGCTGAAAGACGTGTTTGCAAGCAGAGCCCCGCATCTGGCCGAGCTGCGGAAGCGCACTGCGAATCAGTTCGACTTGTCTGACGAAATTTTCCTGTGATCCCGGCGTGAAGAGGAATCCGGTCTTGCCGGGAATGACCAGCTCGGGGATTCCTGTGATCGCGGGTGCGAGCACGATTGCCCCTTCGGCCATCGCCTCCATCAATACCAGCGGGATGCCTTCGCTCTGGCTGGTGAGAGCGACGATGTCAGCAGCCCTGTAGTACGGCCCCAGTTTCTCGCGCTCAACGTGACCGAGGAGTTTGACGAGTCCCTCGAGTTGCAGTTCGCGGATCATCTGCTGCAGCCGTTCGCGTTCGGGGCCGTCCCCCGCGATCGAGCAGCGGACGCGCACTCCCCGCTGTCTGAGAAGGAAGCAGGCCCGGACCAGGAAGGCGTGGTCTTTGACAGGATGAAGCCGGCCGACCGCGAAGAGCGAGATTTCCTCCGTCGTGTGGCACCGGGAACTAGCAAGCCGATCGCGGTTGGAATCGACTCCGAGCCGCCGCAGAATGATCTTGGCCGGTTCGATCCTGGGATAGTGTTCGAGTAGGTATCGGCGGTTGAATTCCGAGATCGTGAAACAGCAGGCACACTCCTGCAGCTTGAGATCAAGATAAGGAGCATTTCTCAGCAAGTCGGATCCGTGCAGAGTAAGGCTGAATTCGATGCCCAGAAGGCGCGCCGCCACGATTGCCACCCACGACGAAAAATAGCCGTGATGGGCGTGGATATGCTGCACCCCACGCTTTGCCATTTGGAGCGCGTAGCAGGCTCCGAGCCATGTGTGTCCGAGGGCGTGTACGCGCTGCTTCGGAGTCTCGTCGCCTTGCAGGACGATCCTTCGCAGAACGGAACCTAAGGTGCCCATTCTCCAGAGGCAAAGCCACAGGGCATGCAGCAGCAGCCATGGTGCGGGTGGGTGAAGAAACAACGTCTGTTTCGCTACCTCGCGGTAGCGAGCGGACAGTTTGTCGATGCGAACGGCCTTGCCGCTGGCAGGGATGACTTCCACTCCACGCCTGCGCAGTTCCTCGATCTCCTCGAGCACGTATGGCTCTACCGCCGAAGGAAACTGATTCGCGATGTAGGCTATGGCAGGCACACGGTTCGAATGTGGGATGTCTCGCGGCTGACGCTCCCTGCGTCCATTTCGATTTCGAAGTCGATGGTGAAGGGAAGCTCGACCTCGGCAGAGTAGATCGCGACATAGGCTGGCAGGACCTCTGCCGAATTGAGTGATATCCAGCCTTGCCGCGGTTCCGTCTGGCCGCAAACCAGTTTCAGGGGCGGAATCTTCGGGGCGTGCGCATGCACGCGGGCGAGCTCTTTGCGGGCCTGGGGAGCGAGCAGAACGAAGCCTCCGATGCACGCTTCAGAAAGATCGATCTGCGATGCCGCATGGAAATACCATTCCAAACGATGACGCCCCGAGCCGAGCACGCGGTCGCGAACACTAATGCGTCCGTCGTCGCGCATGGAAACAGTCCTGCGATGGCATACCTGGGTGCGATCGCTCCAGTAAGGAACGCACTCGGCCGTAATTTGGACCTCACGATCCGAAGTCTCGTAGTCAATGAGCCGGACCATTGCGGTTCGTCCAACGTCCGCTTGGCGGCTAAGTTCGGACTGCTCTTTTTCGTCTACCCGAAGCGTGTTATGCGCGGTGGAACTGCGGAAATGCAGGGCCCAGGAGCCATCGTCGTGCCAGGGAAGATAGACGCCGGGATCGACGAGCAGAGGCTGTCCGCCTGCATAGAGAGCGAAACTGAGGGCGTCGGCGTGCGCGTGATTGGGAGAAGCGCATTGGCTGAACGGTCCAAAATCGAAGGTCAGATGGAGTCGGTGATCCTCGTTGCCGGCAGTGAGAAAAGCATAGCCTGAGTCGGGGAAGATCTGGAGGCTCGGCGCTCCCGGCTGTCGTCCACAGGCTTTTCTTTGTGCAAGAGGGAACGGAGCGCCCGCCTCTTCCCACCGTATCCAATAGGTCAGTTCGGAAGGTTCACTTGCGTGGAAATCAAAGCGGAGGTTCGTGTCGTCGCCGGCGGAATCGCCGAGCAGCGGAGCGTTTCCGGATTCAGGCAGTAGCGCACGAGAGAATTCGACCGACTTGCGAATCCGTTCTTCAAGCTGAGCTGATAGCGGCTGCCCAAGCCTGCGGCACAGGACTGCTAGTTCGCCCAGTTCCCCGGCGATGATGCGGTGGTACATCGAGCAAAGCTCCGCATGGCCGCCGTCGGGCAATATCTGACTCTCGATTTCGTGTACGAGTACTCGCTGGGAGCGGACTGTAATTCTCCCGTCCCGGTCCAGCTCGGGGAAAAGCAGCGCGTATTCATAAAGCGTTTTGACTTCAAGCAAGAGATGGTTATTGGGCCAGTGGTACTCCAGGTTGGAGTAGAGATAGTCGCCGTGGTCGCGGAGGGCGGTCTTCAATCTGTCCAGGAGCGCCGGATGCACTTTTCCGGAACGCTCGAGCAGGAAGTAGGCCCACATCCAGTTTCGCAGCCGCGACGCCACTTCAAACGGCTGCTGCCAAGCCGGCGTCCGGCACACCGGATTAGCGGCGATCCACTGCTCCCACAGTGCGGCCAACTTATCCAAATATTGGGGGTCGCGGCTGTAGTAATACGCCGTTCCCAACGTAACAAAGTAGCGATGGCGATTCAGATCCCATTCCCACGAGATATTCCCGCCGGGAGGCGCTTGCCAATCGACCTCGCCGACGAACGTGAAGGCACGCCCGCGAAAGCGAAAGTCCTGGGACAAGAGCCTGCCTGCTTCCTCGAGCGTGGAGGTTCGCATGGGCTCGGGGACCGACGCGACGATTGCGGGAATGTCTTCGACGTCGAAATGGAACGCAGGGTGACGCCCCGGCATGGTTAGCACTTGGTGGTCCGACGAGGGCCAGGAACACGACTGCGGCTTCCGTGCCGCCTCCGCGGCCCAGCGCAAAGCCCCGCGAAGCCTTAGCGGTGCGCGATAGCTTCGACTGCGCAGCTGGTAGAGGAGAACTGCGTAGATGTAGAGCCAGCCTCGACGGCGGGCTTTGCACGCGAAGGTGGCAAGGTGAGCGATCTTTCCAGAGAGCAGTTTCGAAAAAAGTGTCAGCGCGATTTTTTTACAACTGTGCTCGTGCGTCCATAAGGGTCGCAGACCCGTACGCCACTCTTCGTATGTTGCGAGGGCAAGCAAAGGAAGACACAACGTCAGTCCCCATCGGTGATGCACGAAAGGTGCGAAGAGTGGCGCGAGAAATCCCAGAACCCACGGGGCCAGACGGCGATAGGAGATCCCTGTGGACGGCAGACGGCCGGACTGCAGAAACCAGTATCCAAGACAGGCTGCCAGATCGGCCCAGCCATAGCCGGAGATTCCCAGGCGCGGCATCAACAGCCAGGTCCCAAAAATCAACAGGACAACATGACTGGCATAGGATCTCAGGACCAGCCACTGTTGCCCGACCACGAACAACGCGGACGCCTGCAGATTGAAAATCGAGTTGATCAGCACCCCTGCGGCGATGAACGGATACACCTGCAGGCTTGGAGTCCACCGCGCACCCATAAACCGCCCGACTACGAATGGGCCCACGAGCGCGAACGCGCACAGCAGCGGACCCAGCACGATGACCTGTAACTTCAAGGCATTCTGTAGTGCCGTTCGAAATCGGGCTTCGTCTTGTTGGAGCCGGGCCAGGGCAGCGATGGCGAGCCGGGCAGCCGCGATCCGGATGAAGCCCAGACCCTCGGCAATGCGGATCGCAAGCCCCACAAAGGCAACCCCTTCCGCGCCGGCGAAGCGCCCCACCAGCAGCGGATTGACCAGGGTCCGGAGTTGCCAGGTGCGCAGCGACGCGGTGTAGCCTGCGCCGAAACTGAGCATTTCGCGGACATGACGGCGGTTGAACCGGAAACGGGGGACGAGCTTCGCCGCCACGAAAGCGGCACTGGTTCCGAAGATCTGCCATGAAAGATGCCCCAGCACCGGGGCCCACACCCCAAGTCCACGCCAGGCCAATGTGAGACTGACCAACAGCGCCAGCACCTGTCCCCCTAGTTCGATCTGAGCCACGATCCGGAAATTCAGGTCGCGCTCGAGCTTCGCGGTCGGAGGTCCGGTCAGCCCCACGAGAGGAATCGTGAAAAGCAGGACCGTGTACGCGGGCACGAACTCGCGATTGCCGTACCAACGCGCCAGGAGGGGCACCGCCGCTGCGCCGGCGAGCATGAGGATCAGCGAGAGGGAAGCGATCAACGCGTTCGCTACGGCGTACAGGCTTTCATCCGGCGGAGCCGCCCGCCGCACCAGGCAAGTGTCAACCCCGCTGCGCGCAAGGCTGGCGAGGAACGCCGTCAGACCGATCGCGGTGATGAAGATTCCGTAGGCGTGCGGACCGATCCACCAGGTGAGCAGGAACATGTTGCCGATACTGACCAGCACACCGAGGCCGTAACGCAGTCCCAAATAAACGCCGGCCCGCGTCGTGATGGAGGAATTGGGAGGAGCGGGAACGCAAGGGGTAGCGGCAACGGAAAAGGAGCTGCGAGACCGATCCTCGGATTCCGGAATAGAATCCGGTCCGACTTTTTCGGAAAGGCCGCTGGGCGCGGCGGTCAGCAAGACTTCGGCTTCAGCTTGCGAGGACATCCGCCTGAGTGTCAGACTCTCTGCGATTCTGCGCCGAGAGCATGCCTGCCATGGTGAACAGGAGTCCGTTGACGAACTGGTAGTTCATGACCACAAAAGTGGCATTGACCAGATAGACAGCAAGAATGAGCGGCCACATCGCGCGAAATTCTTTGTCGAGGAAGTTGCCGGCTGCGGAGTAGGACAAGCTCGGTTTGCGGCCGAGCCGGAACAGTCCCACGATGATGCTCAGGTAAATCGCAAAGCCGAAAATGCCGTGCTCCACCAGGACTTCAAGATAGGTGTTATGGACCCAGAACGTTTGAAGGTGGTAATCGCTCATGCGCTTGGCCAGTTCTGGCGGCATTTGGTTGATCCCCCACCCTGAAATTGGGCGCTCCAGGAACATTAGCCAGCCGGCCTTGTAGACGGCCATGCGAATCTCGATGGGACCCCGCTCCTCGGCTCGGTCATGCAGCGAGGTCCGCATCTCTGCGGAAAGCAAAGCGCCCATGGTTCCAATCACGCCCACGACGACAAGGCAGAGGCAGGCTCGGCGCACGCTTCGATTTGACGTCCGCAGGCCCAGCACCACGGCGGATCCGGCGAATGAGACCCATACCGTCCGCGTCATGGTGGCAAGGATCGCGACTGGCAGGCTGGCCAGCAACACGATCGCCCAGACTCCTCGTAAACGCCCGCGCCGGAACGCGTCCAAAGCGATCAGCCCGAGGATATTCAGGGTCACGCCATTCGCCACCGCCTGCAAAAAAGGTCCGCGTGCACGATCGATGTGAATACCCAGGCTCTCATCGAGAATGTAGCGGGGGAAGATCAAGCCGGTGGCACCGATCAGGAACGCGATGGCGGTGAAGCTTAAATAAGCCAGCACGAGGAGCGAGAAGGTTTCAAAGCGCCGCAAGGATTCGGGCGTGTCGAACACGAAAACAGAGAGATGGAACAGGGTGTAAGGCACGACGAATTTCGCTGCCAACAGACTCCAGGTTTGGGGATCGAAAGGCTGCGTCAGGGCCCCGGAAAGCGCCAGCGTGAGCAGCGCCAGCATCGGCCAGGTAAGCCTGGAGGTGAGGCGCAAGCTCCGGCGCTGGAGGAAGACGCCGAGCATCACGACGAAGATCAACAGGAGAAACGCGAAGCGGTCGAGAGAGTAAAACTGCAGATCGGGCGGGCGAAAGAGCATGACGGTCAGAGTCGCCAGGAAAAGCAGGGAAGGCGCAGTGATCAGAGCGTGCACGGACCGCACGAGAGCCGCAGCCGCCGAGCACGCAACTTCCGCGAGGGAGAATCGCCGCGAGATGGTTGCCGATGCACTCATGAGTCCACATCGCCCGGCATTTGTCGGGCGCTCGGGTTACACTCCGCTCCCAGAGACAACCGTGGCGAAGGTCTTACACAGAATCTTGAGATCAAGCCACAGGTTCCACTTTTCGATGTATTCGAGATCAAGCTTCAAGTTGGTCTGGAAAGAAGGATCCTGCCGTGCTGTCACTTGCCAGAGTCCGGTTATTCCGGGGATAACGTCGAGCCTGCGCAGATGATCCAGTTGATAACGTGCGAAGTCGTCCACGGGATGAGGACGCGGCCCCACCAGGCTCATCTCGCCCTTCACCACGTTCCAGAGCTGAGGTAATTCGTCCAGACTGTAGCGGCGTAGAAAGCGTCCCACGCGGGTGATTCTGGGATCGGCGGCGATCTTGAAGCAGGGACCTCGGCGTTGATTGGAAGTGCGAAGGCCGTCTTTCATGGCGTCCGCATCGACGGCCATGGTCCGAAATTTGTAGCAGCGAAATCGCCGCCCCTTCTTCCCCACGCGAAGCGCGCCATAGAGTATGGGTCCGGCCGAGTCGAGCTTGACGATGGCCGCGATCATCGCCATCCACGGAAACAGAAACAGGAGCGCAGCGCCGGAGAGCAGCAGGTCGAGCGTCCGTTTCGCTAGAAGCCCAATAACGGGCAGCGGCTCGTGCGCCAGGGAGATGAGAGGCACGTCCCCCATTTGCTCGACGCGAAGGTACGGCGGGGAAGAACCGAACAGATCGGGCGCGACCCGCAAGTCCAGCCGGTTGAGGCGCGCTGCCTGAACCACTCGCCGAGCTTGTTCCTGATCGTAGGGGCCGCTGAGAATCACTTCGTCGATGAAAGCAGCTCGTGCGACAGTGCTCAAATCCTCAATTCGGCCGAGAACGTCCGGACTGGAGGAGAACCGATCATCCAGAAATCCCTTTACGATGCACCGGGTCTGAGGGTGTCTTTCGAAATAAGCGGCCAGCTGAAGGCCAAGCCTTCCCCGGCCAACGATCAGAATATTGCGCACTCCGTTTCCCTGGCGGGTTTCTTTAAGGGTCGCGTAAAGCCGCCACGCTCTGCAGCCTGCTAGGCCGGCGAAACTGAGCCCACCGGCGCAGACCAGCTGACTCCACGAGATGGAGTTGGGTCTTTCCAGTTGAACCACGCAGCTGGTTAATATCGTCGCCCACCCGACGATCCTGAGCATCGATGGGATTTTCGGAAGCACGACTTCGTTCGCGTCGTAGAGGCCTTCGGTGTAACCGAGAAGCGTGACCAGCGCCCCGTAAATGAGCGCATAGCCGGCACTGAGGTGTATATGATGATTGGCAAGGTACTCCTTCCAGAGATGAACCAAGTCGGGGCGAGGGACATAACCTGACCTAATCTCAAGCACGTTAGCCGCGACGAACAGTGCGGCGGTTAGCAGGAAATCGGTCAGGACCAGGCGGTACAGCATCCATCGATCTACGGCCTGGGGTTGGGGCAGCAGAGTCTTTGGCAGTGCGCACAACTGAGCCCACTTGCTGGCGACCGGGGCTTGCCACACCCCTCTTCCGCGAAGAACTTCTCTCTCGAATCGAAAAGATTGGTGGACTCTTCTGCTGATTGTCGACCGGGCAGAGATTCCGGGGATCAGGCGCGGCATCACGACTGCCGGATGAACCCGCAATGGTTTGTCTGGAATGGTGGAGGTGGACACTTAGACCGGTTCTAGTTCATAGCCTTCGATCTCAATCGCGACCGAGCGCTGAATCGATTCGATCGAGATGACCAGGCTGCGCGTTCCGTCTTGGGAGAGGATGCCCTCCAGCCCGTGGAGACACCCACCGCGAATACGAACTTTCTGCCCAATCTTCAAGAACGGACGAAGCGAGCACGGAACACTCTGCGAGAGCAGAATCTGCAAGTGTTCAATCTGGCTGGCCGGAACCTCCAGCGGTTCGCCCCGCAGCGTGACGAAGCAGTGGATGCCCGCAGTTTGCAGGATGAGTAGACGCTGGTCCTTCGAGTCTTCCATGCGTACGAAGGCATAGCCGGGAAACAAAGGTACTCGAATTTCCTGGTCCCGGTCGCTCCAGTGGTGCAATTCCTGGCGGAGGGGGAGGAATATCTCCACCCCCTTCTGCAGCAGTTGTTGAGCAACCTTCTTTTCGAAGCGATAGCGGGTTTGCAGGGCGTACCACGAGGGAGCCTTAGGGGTGGGTTCGGTGACGAGCCGCAAGCACAGCTCCGCTGATCCAGTCCCCGGTCGATTTCTTAACTTGTTTTCCACAGTGCTGGTTCAATGGTCGGCAGGCCTAAGCCGAGCCGAAAATCGTGTCGTAAGAGAAACATCGCTACATCGGCATCACTTGTTATGGCGACTTGGCTAAGGACAAGCGAAACCTCGCCAGATTCGTGGCATCGTCTCGCCACTCACGTGTCCAATGCGCCAACGAGCAACACCGCCACACGCTCACAGCCTTCGATACAGTCTCTCGGGAATCGGGAAGGTTCTCTGGTTCAGGACCGTTCCCAGCAGTCTAGCGTTCATGCGGTGCAGGTCCTGTATGACCTTTCGCGCAGCGACGCGTCGCGTGAAATGCGCTTCCAGAACCAGAACCACGCCATCTGTCAAATGGCCCAGCAGAGCCGGTTCGCTGCATAGACTGGCGGGCGCGGCGTGGATGATCGCGTATTCAAAGTCGCGCCGAATTTCCGTGAGCGCCAGGCGCAAATGCACGTTGGATCGGCTTTGCTGATCGTTGCCCCGGAACTCCTTTTCGCACATGAGCCACAGGTTGTCGGAGATACACTGGAGACCTCTTTCCGACGAATTCATCCGGGGGTGGCGTTCTTCCAGATCCCGGCCCGACATGGAAAGCTGAAGTGTCGGAGAGCGAGGATTCGCCTCGACCAGGCAGACTCTTCCCGATATCTGTGCCGCCAGGTCCTTCCCCACCAGCGCGCAGACCTCAGCGACGTCAGTGCCGGCGTCGACCCCGCAAAATACTACTTGGCGGGGAGGGGTGGGCCCTCCGTGTAAGAACACCTGCCGCACCAGGCTACGTATTTGTTCTCGAGCGAAGGTCTCCGGATCCCACCTCGTACACGGGACCTCTGAGACTGGTTCTTCCACGACAAACGGCGTTGCCACGTCATCAGTGGGCAGCGACCGCAAGATGTCGAGGGTGACACTCATCGCTAATTCCTCATTGCTCGGTTCCGTCCGGCAGGCCGAACTGCTCGTAGACGAGATCTCCGGGAAGCGATGCCAGAACTGGCGTATCTAAATAGGCCGTGACCTCGTCAGGGGTTCGAAACGCGGGGTCCATGAAGTCCGATGCAAACGCGATTCCGGTGCTGCAGGTCACCGCCAGGAACAGACCCAGAATGGCGTACGTGGCCATCGACCTAGCCGGCAGTGCCGGAACGTGTGGCTGTTCGGCGATCAATACGTTGAGGATGCCGCGTTCGTCCAGGGCATCACCGATTCTTGCCTCCTCCCTTTTGCGAACATATAGAAGATAGTTCTCTTCCGCCGTTTTCATGGTGCGGATCAGGTTGTCCTGAGTGATCGTGTCCTCCGCCAGTTGGCGCGCGAGCGAGCGCGAATTCTCCAGTTGCACTCCGGCCATGCTGGCTCGAGACTGCAGTCCGCTCAGGTCGACCTTTGCCTTCTCCAGTTCGGTTCGGGCCCACTCATAGTTTGGATCCTTGTTGGTGGTTTCTTCGCGGAGCGGGTTCTGGGTTTCCGCTGCAATGGATCCCTTCGCTTCGGCGATCTGTTGATCCACTTCCTGCACCAGTCGGTAGGAGGGCTCATACTTGGTGAGCAGTTCGGTCCGCTTCAGCTCCAGTTCGAGCAGTTTCGACTTCATCTTCTCCATGAGTTGCGGATTGTCGGCGATGTGTACCTCGGTGGTGGAGCGCTGGGGGAGGGAGGGCATTTGGGTTTCGAGTACGCGAATCCTGCGCCCGGTTTCGGCGATCGCCAACCGTAGCTGCCGGTAGCCAGCATCGGCCTCGCTTAGTTTCTGCAACGCGATGTCGCGCTCAAGGGCGGCGGACACAACACCTTGCCCGCGAGTGAAATCGACCAGGCCGGCCTCCGCCTCTGTCAACCGCTGGCTATACTGGGCGCTCTGCTGTTCAAAGAAGCGGAATTCTCCGGACGGCCGGTGTACCTGGGCGTGCTTTTCCACATAGAAACCGCTCAGCGCCGTCAGCACCTGAGCCGCCAGTTCGGGGTTCCGCGATCGATAACGCACGTCGATGAGATTGGTCTTGCGTACCGCTTCCACCTGGAGGCCTTTGCCCAGACGCTCCACGGCGCGGGCGATCTGGGCCTCCTCGTCGTTTCGGCCGAAATGAAGGAAGCGAAGGGGATCGTTGGAAGCCAGTCCGGCTGCCTGCACTACCTTGCGTAGCATCTCCTCATCGCTCAGTAGTTCGACCTCGGAGTTCAGCTCCTCCTCGGCAATCTCTTCCCGGGTGAATTCAGCCGGGGCACTGGCCTGGGCTGTCACGACGGGGTCGAGACGTCCACGGCGGACCAGGATTTTCATGTGGGCTTCGTAGTTTGGGGCGAGCGCGGCATACAGCAGAACTGCCAGGAACGCGAGAAGGAAACAGGAGACGAGCAGGCGACGTTGGCGGAAAAAGATCGCCAGAACGTCGCGCGGGGTGGGGGAGGGCCTGTCCAACGGTCTGCGATTCAGAACAGCTCTTTGCATCATGGGAACCACTGGCAGCCAACTTCAGAATCTCTCTTTATGGCGCAGGGCCTTGGAGCGCTGGGCGCGAACTCACTTCCAAAGGGCCGAGACCGTGCATCCTGAGGCCTCGGTTACAGATGTTCCCGTTTGGCCGCACACGACAGTTCTCCCGCACACTCTTCGGCCCCGCACGTTCTGACTCGAAAAGACTGCCTGCCCTTCAGGTCACGTTGCCCTCGCTCTTGCTCAAAACTGCGAGGAGTTCATGTACATGCCTAGCGTTGGAAGCGGTAGATACTTGCGTACCTTGGAAACCGTGCTTTGAGGCACAAACAGCATATCTCCGGGCCTCAGGTGGGGATCTTCGCCGAGCGTGTGATGATTCAGCATTTGCTTGATGTTCAACACCTTCGCTTCCACCAAATCGTCAGACACACGGCGGAAGAGCAAGACCTGGGAATGCCTGGCCTGCTGGGTGAAGCCTCCCGCAATCGCCACCGCTTCTGTAATCGTCATATCACTGCGTAGTTCGTACTTCCCCGGACGCGTCACCTCGCCCGCGGCAATGAAGTAAGGCTTCTCAAACTCCCTGAGTTCGACCGTCACCTCCGGATCGTGTAACGAGCCGGAGTAGGCTTGGCGCAGCACGCCTTCCAGCTCGGGCAGCGTACGCCCTTCGGCGTAAATGCTTCCAATCGCACGGAGACGAATGTAACCGTCCGGCTGGACGCTCGCTGTCTGATTGAATTCGGGTGAGAACGTGAAGGCGATCTCCACCACATCACTCTTGTTAAGCCGGTAGAGCGGGCGTCGCTCCCCTCCGAGTGCAGGTTTTCCCGTCCCGTCCGCCCTACCAGGTTGCGTGGTACCCGTTCCAGGTGTCCCCAGGCCCTCCCAGTTCTGACTCGGCTGGGAATGCCTTGCCGGTGTCTTCCAGGCGCCCGATGTCGTCTGGAATTCAGGCACGCGTCCAACGTCCATGTCCGGCCTTTGTTCCTGGCTTACGGCCACCACAGACAGCTGCTGCAGGACGATTCCTGCAGCCACTAGCCACGAAATTGCAATCGAGCGTTTCATTTTCTCTTGCGGCTGGTCCCGACGGAGCGCGCCTGACATGCAGCCCGTTCCGTCCCCTGCTCTTTTGCTTCGTGCACGACGAAACTTAACCGGAAGAATCTTCCTCGACAAGACGTGAGAAGTGTTGCCAACAAAAGTAGACGAAGGTGACGAAGGCTGTGGAAATCCGTCGAGCCAGGTCCAATCGGCGCGCAACGGCCATCCAACTGCCATGGCTGCGGTGGAGAACTTGGCAGCATCAGGTAGCTTCCGGCTCCAACACTGGGTACGGAGGTAGGGCCTACGAAAGTAGACTGGCAACGAATCTTGACCCGCGCTTATCTAGGACCAATCTCCTCAACCAGCACATTAACTGTCAGGGGGCCATGAACTTGCGTCGCCTAGCGCCGACATCTCGCCAGCACCGGCGATTTTTCGGCACAAAATCTTCCCCCCATCCACTCCACGGGCCGAACTGGGAACGATCACGAAATCACGTGATGGCCACCCATGCTCCATGACTTACCTGTGAATAGAATCCGGGATTACCTTCAGCCCAGCCGAGGTCGCCACAAGATGTCATCATCCCTGCCCAACAAGAAGAATGTCCTCGTGGCCGATTCGAGCCGGATGCAATCGCAACTTCTGGTCAATGCGCTGCACCGCCGTCCTGAGTTTCACGTTTCCGCCTGCCGGCTGGATTCCGATGCCATCCTCACGGCACTGGCCGCATCGCCGGCTCATGTGATTCTGGTGAGCCATGACCAGCACCAATCGCAGGGCTTGGGGATGGTCCGGCGTATCCACCTCGCCTATCCGGAGATCCCCAAAGTCCTGTTGGTGGAGTCTTATGACCGGCCCCTGGTGGTGAATGCTCTGCGTTCAGGAGCGCGAGGGATCTTCTGTTTCACGAAGTCGCCCTTCCGCGCACTTTGCCGGTGTATCACGCGAGTCAGCCATGGCGAGATCTGGGTGAACACCGAGCAGCTTCAATTCCTGATCGACGTGATAACCCAGGTGCCGTCTTTGCGTGTAGTCAACGCGCAGGGAGACCAACTGCTGACCCCACGGGAGGAGCAGGTAGTCGCGCTGGTGGCGGAGGGCTTGAGCAATCGTGACATTGCGCACGAGCTCAAGCTCAGCGAGCATACCGTGAAGAAATATCTGTTTCGCATTTTTGACAAGCTGGGGATTTCGACGCGGGTGGAACTGGTGCTTTACGCGGTCAATCACGGGGATAGTCGTCAGGCCGAGTGGCTGCCGAGCGGAAGCTAGGGAAACGGATCGGCTGATCCCACTTACCCAGGTTAGCGCCCAAAACCGCGGCGCGAACCTGGGGCACCCGGTCGTTTCCCAAGAAAAGGGTCATTTCCACCAACAAAAAAGGGGCGGTAGAACCGCCCCCACTGAAAGGATCGTAGCTAGTCCTGCGCGCTACTCAGAATTCATAGCGCAAAGCAAACTGCATGACGCGTGGACTGGTCAGCAGACCGGAGAAGCTGCCGAAAGAAGGCCCGGCATCAATACCCGCGGTCAGGCTCTGTACGTCAAAGCGCTTCAGGTTGGGCACGTTGAAGACCTCCCACCGGAATTGAACGCCTTGCGATTCGCGGATTGCCCAGCGCTTGCTCAGGCCCATGTCGAGACCGGCAAAGCCGGGCCCACGTAAGCCATTGCGGTTGCCGACCTCACCGGGATAGTCGTGGCGGAAAGCCTGAATGCCAGTCGCCCCCTGAGCATCCTGAAACAGATTGACGGTTCCATCGGGCTGCTTGTAAATGCCGGTCTTGACCGGAGCAATCTGGGTGGCTTGACCTCCCAGCTGCCAGTTGGTGGGCCAAGTCTCGCCATTCGTAATGCTGATAGGGAATCCGCTGGTCCAGCGAGCGAGACCGGAAAGCTCCCATCCGCCGATAACTCCGTTAAGGACCCCACTCGCATTCCTGGTTAGGTACTTACCCTTGCCGAAAGGAAGTTCGGCGATCCAGTTCAAGTTGAACTGGTGGGTGGTGTCGAAATCGGAAACGCCGCGATTCTCGGCAGGGTTCCACGAGTTGATGATCTGTCCGCCTAAGCCTTCCCAGGGGTCGATGCGCTCCGCGTCGGATTCCAGATCGATGGACTTGGAATAAGTGTAGTTGAGGTCGAACTGCACGCCCTGCGACATACGCTTCCGTATGTTGACCTGCATGGCGTTGTAATTGGCGTTCGCGATGGAGCGCCAGGCGTAGAGGGAGTGGAACTGGCTGTTGAAGAAGGTGTTCGCGCCTTGCCGGGCGGTATAGTAATTGCCCAATTGACTGGCAATGCCCGGAATGCCTTGTTGGTTGAAGTCACTGCCATAGAAGTCCAAAACGCCAAGAGCAGTCGTTTCGTTTCCGGCGTAGCAGCTGAAGAGGTCGTAAGCGGCTTGCAGGGCGCTGGTGGTGAATCCTCCACTACACGAGAGGCTGTAAGCGTCACCGGACTTCAACGGAGCAAGAATGTCTGGCCAGTATCCTGCCGTTTTGCCCACCATGGCGGGAGTGACGGCGGTCGCAGCAGGTGGATTGGGACCTGAATAGAGCTTGGCCAGCGCCGTGGCGGCCTGAAAATAGCTGACACCGGTGTTCTTGTCGACGAGGTTCATGGGCATGGCCAAGTCTTCCTGCGCCAGCAGGCGATGAGCGAGGCGGCCCACGTACGAGACCTCAATGCTCATGTTGTGTGGCAACTCACGCCCGATGGAGAAATCCAGCGTGTAGGAGTAAGGAGTCTTGATCGAGTCGTCCAGGCCCCAGTAGATGCCGAGACCGCTGCCGGAAGGCGGAGGAGTATAAGGGAGGCCCGGATTCTTAGGTGGCGGTGGGAAGACTTGGGTTGTCCCGTCTTGCTCGTAGACTGGAATCGTGTTCAAGCCGGTAACGCGGGGCGCCGTTTTGAAGTCCACCACGGTGGAGTTGGTGGTCTGGGTGGACAAACCGAATGAGCCAAAACGGTCGAAACTGTTCAGCAAGCCCGAACCGACTCGGTCATACACCATGCCAAAGCCGCCGCGGATCACCGTCTTGTCGCCGCCTCCCACCAGCCTCTTGAGCCAGCCCGATTCCGGCCGGGGCGAGTAGGCGAAAGCAAGGCGCGGGGCGAAGTCGTGATAGTCCCAATTGTAATATCCCTTCTTGCCGTTTGCCGCACCAGCTAGATCGAATGTGATGGTAGGATCCGCGGTCGAGCCGATGCCGTTCAGCATGTTTTGGCCACGCTGCTTAAACCATTGTCCAAGGCTCAGAGTAGGAGCAACCTCAGTGCCGGTGGTTTCCCACGGCGGAGAGAACAACGAGTAGCGCAAGCCGTAGGTCACGGTGAAGTTAGGCTTGATGCGGAAGGAATCCTGGGCATAGAACTCGAATTCGTCGGTCGCAAAGTGTCGTGTTACCGGCGCGCCCTCGGGTAGCGTCTGCCCGGTCTTCGTGAAGTTGTAGGATGCGTCCAGTTCGGTCACAACGCCCATGAGCGTCATGAGCGGATAGTCGTAGGCGTTGTTAAAGCCGCCAGCGACCGCGGGAAGCCCCATGGTGGCTGGATCCAGCGCAATCCCGGTGTTGGCGATGGCGGCGCTGGGTAACGCCGAAGCATTGGTGACGCCATCCGGGAACGACACCAGGTAGTTCGAGCGCGGGTTGCGAATGAAGCGGATGTTGGTGCCGAACTGCAAGGTGTGTTTGTCCTTGGTCCAGGAAAGATCGTCGACCAGGTTGTGCAGGGGCGTCTGAAACTGCCGGCTGCGCACGAAGGCAAGGCTGGTGTTGTTGGGAGTCTCGTTGTTGTTAAGTTGGCGGAACTCGACGAAGGGCTGCGTGTCGTTATTGCCGAAATCGCCAAAGCTCTGGCGCGTATAGCCCCAGCGGAAGTTATTGACCAGGGTGGGGCGGAGAGTGTTGGTGTAGCCGACCGTGAAACCCTTGCTGTAATCCTGGAAGGTGTGGAGCGCCTTCCCACCGGGCAGGTACGGCACCGTCGGATTGTTGTCATTACGCAGCGCGCCTCGCCAGAAAAGCTGCTGGCTGCCGCTGGGAGTGATGTTGTAGTCGAGGCGAGCGATGTACCAGTTCTTATCGTTCTGCACGGGGCCGCGAAAGCGATAGCCGACGTAGTTGAAGCCATCGCCAACCGTGAAGTCGTTAGGTTGAGGGAATGAATTCAAGTACCCCAGAACCACTGAGTTAGACCCAATGTGCAGCGGGTCGTTCGTCTTTAGTTGATCTGGGCTTACCGAGGCGAATCCAGCGGGCACGGAGTGAATTGCATTCAGTCCCTTAACCGTTCCTCCAGGGCACTGGGTCGGGTCGTCGCATTGGTAGAGCATCACGCCGTCGCGCAAAGAGTCGCTGGGAATGATGCGCAGCGCGCTGTTTTCTTCGCGCTGGCGGTAGCCTTCGTAGTTCGCAAAGAAGAACAGCCGGTTTTTCTTGAGGGGGCCGCCGACCGAAGCGCCGAAAATATTACGAAGGAGCTGAAGCGGTTTGTTCGGTTCGCCGGATAAGAGCTCGGCCTGCTTTACGAAGTAGTCGTTGGCACTGGTAATAGTGTTGCGATGATATTCGTAGACGGAACCGTGATAGTTGTTGGTTCCGCTCTTGGTGACGAGAGAAACCTGCGCACCCGAGGAACGTCCCTGGTCGGCGTTGTAGTTGCTCGTCGTGACGCGAAATTCCTGCACCGAATCCAACGTGACGGGCAAGACCGACGTAAAGGCGTATCCGTTCACCTGGTCGTTGGCATCGGTGCCATCGAGAGTGACATTGCTCTGGTCGCTGCGCGAACCATTGACCGCGCCGCTGCGCGTGTCCTTATCCTTGTCGATGTCGGAACGATTGCCCGTATACGTGACGCCGGCCTGCAGGGTGAGTAAGTCAGGAACGTTGCGCGCTTCCATGGGAAGGTCTTTGATCTGCCGCTCATT